>Ga0163144_10008962_pt1 | contig 21561 bp, 13 predicted proteins | sample OliLak19BULKMAT1_FD_123175 | JGI IMG/M metagenome (GOLD analysis project Ga0163144, IMG submission 123175) | Freshwater microbial mat bacterial communities from Lake Vanda, McMurdo Dry Valleys, Antarctica - Oligotrophic Lake LV.19.BULKMAT1 | ecosystem: Environmental > Aquatic > Freshwater >... | reverse complement strand
GCGATGTGGGTGAGGCGGGCGTGTTTGTGGGCATGAAGATGGCGGACGGGCGCAAGGCGGTGGTGAAGGAGTTTGAGAGCCGCGGACTGGTGGAGGCGGTGAAGCCTTATCGCCACAGCATCAAGTTCAGTGACCGGAGCAAGGCGGTGATTGAGCCGTACTTGAGTGATCAGTGGTATGTGAGGGTGACGGATGAGCGGTTGGCCAAGAGTGCGAATGAGGCTTTGGATTCTGGTGTGAATGCCTCTGTGTTGAATGGCTTGGGTGGAAGCGCCTTGGGTGGCACCCATGCAGAGGGGAACGCGGAAGCAGAGGAGACCACGCTTTCCTTTTTCCCGCCTCGCTACGCCAAGACTTATGAGCAGTGGCATACCGGCATCCGGGATTGGTGTATTTCGCGGCAGTTGTGGTGGGGACATCGGATTCCGGTGTGGTCCGCCGGGTTGGCGATTGCTGGTTGGGGCGATGATGTCGATCTGTTCCTACGCCAGCTCGAAGACTGGAAGGAGGCCGGTCGAATCTTTCTGACAAAGCGCCTTTCCTCTGCTGAGTGGCGCGATTTGGCCAGAATGCCCACCCCGGATGGGGCCAACGCCGCAACCCTAGAGGACTTCGAACATGCTGAGCGAGAGAAGATCAGATACCAATTTGTTGCCGTCCGATCGGTCGACGATTTCGAGATTATAAATCGACTGGAGCAATACAACTTCCGCCAAGACCCCGACGTCCTCGACACTTGGTTTTCGTCGGCGCTTTGGCCGATGTCCACGATGGGTTGGCCCGATCCTGCCGCGGCGGGGCCGGGGTTTGCCGGGCTGCTGGAAGCGTTCAACCCCACCACCACGCTCTGTACGGCGCGGGAGATCATCACGCTGTGGGTGTCGCGGATGGTGATGTTCAATCGCTACTTCATGGGTGAGGGGAAGGGGAAGGGTCCCGTCCCGTTCCGCAATGTTTTTATTCATGCGGTGATTCAGGACGGCGAAGGTCGCAAGATGTCGAAGAGTTTGGGCAATGGTGTGGATCCGCTCGACATCATCGCGAGTCACGGCTCGGACGCCATGCGCTTCACGCTCTGCCAGATGACGACGCAGACTCAGGATGTGCGGCTCCCGGTCGCGAAAGACTCGGTTTCCGGCCGGAACACGAGCCCGAAGTTCGATGCGGGCCGCAACTTCGCGAACAAACTCTGGAACGCCGCACGCTTCGCGATCGCCAACCTCGGCGAGCCCGCCCGTGCCCAACCAGTGGCCATCGACGACCCGTCGCCACTTTCGCTTCCCGACCGCTGGTTGCTTTCCCGCCTCGCGGGCGCCGTCCAAGCCGCCGACACCGCCCTCGCCGACTTTGAGTACGCCGACTACGCCCAGGTCCTCTATGACCTTCTCTGGCGGGATTTCTGCGATTGGTATCTCGAAGCCATCAAGCCAACCATCGCGGCCGACGAACGCCAGCGTGCTGTCCTGCGTACGGCTCTGGATGTCATCCTCCGCCTGCTGCACCCCGTGATGCCCTTTGTGACCGAAGCGATCTTCGAGAACCTGGCCTCTCATCCGCTCCCGAACCTCCGGGGGGTCACCCTCGCGCCGCCCACCAAAGCGGGAACGCTCTGCACCGCCGGATGGCCGATCATCGATCGTTCCCTCATCGACCCCGCCTCCGAGGCGTCGTTCGAGACGATGCGTTCGCTCGTCACCGCCATCCGCGAGGTGCGAGCCCTCCACAACGTGCAGCCCAAACGTAAAGTGGTTCTGCACGCCCCTGCGGACTCCCCCATTCCGGAACCCGCGCTGGTCGCCACCTTGGCCGGGCTCGGCCAAATCTCATCGGTCCCTCCGCCACCGGCTTCCGTCGCCTTCGCCATCGGCCCCTGCGAATTTCACCTTTCCGATTTCGCCGACGCCGTCGACAGTGAAGCCGAAACCGCTCGGCTGACGAAATCCATCGCGGATCTCGAAAGGTCGATCGCCACCCTTGAAGGCCGGCTGAACAACCCCGGTTACGCCCTGAAGGCCCCCCCTCACATGGTTCAACAAACCAAAGACCAACTCGACAAGGCCCGGGCCGAACACGGGCAGGCAGTCCGAAGCATCGGAGGGCCGGGTTGAAGCCAGCTCCGGCAGCGCGCACGTTCGCCTTCGCCGCGACAGCCGTCGCGTTATTGGTATGCTGCGCATCGGAACAACCCGCTCCGGTCATCCCGCGCGGTTCCGACGAGCGCCCCGCCGAAGTGGTCGTCCCCCAGCGCAACCCGCTCGAGTTTGATGTCACCACCGAGGCTTGGACGTTCGAGGACAAGGAGGGCATCGTCGTGACGACCCCCCACTACCGCATCTACACCACAACCACTCGCCAAGGACTGAAGGACCGGATTCCCAAGTTCATGGAAGCGGCCCTGATGCACTACCGCTCGGCGTTAGCGCCCTTGCCCCTGCCGACCTCGCCGCTCGAAACCTACCTGCTCTCGAACCGGCCCCAGTGGACGCGGATCACGCAACGGCTCATGGGTGCCGACGCGGCGATCTACCTGCGCATCCAACGGGGCGGGTTCGCGGCGGACGGGCGTGCGATTCTTTACGAGATCGGCCCTCACGATACCTACGCGATCGCGGCTCATGAAGGCTGGCACCAGTTCACCCAGCGGACGTTCCGCAACCCGTTGCCGATCTGGCTCGAGGAGGGTCTCGCGTGCTACATGGAGGGGTTCCGCTGGACGCAAGGCGATTCGACGCTGCCCAATTTTATGCCGTGGGCCAATATCGAACGCTTCGACGAACTGCGCTCCGCGGCCCGTTCCGAGCGTCTCCTGACGCTGGATCAACTCACCCGGACCAGCCCGCAGGAACTTATGGCCAACGACGCCGACCTTGCCCTGACCTACTACGCGCAGTTGTGGGCCTTGGTGCATTACTTGAACGAGGGCGAGGAAGGTCGCCACCGGGATTCACTGCGGCAGGTAATCTTGGATGCCCAGGCCGGACGGCTCATCGAACGAATCCGACGGACTTCCGGCGGGAGGGCCGCGAGCATCTACGCATCTCGCAGGCTTGCTCCCGGCCTGCTTGAAGGGTGGTTCGGCGAGCCCACGGCCGAACTGAACATCAAGTATCGGGCGTTCATCGCGGATATCACGCGGATCGGCGGCAAGGAGTCGATCGTTGCCGGACGCACTCCGGTGAGCGAAGTCGGGTCGTCCGGAGATAACTGAGCGTTCGACGAGCGCGGCGCCGCTCCACCTGTGGCCCGACTGACAGAAACCGAGGCACGGTTTCGCGGCCCCATCAATTCGCCGTTGCGGGATTCCGTCATCCAGCCCCATCGGCTTCATCGAATCGGGACCGTGCACGCCGCTTGGCGGCCAGGAGTCCCGGTTCCGGCGGGTCCGCGCTATCGCCAGGGTCGGTAGAGGCCGGGTTCGGAGCCGCCGAGGTTTCCGATGTTGGCCGAACAGGGTCTTGCCGCAGTCGCGCCGCTCGACGGCGATCGCGGGCTTGTTCACGCAGCCGATCCGCATCGCGATCGTCCAACACTAATGCCGGGCTGGCCGCGGCCGGCGACCGGACGGCTGCCTTCGACACATCCGCAGTGACGGCGGCGGCCCTCGCTGCTTGCATGGGGCGCGCCCGGGCCAGCCAGCGGTCCCATGCGATCCGGCGGCACGCCACATCGAATAGGAAGAGCACCGGAAGCCATGCCAGCAGCGCGGGCCACCACGGAATCAGCGAACGACGAGGTTCCGCGCCGCTCCGGTCAAAGAGTGTTTCGACCCGCAGATCGGCCGCGGAAAGAACCCGCCCACCCGAGGCCATCGCGATGGCGTTGAGTCGTTCAAGGTCGCTCGAGAGCTGCGGAAACTCAGACGCCGGGGCGACCGTCGTGGCCGCCGAAACCGGGGCCGACGTGCCTCCACCTCGAACCACCGCGACGTATGAACCGGCCTCGGCGGCATCGAACTCGGTCTCGAACGTGTCCGGGTCGATCATCTCGCCCGGTGCTTCAACCACCGAGCCCGACGGACCATACAACCGGATCATCATCTCTCCGACGGGCCCGGGCTCCGACGCATCGGGACCGCCAATCCCCCCACCCGCGCCCACCCGCACCCTGATCTTCCCTTCGCGAACCAACATCTCTACCGTCGGCCCGCCCTCATCTGAAACCCGCATCACACTCCGGACGGCGTTGGTCCAGAACGGCCGATACCCGCTCCACTCATGCCACGACAGCGCCCATTCTGAGGCGTCGGAGGTAAACGCCAGCACGTTGCCCAACCCCGCCCGGCCCGAGGCGAGCACCGGTTCGCCCTCGGGGGTCAGAAGGATGGTCGTGACAATCGGGTTGGCTTTCAGCGAGGTGAGGGCGAGCCCGCCCAACACCGGAGGGTCGCCGAGATTCCAAAGGGCCGACGGCTGCGCGACCAGCGCCGTGAAAGGCTCCTCGCGGACCAACGGCGAACGCACGAGCTTGACGGTCTTTACGAAGACCTTGGGTAACTGGTCGGGGTTGAAGACAAAGTGATACGCCCCGCCGCCGCGCCGGGCGATCTCTTCGAGTCCGACCACATCGGCGTCGTCGCCGACGGCAATGGCCGAGACTTTGATCCCCGCTTCGCGGCAGGCGTCCGCCAAAGCGGGCAGGCGTTCGGCGTTCATGCTCTTGCCGTCGGAGAGCACAACCATGTGCCGGACCTTGGCCTTGGACCTTGCAAGTTCGCGTTGGGCGAGTTCCATGCCCGCCACGATGTTGGTGCCCCCGTCGGGCCTGATCCCCCGCAAGCGGTCCCGCGTGGCCTCGACGTTCGTGTTGCGGGCCAGCGAAACGAGTACGTCGGCCCGCGTGTTGAACGTCACCACCCCCAGTTCATCGGACGCGGAAAGAAGCCCGACGGCGAGCGCTGCGGCGTCGTTCGCGACCTGCTGCTGCGTGCGGGTCGAACCCAGAACAAAACGCCGCATCGAGCCGGAGTTATCGAGAACGAAAATGGTGGCGGTATCGGGCGTGACAAGGCGGTCGGGCAGTTTGAGATTGACCGGAAACAGCGTCTCGAGCGGCGTCTCGCGCCATCCGCCCGCCCCGAACGAATGTCGACCGCCGACAATCACCAGCCCGCCACCAACCTCGCGGACGAACTCGCTGAGCGCGTTCTGAGCCCGGTCGCTCACGTCCGCCGCGGGCACGTCTTCCAGCACAACCGCGTCGTAGGCCTGGTACGCGGCGGCGTCGTCGGGGGTGCGTTCGGCGGTGATCGTTTCCAACGGCAGCCCGGCCGCCGAGAGCACCGCTTCGAGCGGAGACGGTTCAACCGGGTCGTCGGCAGAGCCGATGCGGCGGACGAGGAGAACCCGGCCCGCTCCGGGCGACAGCGTGATTGATTCGGCCGCGTTGTTCTCGGTGATGGTGTCACCGGCATAGCGCGTTGTGCCATCGGGCGACCGCACGTCGGGTTCCCACACCGCCCGGAATCGGTGCACGCGTCCTGCTCCCAGCGGCACGTCGAAGCGCTCCACCGTTTCACCTTCGGTGAGGGCGAGCCGGCGGCTGCCCAGCGGAACACCGTCTCCAAAAATTCGGAGCACCCCGGCGGCCGCGGCGGAAGCCCGAAGTTTGACCCTGGCGGCCACGATGGATTCTCCCGCGGCCCGAGGCGGGGTGTCGAGGCTCTCGACAATCACTTCGTCGGTCAGCGAATAGCGAATCGGTAGAACGTCAACCGGGACGCCAACCGGTGTGAAGGTCGCTCCCAAATCGGTCTCGAGTCCGTCGCTGATGAGCAGAACCCGACCGCTGGCGTCCGGGGGGACGAGCCCCGCCGCGAGACGGATCGCGGCGTGGATGCGGCTCCCGCCGGTCGCCGCGGGAACCGCGCTCGACGCCGGCGTCCTCACCGAAGAAGGGACACGAAGGGGCGTCGGCTTGCCGTCGAATGTCACCAGGCCAAGGAGGTCGTGCTTACCCAAGAGGGGGCTGAGCCGCATCGTGAGCCCGTCCGCACCCGCGATGCCCGAGAGCGAAGCGTCGGGGCCGGCGGGTGCGCCCTGAACGACCGAGGGCGATACGTCCGCGACGATGACGACGGCCAGGCGATCAGTCAGCGTGCTTCGCGAGAGACCGGCGAGTGTGACCGCGAGGGCCGCCATAAGCAGGACGCGAAGCACCGTCGCGGCCCAGCGACGCGGGCGGGCGAGAGCGGTAAACCACGTCAGGCCCAGCGGCACCAGAATGACGAGCGAGGCCGTCAGCACGAGCCAGAGAGGATGTTCGAACGCAAGATTCATGGAGAGACCGGGACGTTGGTGATCGGTGCTATCACTTCGGCCCCGGGTTCGGCGTGGGGGTGGGAGTAGAGGTGGAGGCGGGGATGGGCGGCGGTTTCGCCCCGGGTGAAGCCGCCGCCGGTGCGAGTTGATCGGCAGGCTGGGGCCGCGTGCGACGGTCACTCGCACGTTCGCCGATTCGGTCAAAGACCCGCCGGACCAGCGTGTCGTACCCCTTCGGGATACGGCGCTCCTCGATGGCGCGGTCAGCGCCTTCTGAAATAGTGCGGGCGGAAGGCTGCGTAGCTGCGGAACCCACATCGGAGCGGTCCGACGGATCGGAAAGCCATTCCGCCAAGGTCTGCCCACCAGCCGGCGGATCGGTTTTTGATTCCCGAGGTCGCACGGTTTCGCCGTTCGCGGCAAGGTCAGACCGGGGCACTTCGGTGGGAGTGGGTACCGGTCCGCGACCCGTTCCTGCGTTGTTCCCACCCCGATCGGAAGACTTGCCCCGAGTGCCCCCACTCTTGTCGCTCGCGTTGTCTTCGGCGCCGGTTTTCCCGACCGGATCGCCCTGGCCTCCAGCATTCTGGGCGGCGGCCCATTCCTGTGCAGCCTTTTCCAGTTCCGCCCGTTCCTCGGGCGTCATCCCTTTCATGAGTTGTTCGGCTTGCCGGCGCAACTTCTCCGAGTTCTGACGATCGACCTTCCCGCTCGCGGCCTGATCGCGGACGCGTTTTATCTGATCGGCGAGGCCCTGGGTGCGCTTCCCACCGGTGCTGCCGGGCTGCTCCGACCCTTGCGGGTCGTTTGAAGGGGGAGGCGATTTCGCGGTCGGAACCTCACGGGAAGGCTTCGAAGTTGCGTCGTCGCCCGGCTGGCTGGCGTCGGGCGAAGGCGTCGGTTCGCGATTTCGTGGGTCCGACTGTGCGCCCTTGGCGCCTTGAGTCGGTTGCGGCGGCTGGCCAGGCTGAGGCTGGCCGCGCGGAGGTGGAGATTGCGGTGGATCAGTCCGGGGACCGGATGGGTCAGGAGGGGGCGGAGCCTCCGTCGGCGCTGGGGCGTCGGGTGGTGATTCGGGTTGCTCCCCACTGGTCGCGGGCGGACTTTCCCGCGGTGATGCGGAGTTCGTCGACTCGGGTTGCCGACTGGGGACGTCTTCCCTCGACTCGGTGGGCGTCTCGGCGTTAGCTGGATCGGGAGCCAAATCGGACGCCTCATCGGATGGCCGATCGGACGACTGATCGGGCGACTGGGGTTCGCGCGGCTCCGGCTCGGCCGGTCGCCGGTTTGCCGCGCCGGTTTGTCCAGCGGGTGGCGTTGGTTCGGAACCGGGTGATGCGTTTGGTGGCGTCGCCTCCGGCTCCCGGGCGGCATCGGGTTCGCGATCCGGGGTGTCCGCGGCCGGTTTATCGGGCGGAGAATCTCCGACGGCGTCCGCCGACCGTCGCGCTTCGGCAGCCATTTCACGCATCGTGTCGGCCGCGGTCAGTGGCTTGGGTTCACGTTCGGGCGATCTACTGATTCCGTCCGCCTTATCACGGCGATCCGACGTCCCGGTCGTTTCGGGCGAAGGATCCGGAGACCCCTCCGCACCGGATCCGTCAGCAGGCGGTTTCGTTTCTCCTTCTTGCGAATCCGACGATGGTTCGGTTTCTTGGGCACCGGGGCTCGACGACGGATCGGCTTGATCGCCTTCGGGCGGCGGAGTGTTTGCAGCAGAGTTGGTTTCCTCAGGTTGTGCCGCGTCCACCGCATCGCCTGCTGCCGGCGTCCGCCCCGGATCCGACGAACCCGGTGCCGGTTCTGATCCCTTCTCGCGTGCGGCCACCGCATCCCGCTCGGTCGCCGCTTCTAACTCGGCGGAGTCGTCGAGACTCTCGGCGAACTCGCGAAGCCGTTCGGCGGCCTCCGCGCGTTCGGCGGGTGTCATGTCGTCAGCGGCGTTCTCCAAGGCCGCGGCCGCTTCCGCAGCCTTCGCATAGTCGCCCTGCTCGAAGGCGGTCAGAAGGTCGGCGACGGGGGAGCCGGGAGTTGCGTCTTCGCTGAGCGGCGCCGCGTCGCCGGAATCGCCGGGCCCGGAACCCGCGGCGGAAGCCTTGGGACGCGACGGCCCCAAGCGCGAAGCACGGCGTGCGGCCTTCGCCAACGCCTGTTCAACGGCCCGCGCCTCGTCTTCGGTTTCATCCGCTCGGCGCTCAGATTCGGCGGCGGCTTGGGCCAACGTTTCCGCTCCCTTGGCGCGGGCCGAATCCTGCGTACGCAGACCGGCAGCGAGTTCGGCTTCCAGTTTCTCCATCTCGGTTGTGAGGCGGCGTCGTTCCTCAGCCCCGTTCGGGTTGGCAACATCCGCTGCGAGGGACTGCTTGATGGCGGCGACGTCGGCCTTGACCGCGGTCACCTCGGGCAGCACTCGCGCGGGACTCGCCGGAGCAAACTCGCCGGGCATCCAAAGTCCGGTCGCTACGAACGCGCCCGCCGCGCAGCCCGCGACAGTCGGCCAACGCCACCATCCGGAAGCGGGAACAGCAATAACTGAAGCGTTTGCGGTGGCTCGCTGTTCCGCAGCTTCGCGGACAAGCTCGGCGATGGCATCGACCCGATGATCGAGCGCGAGCGCGGATGACAGGGCTTCGTTGGTCCCCGCCGCCCGGTCAAACTGGCGGGCCGCCCGGCCGGCATCCCAAAACCTGCGGGCCGCTCGGAGGCCACCGACAACCGCGCTGGCGGCGGCCAAGGAGCCCCCGACGATCAGCCAGTGGGCCGCGGCGTGACCGGTCGCCCGGAGGAGAAGGAGCCCGACTCCGCCGACGCCAACCGCGACCGAGAAAGCCGCCGACGAGCCAGCCAGAACAGTGAGAACCTGTTGCCGCCGACGGACTCGAAGAACGGCGAATCGCGTTTGGGGAACGGTGCTTGCCACGTCGGTAATCGTACGATAGCGGCACAATGACGGATCGAGCGCCGGTTGAGATTCTCCACCTGCTCCACGAGGTGAGTATCGGTCGCGTGCTGGACGAGGCTTCGTCCCGCCGAGTGTTTGATGCGATCCTCGCGGGTCGCTTGACGGACTTGGACATCCGCCAATTGCTGGAGGGGCTGCAACGCCGCGGCCCCACCGTCGATGAACTGGTCGGTGCGGCCCGGGCAATGCGGACCCACGTCACGCCAATCAATGTTTCGGCCCTTCCGGGACCGGTGATTGACACCTGCGGCACGGGCGGCGCCCCCAAGACGTTTAACGTCTCGACCATCGCCGCGCTGGTGGTGGCCGCTGCAATTCCGGGGCGGATCTTCGTCGCGAAGCACGGGAACCGCAGCCGCACAGGGCGCGGGTCGGCCGAAGTCCTGTCGGCATTGGGCGTGCATGTGGATGCCGGGTTGCCCGTGCAGGAACGATGCCTGCGAGAATGCGGTGTCTGCTTTTGCTTCGCGATCCACCACCACCCCGCAGCGCGGTTCGCGGGCCCTGCACGGCGTGCCATCGGCTCTCCGACGATCTTCAATTTGCTGGGGCCGCTGACCAACCCCGCGGGAGCGGCTCACCAATTACTCGGCGTGTACGACCCTTCGCTCGCTCTGACGGTTGCGAACGCGTTGGCCCGTCTGGGTTCCGACCGCTCCCTCGTCGTTCACGGGCACGGAGGGATGGACGAACTTTCCACGACAGGCCCGAACCGTGTGTGGGCGGTTGAGGGTGAATCCATGGTGGCCGGGTCTCTGGATGCCTCTGACTACGGATTCGCGCCGTCCAAGCCGGACGAACTCGTCGTCGGTTCGCTCGAGGCCGCGGTGGGGTTGGCGCGTGCGATTCTGCGAGGTGAGGGTGGGCCGTGCCGCGACATGGTGGTCTTCTCGGCCGGGGTCGCACTCGCGACCGCCCTGCGCGGAGTCACCATCGGCGACGCCTGCGAAAAGGCCCAGGAGGCGATCGATTCCGGCAGCGCAGCGGCCACCCTGGCGAGTTTGGGTCGGCTATCGAATGAACGACCGGTGGACTAGCCCCATCGGGTCGCTCACCTCGCCGTGCCCAGCGTGTCGGCGAGATCAACGGGCGCATCAACCGCCCGCCACGTCTCGCCTGTTCGGGCGAAGTATGCGGGACCGCCCACACCGCCTCGGTAAATCCCGACCGTCTCGAGCAGTGTGCCCCCTGCGGAGTGCAACGTAACACGGGCGACAAGTGCGGCGTCGGTGGGTGCAGCGAAACGTACCCCGGCCGACGGTTTCTTCAGCATGTCGATGAGTAGAGCGGCAGTGCCTGACAACCTTGAATCCACAGCGGCCACCGATTCGCCATGCGCCGCCCACCCGTCCAGTGTCCGGGTCCACTCCATGGCGAGCGGTGTGTCGGCGTCCGAAGCACGGTACATCCGGATCATTCCGATATCGGCTGCCGGTGCCTGCACGGGAATTCGCGAGGCCAGCCACGCGGGGTCGGACTTGATCGCGGCGACGGCCTCTGCCCGCAGGGTGAACGGTTGCGGTCCCCACAGCGTTTCACCCGAGTCCGCCAGGGTGGCGACGAGGTCGGCGATGACGGTGCGCGAGGCGGCGTCGGCGACGTTGCCGATGCGGAGCGTCTGAACGATCGTGCGTCTGGGTCCGTCCGGTTCGGGTCGGAAGTCGCTTTCGACGGTGATCATCGCCGCGGGCCTGACCAGGCTCTCTGCCATCGGATCGTCCGGAGTGACGAACCGCTCGATCGTCAGCGAGGCGAGTTGGGCGATCGTTTCTTTTACCCGGGCGGCTTCGGCGGGGACCGGCGGGGAGAGTTCCAGTCCCCATCGGCCTTGGTTTCGCCGGATCGTTGCGGAGTGAGCGGCGGACTGAAGGCCGATGCGGGTCGGCTCATCCGCGAGCGCGGTGAACACCGACGACGCCCGCCACGCGTCGATGCCCGCGGGCGTAAAGACCCGAGCGAATTCGGCGGTAGCGATGCGGCCGACGGGTTCCGGGTCGTCAGGAGATCGGACCCGCGCGAAAATCCTTCCGCCGACCACTTCCGCCGCGAGTTCAATGCTCAGCGAGTTTCCCAACGCATCGTGGACGGTGACAATGGCACGCGGCGCGAAGCCCGATGTCTCGGAGTTCGGCTCTCGAACCAGTTGCCCGATGAGATTCAATGCGGCCCGCACCCGCACCGCCTCCACCGGCCACGAAGTTGTCCCGCGTGCCACCCACGGTCCCGAAGCGCCGACAAGGCTGCGTTCGAGGTGGCGGGCCGCCGCCCCGTCGCTCTCGACGGTCAGCGATCGGACGACGCCCGCATCGAATGTCCAGCTCGGCGCGGGAGGCGGAACGACCGACGCCGGGCGGGCCTTGGCCCACCAGACAGCAGCACCCAACAGGGCACAGGCCAAAATCGCGTTGATCGCTGCGCGAGCCGACAACGCGGGGTGTTCCTTTGAAAATCCGTTACGGAGTACCAAGCGTCGGCCCCGAGCCGACCCGCCGTACCATAGCGGAATGAGCTCGACCGATTCCGCATTCTCGAATGAACGCCCGGGCCCGGCCCACGCCGTCGTCATCGATCGGGTCGGAAAAGTGCTGAATCTGATCCGACCGGCCGTTCAGTCGGACGGGGGCGATGTCGAACTTGTTGGAATGACGGCGGATGGGACCGTCCAAATCCGACTGCATGGCGCGTGCGTGGGTTGCCCGTCCAGCGACGTCACCCTTCAGATGGGGATTGAGCGCAATCTGAAGACGCATATCCCCGAGGTTAAACGGGTTGAGTCAGTCCGATAACGTACTTAGGCGGGGGCGATAATCCGGCGATACTCTGGATAGTCAGTGGATAACGCAATTTCATGTTTCCCAAGTCGGTTCGGCGCGGTATAAAAGAACGGTTATTGCGGGCGGCGGCACAGAATTGTCGATCCTTAAGCGGATACCCAGGACGGGAGGTTGAATATGTTGGTCATCACACGTCGCGAGGGTGAGGAAGTCGTGATCGGCGACCCCAAAAATCCAATCGGGGTTGTTCGTATTGCTTCCGTGAAGGGAGAGCGGGTTCGCCTTGCGTTCGATTTTCCGCGCGACGTCGAGATCAATCGTCGTGAGATCGCCGATCAGATTGTTCAGCAGTCTCCGGACATCGCCGGCTCGATCAAGCCTGCCGCAGCAGGGTAACGAGGCGGGCCACTTATCGGGCCTTACGGTTCGGCCTCACGTTCCGGCCTCGCCCGCCCACATCGCCCGCATTTCACTACCGCACCCCCTACCGACTGAATCGAATTGCTGGTTCCGCCGACAGTTCTTTTCATGAACCTCGCGAAACGCATCGGACTTGCCCGAACCGGTAAAACCAGCGTCAAGAAGGCACCCCGCACGTGCGAGCGAGTTGCGGTACAGCGTCTCCGCTGGCAGTTCGGAGAGGTCATCGACGTTTCGGAGAGCGGGATGTGTGTGCGGGTGGCGATGGGCGCTATCCCGGCCATTTCGTCGCTGCAACGCTTCACCCTCCGTTCCGGGAGCGGGTCGGTTGAACTGTTGGGGCGGATCATGTGGCTGGGGAATCAACGGCGCGGCTCCGGCTCTATTCACGCCGGCATCCAGTTCGTCGACCTCTCCAAAGAGCAGGCCGCCGCCGTGGTCCACACGCTGCGGCATGGCCAATTGCCGACGCCCTCCGAACCTGCGAAGGCTCCGGGGGTGATTGCGGCCGACATCGAGGTCCCGGACCTGTACGCCGTGCTTGGGGTGGCCCGGGACGTGACCGCCGAGGACCTGCGAGCGGCGTTTCGGGCGTTGGCCAGAAGGCTCCATCCCGATCGGTCACCCGATCCGGCGTCCGGTGAGCGATTCACGCTAATTCACAAGTCGTACAGCGCGCTGAAAGATCCCGAGAAGCGGCGGCGTTATGACGCTCTGCTAAGCCGCCGGGCCGCGTGACGGACCAGAAACGAAGGCCTCTGGCCCGCCGTGCGGTTGAGTAAAATCCCTCAACTTAGGGTAAAATCCGCAATATTCCGTGAAATCGTACGCTGGATGCCGCTATTCCTGGCAGACGACGGGTATTTCTCCCTATCTGACGTACCGGAGACGCCGTCTCTCATCCATTGGGTTCGGGGTGTGCTCTGGGTTGTTGTCGGTATTTTATCGGAGGGTGGGGCGGCAGATCAGAATGGTTGTCTGATGACGGGACCGAAGCATCGAATTATCCTGGTCGATCGGCAGTTGATCGTTCGCGCTGCGCTGGCGTCGTGGCTGCGTCAACAAGCCGGGATCGAAGTGGTCGCGGAGTTCAGCGACGCTAAGTTCGCCCTCGACCGCTGCGCGAGCGAATCGCCCGATGTCGTCGCGATGGACCCGATGACGCCCGGCCTCGACCCGCTCGCGGCGGCCCGGGAGATCGCCGCTCGCTGGCCCGTCATCCGGATTGTCTTCCTTTCCTCACGAACCTCGGAACGGCTGGCGTGCGATTGCATGGCGGCAGGAGGGCACTGCTTCCTGTCGAAGGATGCGGAACCCAGTGCCTTTCTGGACGCAGTGAGAGGTCTGTCGCGAAGCGTAAGAGATCGCGGCTGCGACGTGGAGCCCGGGAATCTGGACGACGGGATCGTGGCCGACGACGCGTCCAAGACAATGAGCGTCCCCGCTGGGGCGATCGCAGCTTCGCTCGCCTCAGCGATACATCCACCCCATCGATTGACGTCGCGAGAATTGGAAGTGCTGCGCTATGTCGCCCGCGGGCTGTCCCAGCGCGATATGTCCAAGCTCATGTACTTGAGCCCTAAGACAGTTGAAAGGCATGTCTCACGCGTGATGAAGAAGGTTGAAATTCACGATCGGGTGGGGCTGGCGAGGTACGCCATACGCGAGGGGATCGACCCGCTCTAAAAAGCGGCCACCGCTCAGGTCACTGTCCGGAGGGGCCATCCCGCTCGATTCGCCCCAGAAACCTACGCTGGGTTCATGGCGACCATCGATTTGCGTTCCGACACCGTGACCAGGCCCACGACGGCCATGCGAAGAGCAATGGCCGAGGCCGAGGTCGGTGACGACGTCTTGGGCGATGATCCGACGGTCAACCGGCTCCAAGAGCGGGTAGCGGAGATCATGGGGAAGGAAGCGGCCTGCTTCGTGCCCACCGGCACGATGGCGAACCAGACTTCGATCCGCGCCCAGACCGAGCCCGGTGACGAGATCATCGCCCACGAGGGCAGCCACATCATTCATTACGAAACCGGGGGGCCCGCCGCCCTCTCCGGGTGCATGATCCGGACGCTGACGGGCGAGAAAGGGCGGTTCAGCGTCGATCAGGTGGACGCCGCAATCCGGCCCCGGGCGATTCACTTCCCCAACTGCGCGGTTCTCTGGCTCGAAAACACGCACAACCGCTGCGGCGGCGCGGTGTGGCCCATGAACGAGATCGCGACGGTCACCGCGGCGGGCCGGGGTCACGGTTTGAAATGTCACCTGGATGGGGCCCGACTCTGGAATGCCTGCGCGGCCTCGGGGCACACTCCGGCGGAGTATGCCTCCCACTTTGATACGGTTTCATGCTGCTTCTCGAAGGGATTGGGGGCTCCCGCAGGGTCCGCGGTTGCGGGCAGCCGGGCCACGATCGCCCGCGTGCACCGTTTCAAGAAGATGTTCGGCGGCACCATGCGGCAATCGGGCGTCCTGGCGGCCGCGGCCCTGCACGCCCTGGACCATCACCGCGAACGCCTGACCGATGATCACGCAAACGCCCGCAGACTGGCCCAAGGACTCGCGGAAATCCGTGGCCTCAGCCTTGATCCCGACGTCGAGACCAACATGGTGTTCTTTGATGTCAACCCCGATGTCGCCCTCGATGCCGCGGGGATGTGCGCCCGCCTGAAAGAAATGGGCGTCCTGGCGCTCTCTTCGGGCCCGCGACGGATTCGCATGGTGTGCCACCTTGATGTGTCAGGCGGAATGATCGACAGCGCGGTGCGGGCGGTGGCGTCAGGCGTCGGGGCGCCCGTCCCGGCGTAAAGTTGATCCCGGTCGGCAGACCCACGGAAAGGGCCATGGAATGAGGAAACTCGGAAAATACGCTGCGTGGTGTACGCCCCTCCTCGCGTTCGGAGCGGCCGGCCAGGAAGCGATGTACACGGAAGCCGCCACGATGCCGAGCCCGGGCGTCGTAGTGATCCGTCCGCTGATCAATTATTCCGAGTTTGAGGAAGAACCCGGGGGCGAGCGGCAAGAAACCGAGCGGGTTGACCTGACGACGACCGTTCAGTACGGCATAGCGCGGGCCTGGAGCGTCCGGATGGAGGTGCCGCTGATGCTCGAGGAGCGGGAATACTCGAACGGGACCGATGAGTCGGATACCGGCGTCGAGGATCTCGGGGTCACGTTCAAATGGCGGGTCTATAAGAATGACTCGGCGGGCGTCAACACCAGCCGGATCGCCCTCCTCGGCGGCGCGAGTTTCGCGAGCGGAGACGACAAAGATTTCTCGACTCAGACCGTCAACCCGCATCTGGGCGCGGTGTACACGCTCGTCCGGGGGCGTCACGGGTTCAATCAGGAACTGACGTACCGCCTGAACACCGGCCAGGACGACGTCGACAACACCGGCGGCGGGCGCGGCCCGGACGATGCACTCCTCTACAACACGGCCTATCTCTACCGAATTGCACCGGCCAAATACTCCGCCGATTCAACCGGCGCGTGGTATGTCACCGGAGAGTTGAACGGGCTGTACGAAACCAACGGGGACAACGAGATCCGGCTCTCGCCAGGGGTCATGTTCGAGGGCTGGAACTTTGCCTTTGAGGTTATGGGGCAAGTGCCGATCATCAGCGACCTGGAAGACCGCGCCGATATGCGGTTCGGGGTCGGGCTGGGCTTCCGGTGGACGTTCTGACGCCAACAGTGCCTCGTGGGGCGGCTTGCAATCAACACCGGTTTCGGGTAAATTCCACGCCATGAGATACTCACCCCTGTTCAATACCGTCCGGGTGGTCGCCGCGGGATGCCTTCTGGCGATTGCATTCGCCTGCGGGTGCGAAGATACCGAACGGGAGCAACAGGCGATCCGGGAGTGCGCGGCGGACCTCGCCGACGGAATCGCGAACCGCAACGGTGAGAAAGTCGCGAACCGGATGACCAATTCAAGCATCCAGTTGTATGAGCGACTCTTGCCGATCGCGAGAAAGGGAACCCGGGCTCAATTGCTCTCCCTCCCCGTCGGCGAACGGGCCGAGGCGATCGGAATGCGGTACGGGAATTCCCGCATCAAACTTTCGAAAGCGAACGGCCGCGCGTGGGTCGTGGAAGCAGTGAACGCGGGGGAGTTCGAGGTAGGCGAATGCTCCCCCGAGACGCTCGGAAAAGTCACGGTGGAGGGCGATTTCGCCAAGGCCCGCGTGCTCTATGAAGGTGAGCCCGCCGTCGACCTGCGCGATGAACCGGCGTACTTCGAGTTCGTCCTTGAGGACGGAGTCTGGAAACTCGACGAAACCCATCACTATCAGTTCTTCGGCGCGTGGTATGAGGAAATGGCCTCGTTCAGCAACCGGGACATCAATGAGTTCCTGGTCGATGAGATGGCGGAGGCCTACGACGTGCCGTCGAATCCCGCAGTACTTGACGGACCCGTCCACTGAACCCGTTCACCCTCGTCGTACCCACGTTCCGCGAAGCTGCCAACATCTCCGAGTTAGTTTCGAGGGTGGCGACCGTGCGGGACACCCACGGGCTAGAACTTGAAATCCTGATCGTGGACGACGACAGCGGCGACGGCATCGAGGACGCGGTCCGGGCGACCGGGCACGCGTGGGTTCGCGTTCTCGTGCGGCGCCGCGAGCGCGGATTGGCAACCGCCGTGGTCCACGGCCTTCGCGCGGCGAGCCACTCCACCTTCGTCGTGATGGACGCCGACCTCTCCCACCCTCCGGAGGCGATCCCGGCGATGCTGGCCGCGCTAGAGGCGGGCGCGGAGTTCGTGGTGGGCTCACGATTCTGCGATGGCGGTTCCACCGATGCGGAGTGGACGCTGGGACGGCGGCTCAACAGCCGGGTCGCGACGCTGCTGGCGCGGCCCCTGACCAAGGTCAAGGATCCGATGTCGGGGTTCTTCGCGTTTCGCCGACCGATTCTTGATCGCGCGGGCGTGCTCGACCCGCTGGGATACAAGATCGGGCTTGAGATATTGGTGCGGGCCCGGTGTGAGAACGTGGCGGAAGTGCCCATTCACTTCTCGGATCGCAGCAAAGGCACGAGCAAACTCAGCTGGGCCGTGCGGGGAGAATACCTGCGGCACCTGTACCGATTGATGCGGGCGAAATCCGTCCGAACGGCCCATTCACCGTGAGCGCACCCGCGCCAGATGCCCGGATGAACCCGCGCGGCGATCGCCGCACCATCTGGGCCGCCGCGGCGTTCTTGGGTCTGACGTTCGCGGTGTTCGGCCGCACGGTCGGTCACGGCTGGCTCGACTACGACGACCGCTATCACGTCACGGACAATCCGTGGTTCGCGAACATCACCGGTGAGTCGTTCACCCATTTCTGGGAACACGCATACGGCAACCTGTACATCCCGGTTTCGTACAACCTGATGGCGCTTCTCGCGGAAGCAAGCCGCATCACGGGCCGGGTCGGCACCGTCGCCGAAAGTAATCCAAAATTCTTTCACGTCGCGCTATTGGGCTGCCACGCGTCGTCGTCGATACTCGTCTTTGTGCTCCTGCGACGCTTCGGCGCGGCCGCGGGCGGTGCCTTCGCCGGGGCAGCGCTCTTCTGCATCCATCCGCTGCAGGTCGAGGCGGTGTCGTGGGTGTCAGAATTGCGGGGCGTAATCGCGACCACGCTCGCGCTCGGGTCGATGGTCCTCTACTTTCGGATCTCGAACCGCGTCAACGAACGCGCGGTTCGGTGGTGGCCCACCTACTCCCTTGCAACAGTGTGCTTCGCGCTCTCGCTCCTATGCAAGCCGTCGGTGGTGGTGGTGCCGCTCCTCGTGGTCATCCTCGACCGCCTTGCCCACCGGGATTGGAAGCGGACGCTCAAATGGATGCTGCCGTGGGTCGCGGGCGCGGTGTGCATCGTTCAGGTCACGCGTCACTTGCAGCCCGGCGGCGGAGTCGCACCAGGGGCCCCGCTGTGGGCCCGCCCGTTCATCGCGGGCGATGCCGCCGCGTTCTACCTTGCCAAACTGTTCGTTCCGGTGGGGCTTGCGCCGGATTACGCCCGCACGCCCGCCGCGCTGATGACGCACGGCGGGTGGTGGGCAATCGCACTGATCCCCGCGACCGTGGTGTTAACCCTCTTCTGGATCGCCCGGAGGCGGCCTGGGTTTGGGTGGGCCAAGGGCGCGTTCGTGGGCTCTGTGTTGATGCTCGCCACCCTCAGCCCGGTTTTGGGGCTAGCTTCCTTCGATCACCAAAAGATTTCGACGGTCGCGGATCGCTACATGTATCTGGCGATGCTTGGGCCCGCGCTGGCGGTCGGGCTCGCGTGGCCCCTGCGACCGCCGCGCCGGCTGACAACCGCCGCACTCGCCGTCGCTCTAGGGCTTGCTGCGCTCTCATTCCGTCAGGCAGGTCATTGGAGGTCGGACATCACGCTTTGGAGCCAGAGCGAGCGCGTCTCCCCGCGAAGCGTCACCACGCTCAACAACCTCGGCTTCGCTCTGGCCAAGGCCGGGCGCCGCGAAGAGGCCATCCTGCGGTACCGTCGGGCACTTGCAACCAACGCCGCGACGCCCGTGCTGCTCACCAACCTCGCGTGGGAGTTGATGGAGTCGCCCGCGGCAACGGCGGAAGCCGAGCGACATTACCAGCATGCGTTGCAACTTGATCCCGATTACGGCCGCGGGCACCTGGGTCTGGGCGTTCTGCTCGCCCGTCAGGGTCACGTTCAGAGGGCCACGAACCATCTCGCCCGGGCCGTGGAATTGCGACCGGACGACGCTCAGGCGGCGCACAATCTCGGCCTTGCGCTTGCACAGTTGGGGCGATATGGCGACGCGGTCCCCCACTATCGACGCTCGCTCGCGATCGATGGCAGTTCCGCCCCAACATGGGTTCAGTTGGCCGATTCGTTGACGGCGTTGGGCGAGTTTGAGCAAGCCGCGACCGCGTTTGAGAACGCGGTTTCCGCCGACCCGGGTCAGTGGCGGGCGTGGTTTTCGCTGGCCGACGAACACGCGCGATCCGGCGATCTGGCGGCCGCCGCCGCGGCATATCGGCGAACGCTCGAACTGCAACCAGCCCACGCGGACGCTGCGAACAACCTGGGCCTGGTCCTCATTCGTTCGGGCGATATCGACGGCGCGATCGCGGCGTTCTCAACCGCCGTGGCCTCAGACCCCGCGCTACAAGCCGCGCGAGTGAACCTTGAGAACGCGCTGGTGCTCAAGGCCCGTGCGGTGCCCAAGTAACGAGTCGATGACCGTCGGGTGCTCCCGGCCTCCGGGCCGGCCTCGCAACCGTGACGAAATCTACAACCCCAACGCGGCGGCATCGCGGTTGCTGAGCATGCCGCCGTCGCTCCGAAGTCGGACCGTGCCGTCGCGCTTCCACGATCGTTCGCACTTGTCCCGTTCGCGCAGGTCAGCCACCTCCGGTTCCGTCGCAGATGGGTGGGGCGTCACTTCCGAAACACCCAGAAGGTCGGCGATATCGACGGGGTCGAAGCCAACCAGCGCAGCGGCCGGAAAGGCCACGCCCATGTCGAGCGGGTTCTCAACCCCGATGCGGGCTTTGGCCTTTTCCATCTGGCCGAGGGCCTTATCGCGGAGGTTCATGACCATGGTCCAGCGCGGATCGGAGACCGCGGCCACGTTCACGATGGTTTGCAGATGAACGCAGCGGTCGTCATCGGGTCCGGCTTTCCACAGCGCCCGCCACGCCTCATCAGCCGTGTGGCAGAGGATCGGGGCCAGCAGCAGGCAGAGCCCGTCCGTCAGCGTCCAGAGCGTTTGCTGCGTGCGGACGCGGCGCTCCGACTGGGGGGCGTCGCAGTACAGCCGGTCTTTCACGGCGGCGAGATAGACGGCCGAGAGAGTGGAGTTGCAGAAGTCGAATAGGGCGAGATGCGCGGAACGGAAGTCAAACGTGTTATACGCATCGAGCGCAAGTCGCTGCACGCGCGACCACTCGCCCAGCACCCACGCGTCGATCGAGGTCGGCGGCGGCGGCGTGAAGCCGTCGGTCGGGAACGCGGTCCGGTCGAAATCGGCGAGGTTGCTCAGCATGTAGCGGAGGGTGTTGCGGACTTTGCGGTAAGCTTCGCCGGAAGTCGTAAACAGTTCGACATCGGCCTTGATGTCGTCTTCGTAGGCGAGCGAACTGACCCACCACCGCATGACGTCCACGCCGAACTCGCCGCAGAGGCTGTCCACCTCGTACCGCTTCGCGTCAGGGCGGCTCTTGCTGAGTTTCTTGCCGTCGCGATCGACGATAAATCCGTGGGTGAGGAGGGTCTTGAAGGGCGGCCGACCGGTGGCCCCCAATGCGGTGAGGAGCGAAACCTGAAACCAGCCGCGGTGCTGGTCGGAGCCTTCCAGGTACAGGTCGACCGGAAAACCGAGGCCACGTTGCCGCATCACCGCGTTCCACGACGACCCCGACTCAAACCAGACGTCGAGGATATCGCGACCCTTGCGGAGTTCGCCGATGCGGCCCTCGGCAAGGAGCGACGCGACTTCCGGAGGGCATTCAGCATCGCCTGAGGGCTCGTATCCGGCCAGCAGTTCGGCAACGGGCGCGTTGAACCAGATGTCCGAGCCTTTATCTTTGACAACGCCCGCAATCGCGGTTGCGCTCGCGCCGGTCATGAAGCCTTTTTCCGCGCCCGCGGTGTCGGTGTACATAAACGCCGGGATGGGCAATCCCCACGCCCGCTGACGCGAGATGCACCAGTCCGGCCGCGATTCGAGCATGCCGCGAAGACGGTTCTGTCCCCACTGCGGGACAAACGCGATGGCCTTCCCACCATTTCCCGTGGTGGCCTCCAAGCCCCGTTCGCGCAGGCTTCCCAACGATCCGTCGGCCGCGGCGAAGGAGTCCGCAACTCCCACAAACCATTGCTCGGTCGACCTGAAAATAACCGGCGTCTTACTCCGCCAATCGTGCGGGTAACTGTGCTTGAAGACCTGATCAAAAAACAGGTGGCCGCTCTCACGCAGGTGCTTAAGGACGACCCCGTTCGCTTCCCATATGGTCGGCGTTTTCCCGTTGATCGGTTCCCGCAGCCAGGCGGGTACCGTCCCGTCGTACGTTCCATCCGCCTTCACTGGGCAATAGATCGGCAGTCCGACCTTCAGGCCCGTCTGGTAATCCTCGGTGCCGTGGCCAGGGGCCGTGTGCACCAGCCCCGTG
>Ga0163144_10008961_pt1 | contig 21563 bp, 17 predicted proteins | sample OliLak19BULKMAT1_FD_123175 | JGI IMG/M metagenome (GOLD analysis project Ga0163144, IMG submission 123175) | Freshwater microbial mat bacterial communities from Lake Vanda, McMurdo Dry Valleys, Antarctica - Oligotrophic Lake LV.19.BULKMAT1 | ecosystem: Environmental > Aquatic > Freshwater >... | reverse complement strand
AATTCCTTAAAAATGATATAATTTTACCAATTCAAAATAACTTTTCTGGAATTAACTTAAATGATATATCTGGAAATTTTAAATCACTATCTGAAATAATAAAAGCTGTACCTCCTTTGTTGTCATCGCTTGTTAATGAATTGGTGCCTTTGACTCAAAGAAGTGGTTTGTTCTGGTATAAAGAAGCTAAAATTGACACGATTAGCGAGTTGACAAAAAGTGGTGAATTTGGAGACGCCTTCTTTGCAGTAGCCGAATTTTTAAGATGGGACATTATAGAACCTATATCATCTAATTTTTCTGGAATAGATTTAGGCGATATATCAACTAAGATGACATCAATAGTAGAAATCATCAAAGCTGTGCCTCCTTTATTATCATCACTTGCTAATGAATTGGTGCCATTGACTAAAAGAAGTGGTTTGTTCTGGTATAAAGAAGCTAAAATTGATACGATTAGCGAGTTGACAAAAAGCGGTGAATTCAAAAACGCTTTTATTGCTGTAGCCGAATTTTTAAGATTGAGCATTATAGAACCTATATCATCTAATTTTTCAGGAATAGATTTAGGTGATATATCAACTAAGATGACATCAATAATAGAAGTTATCAAAGCTGTGCCTCCTTTATTGTCATCGCTTGTTAATGAATTGGTGCCATTGACTAAAAGAAGTGGTTTGTTCTGGTATAAAGACGCTAAAATTGATACGATTAGCGAGTTGACAAAAAGCGGTGGATTTGGAGATGCCTTCTTTGCAGTAGCCGAATTTTTAAGATGGGACATTATAGAACCTATATCATCTAATTTTTCAGGAATAGATTTAGGCGATATACCAACTAAGATTACATCAATAATAGAAGTTATCAAAGCTGTTCCTACTTTATTATCATCGCTTGTTAATGAATTGGTGCCATTGACTCAAAGAAGTGGTTTGTTCTGGTATAAAGAAGCTAAAATTGACACGATCAATGAATTGGTGAAAAGCGGTGAATTCAGAGATGCTTTCTTTACTATAGCCGAATTTTTAAGATGGAGCATCATAGAACCTATATCATCTAATTTTTCAGGAATAAATTTAGGCGATATATCAACCAAGATGACATCAATAACAGGAATCATCAAAGCTATTCCAGAATTAATGAAAAACCTTTCAAGCGAATTGTTTAAATTATCAAATCCTTCTGGATGGTTTTCTACTGGCGATAGCGAAATGCAAGAAATACTGTCACAAGCAGACATTTTTTCGGAAGTATTCAAAAACATTGCTAAATTTATACGAACTGGCATATTGTCTCCAATTGAATTGATGCCTGATAATGATGAACTTGAAAACGCCAAAGAAAGATTGAATAATACAACAGAATTGATATTAGAGCTTGTCAAGGCAATGAAAGCAATGGGGTCTGCAATGTCAGAAGCATCCATGCTTAACATGGGAGCATTCACAACTGGATTAGGAAAAGAAGCAGGAATGGAGGGAATAAGTAACTTCGTCAGTCAACTTACATTAGGAAAAGAAGCTGGAACAGAAGGCGGAACAGCAAGAGTAGCAAAAACTGTATCTCCAGAAAAAATTAATGCAAGTTCTGCCGTAAAAGAAGCGGGATCGAAAGGAATGGGCAAAGACACAAAAAACGCAACCACAGGATTATTCAGCAGAATGTGGTCTGGAATTAAGGACCTATGGAGTGATCTTCTAGATGGACCAGATGCCAAATCTACCGAAGCTGCTGTTGCTGGCAACGCAACTAAACTTGAACGCAACCAAAAAGTTTTAAGTGATAAGGTTTGGAATAATGGCGTTTCAAAAATAAGCAAAGACGCAAACTATGCTTCGAATAGGTCTAAGGGCGATGTAAACAGAAATATGTCTATCGTTAGAGACAATAGCAAATCGTCATTTGATACTATGTTTGCTACATTTGACGCCATAATCGATGATTTTAATTCGGCATCTAAAAAAACCAATGATAACATGAAGACCATTATGGGTAGTGAAGCAGTTGATTTGTATTCTAAACTTGGAGATTTTGAAGGAAAACAAACTGGTATGCCGAACAGAAAGCAATTGCTCAATAAGAGTGCTGGTGCTGCCGTGTCTCCATCTGCTGTCCCTGTTTCTCCAGATAAAAGTTTGGAATTGGCGCAGCCGCATGTGGATGCTACAGAAAAAATGGTCGGAGGTGAGGCAACACTTCAAAAACAACTGGAGAAAACTGGAAAGGGAAACTTTGATCCTGCTCAAATTAAATTTTATGACGATCAGTCCGATGCCAATGCTGGATCATCTAAATCATTAGATGTTTCTCGATCATCAGATGTTTCTCAGAACATGCCAATAAAACCAACTGAAAAAGGCAGGTTGAATCAGCCAGAAATAAGAAACTATTTAAGAACTGTAAACAGTGACCATGCCACAAATGAAACACAAGTAAAATTCAAAGAATGGGCAAAATCTAGAGACTTTAATAGCACTGCTGATCTAAAAAAATACATGGACGCAAACATGCCAGATGATGTGGGTAAATACAAAATTCCTTCTTTCAGAAAGGGCGGCAACTTCCTTACTTCACAAGATCAGATCATGCAAGTTCACAAGGGCGAAAGAGTTGAAATAACCCCAAAAGAGGGATTGGTAAATGGCATGAAGTTGCCAGAAGAATCTGCAATGGAGAATTTCATTTCAACTGGAAAAATGGGAGGAATGGCAATTCCTTCTGCTACAAGAGGTTCAGTAAGCAAGCCTCAATCCGCAGTAACAGCCGAAAGCAAGCCAATAAAAGATGCCTATGACAGAGTAAAGGAACAATATGCAAGCACGGCGGCAGGAATTGGTAATGATGGCAACATGACGAAAGAAATGAGTGCTATTGCGGCGGCTGCTGATGAGCAAGTTGTTTTATTGGCTAAAATTCATAGTGACAATGAAAAAATTATCGAATTGTTAACTCCATCAAGTGGAATGAGCGGCATGTCGGACTCGCAAAAACACGCCAGCACAATGACTCAAAACAACAGACCAACTGCAAGTCCGACATATGGTGCATGGCAATATGGCAACTTCCAAAGCAATGCAAGTCGTCAAGTGGCAAACGATAGCATATAATACACAGTAAAAAACAAAAGAGGAATTATGCCTAGAGCAACAATCCCCGGTGGAGAGTTAGAAAACATAAGTAAATGTTACATAGTTGTTCCTGTAAGAAGGGGTGCATTAAAGATCGAGCTAAATAATCTTCCAGATATTACTGACTCAAAATCGGCATCATATAATGATGAACCAGTCATTGGGCGATCTTTTCCACTTAAAACTTTTTCTCATTCTGAAAACAGAACTATATCAATGCAGTTGCACTTTTTTGTTGTAAAACAAACTGATGTAGTTACAAATCTTTTTTACCTAAGATTGTTAGAAAGTGCTGTTTATCCTCGTGAGGACGCAAGTTCAGGAGCACCTTTCGTACCTCCTCCTGTATGCAGGATTAAATGTGGTCTTTTGTTAGCAGATTCAGAATTGTGCGTAGTATTAAAATCGTATTCTGTTAAATTCCCTACAGACGTAGCTTGGGACAGTTTTAATTTTACTCCTTATAAATTTGATGTTGATACAACATGGGAGGTTGTTTACAGAAGCGAAGCATTGCCCGGACAAGAAAGAATATTTGAAAGCGGTAGATAACATGGCAAATAAAATAACAGAGTTAGAAATCAATCCAACTAGTAGAGAGCTTGTTAGTGCGTTAAGTCGCTACGCTAACGCAACAGTAATAAGATATGGAGATCGTAATTTGTTAACTTTTAAAACATACAAAAAAGCAAATTCTCCATTATCATCTGGGGACAGGTTTACAGTTATAAAATCTGGAACTGAATATAGGCCAGATTTATTGTCACAACAATTTTATGGAACTGTTGAATTTTGGTGGAAAATCATGGAAGCCAATAATATTAAAGACGTGTTTGAATTTAAATCTGGAACAAACATCAGATTACCAGCGGATGTGTTCTAATGGCTAACAATATCAATTCATGTCTTTCTGGATGTATAGGTTCTTTCAAAAGAGGTCCATTTTCTATCGAAGAAAACATTGGTTTGCAGGGAGAAAGTGTAACTCCTATAGTAGAAGTTGTGTTTTCCAGAAAAGGAGGTGGAGAGGCAAAAATAACAGTAGGCAATAAATCTGCCCCTCAGTTTGGACATGAAGCTGTAATTAAAAGTTTTGAATACGGAACGTCTAATGGAGCGACTTGTAAGCTTGAAATTCTAGACGAACAAGGTGGTAGTTTTCACGCTTTTGTTGATAGTATAATTAAATGCTTAGGAACATCAAGTAGTGGCGAAAACCAAATGACGGTTAGATATGGATGGTCTACAGAAATATGTTCTATAAATTCTACTGAAAACTTCAACACAAAAAGAGTACAGTGGTCAAGTAAAGTTAACTTTGTTCCATTGGATATGCAGGTTAATTTTGAAGGAGGAAAAGTTAAATTCATAGTAACTGCTACTGATACAATGCAAGTAGCATTTGTTGGAAGAGAATCAAAAATATGGGGGGATGACGAAAATCCTCTTCCTTTAAAAGAAGCCATTATAAAACTTTTCAGTGATAACGAACCAAAAGCTAAAGTCAAATTCTTAAAACGTGCTGGTGGAACATGGGAATTTGAAGGTGATCCAGTATGCAAATGGCAAGCCGACAATCAGAACAAACTTTCTGTAGTACAAAAATGGATAGAACCATTTTTAACCAAAGACAAAAAAGGAATTAGGATTACATACGATACTTCAGAAAAAATACCAACCTTAATTTTTTGGGAAGACCCATTGCCACGTTGCAATGAGTCGTCACTTTCCAGTTCATCAATCGGAACCTTTATAGTTAATGGCGGAAAATGTAGCGATGTAATAAGCTTTTCTCCAACAATAAATTGGGCTGCTGCATTTGCCAAATTATCAGTAGCTGGCAATTCAGGCGGTTCTACAACTGGTGAGCCAACAAACCAAAATGACCCTGAAGCCGCTGGACCTTGCAAAAAACCACAAACCCCACAAACTGGCATACAACAAAGCATACCAGTTTCAGAACCCGGTAATTGCGTACATGGTGAAGATGCTGTAAAAAAAACTGCACAATCACAAAAAGCACACTCTAAAGCTAACTCTTTCATGACAGATGGGCTGCAAGCAATAGAGGCAGAATTGAAAATCGTTGGCAATCCTTTGGAAAAGTTTTCTGATATAAAAATTTTGGTTGGCACCACGGCATCTATCGTGGTAATCAATCCATTTCACCTAAAGGGATCAGGATCACTTCCTCAAATGATAAACGGAAAAAACGAAGGCAGTTGTGGAGATTGGCTTGCCGATCCACAATGTAATCGTGTATTGACAAACAGAGCATGGATTGTTATTTCCGTAAATCATGCAATAAAAGAAGGTTCGTTTATAACTACTTTAAAGTTAGTTCTGCCTGTTCCGGGAATTGATTTGCCGACAGGAGAGCCTGTTGGAGGTGCTGGTTCTGGTGATTACACTCCTGAGACTTGTTAATGACAAAAATAATAGATAAATTTGATGTATTCGACAGACGTATTCGTTCAATAGAAGAACGTTTCTATGAAACTGGATACGATGTCAAGTCATTGGTTCAAAGCGAAGTTAAGAAACGGTGGAAAATTCCTCCGCAATCAGAAACTCAATTTGGACTTTTTACTGCATTGTGCATAGACACAATAGATGCTTATAAACAAAATAGAGTTAGATTTTTTAGTCCTTTGTTTCATGAGAATAATATTCCTGTTAAATCGTTGCCATATGCTTATCCAATATCTGCAATGGGAGGATTTGATGATTGTGGACTAAATTGGGTTCCTCCGGCAGGTTCTACTCTTGGAATAATTTTTGAAAACGGAAGCAGGTCTTCGCCATATTATCTTGGAACTCTATGGCACAGAAACAGAGGACCAGATGGGGAACATAATTGGAACTTCAATATAGAAGAATATTACAAAATTCATGAAGGACACAGGAAAGGTTATCTTGCAGGGGCAAACGATGGATCACAAGTATTCCCACAGTGGAACACCGAAAATTACAATGGATTTGATTCCACTTCAAGAGTAGATTTTACAGAAACGCCAGACGCACAGGAGAAGTTGACTTATCCAAATATTTATGGATTCAAAACTCCTCAAAAACACATGGTTAAACTTGTAGATGGTGATTATAAATGTGGTCACAAAAATAAAAGACTTGAAATAATGTCAAGTGCTGGAAATTGGATGATTTTTAAAGATGATCCAATGCACGATTGCAAATCGTGGTCACACCCAGAATGTGGCGGTGGGCAACAGGTAGATTGTGAAGAACAAGAAGAAAGCACAACCTGTGAGGGTGAATCTTCCAATTCTTCAATTGTTGAAAGTCAAGGAAATATTTATTTTAAACATAAAAACGAATGTAGACCACTAAAGGGACCGGGTACTCCTCAAAATAATAAATGCGAATTACCACAAAGCGGAATACAATTTTTATCTTTGTCTGGACACTCTTTTGTAATGGATGATTCAGTGGAAGAACCGGGCGGTGGTGAGCCGGGATGGGAGCAAAGTCTTTCTCCTTTTAGTTTTGGATGTAGTGATAAATATGCAGGCAAAACTTCTTGGACATCTGCCACTGGCCATCGCATTGAAATGAGCGATAAAGAATCAGATAGCAGTCTGCGTGGCGAAGAAAATTATATACGTATGATTAGTGCCAGTGGTAATAAAATTGAGCTAAACGACCATACCACTGGAAAGCCAGATTGTCCCGGTTCGCCACCTAATGTGGGAGGAGAAAAGCGTGGCATAACCATGCAAAGTACCAGTAACCATATTTTGCAGATGATAGATGAGGAAAACGAGCAATCAAGTCCTTGTAGAAGCGAAGGAGGCGTGCCTGTATCCAAAGCAACCAAAGCATTTATTAGATTGAGATCAGGGTACGGATTAGAAATTCTTATGCAAGATGATTTTTCTCAAGAAGAAACGCAACAACAATTTATACAACTGACTGCTCCGCAAATCGACAACACTGAAAGAGGACCACATATTTTTCGTATGCAAGAAAAACCATCTGGGCCGGGACAAATATTTGTACGAGCAGGCGGTGATTATATTTGTTCCACCCATGACGAACATGTTACCGTTGTTGGAGATGTGGAAAAAAATCCTTCCAATAAAATAACATTTGTAAGTAACGAAACTTATCATGTGACCGAGAAAAGGTATGTTAATTATGCTCAATTACACGCATTTGTGGCAGACGAAATAATTTTGTTAGCTGCTGGAAAAGATTGCCAACCATTAGGTGGTGCTGCAACTAAGGAAGAGTGCGTGCCATGTATGTTTCCAGTGGCCTGCATTACTCCAAAAGGATTAGTTGCAAGCGACCGTGTGTTTGCGTCAGCTTCGCAAGCTTCTTCATGCGTGAGTATATATCAATTGTTGCCATTCCACAAATGCCAACCTTGGGAAACTTGTCCACGGGGAGAATTAAATTAAATGACTGATTTTTTCGGAGCATCATATCCAATAGTAAAAGACCCTCGTGGTTTAATACATACACAAAAGGGCTTAAATACAATTAAGTCTGATTTGCTTGTATTGCTATTAACAAATCCGGGAGAAAGAGTAATGCTGCCCGCTTATGGAACCGCACTAAAAACTCTTTTGTTCGAACCAAATGACGAAACAATTGCAGAACAAGCAAAACGTATGATTATAGAGTCAATATCTACATGGGAACCAAGGGTTGTCATAGAAGATATTTATGTAGGAATGATAGATGAAAATGACCTGAATCCGTCAGACACAAGAGAAAGCCAAGAAAATATACTGTCTATAAAAATTAAATTTTTCGACCCAGAGAATATATCAGATTTACAAGCCCTTGTCTTACAAGTTCCACTAGCCGGAGGATGAAATGGCAGATAATTGCCCAATAAACTTGTCACCATATGACCAATCGGGATTAATAAGAAATACCAATGTGGTTAATATCAACTATACCAACCAAGATTTCTTTTCCATGAAGTCAAGGTTAATAAGCTTTTTATTGGAAAGATTCGGACCACAAGGCACTGAAATGCCCAATGCATTTAACGACCTTGTAGAATCTTCTATAGCGATAATGTTGATAGAAAATTGGGCATTTTTAGCCGACACATTATCATTCAAGATGGATCAAATTGTCAATGAACTTTTTATTGATACAGTAACTGAAACAGAAAATGCTTTTAGACTTTCTAAGTTGGTTGGATTTAGACCACAACCACCAATTGCTGCAAGAAGTTTGTGGCAAGCAACAATGACCAACCCTGTAACTACCGATTTACAAATTAGCACTCCGCTAGTTGTTGAGGTCGCCTCGCAAGGTACGTTAATTACGATTGAATTGTTCCCATCAGATTCAAACAACAATCCTATTTTCGATCAAGACATTATCATTCCAGCAGGAGAAACATCTGTAGAAAGTATTGTTGGAGTGGAGGGAAGAACCGTTGCAGATACATTTGTAGGCAATGGCGAAATATCTCAAACTTTACAACTAAGAAGCGGGCCTGTTACGTTTGACTCTATTCGAGTATCTGTAGAGGGTCTTTTATGGGAGCAGGTAGAATTCTTCACTGATTCCCAACCAAGAAACGAATATAGAGTAGAATTTGACTCAGAATATAATGCATTCATTATATTTGGTAATAACAGAGCGGGGAAAATCCCCACTCAAGGCTCATCAATTGAGGCTACATATAGAGTTGGCGGCGGCATCATTGGCAACATCATAACAGACTTTGTTGACACTCAAAGAGCATTCCCTAATCCGGGATTTTCTGTAAACATCCCTGTGAACTTTAGAAATTACACCAAAGGTGAGTTTGGATATGATGGCGACACAATTGAAGACGTAAGAAGAAAATTACCAGCTTTTCTCAGAACACAAAATAGAGCGGTAACAGGAGAAGATTATAAAACCTTGGCAGAACAATTTGCCACTCCATTCCAAGGAAAAATAGGAAAATCTAATGCCGTCTTAAGAAATCACGGTTGTGCTGGAAACATTATTGACATTTATGTTTTAGCGTTAGATGATACGAACAATTTGGCAATTGCTAGCAATGAATTAAAAGTAGCATTAAATGATGAACTAGTTGATAAGAAAATGCTCACTGATTATATTTGCATAAGAAATGGAGAAATTATAGAAACAGATGTTGACATAGATGTTAGCATAGATAGGTTTTATAGAAAATTCGAACAAGAATTTAGAGAAAACATTACAAGAAAGATAAGTGCATTTTTCTCGTTAAATAACTGGCAATACGGAAAAACTTTAAAAGATACAGAATTAGTCAAGTCACTCTCTGATATTAAAGAAATACAAGGAGTAGATGTAACTTTTACAACAAGCGACCCAGAAAACTCAGGCGATGTTGTGACTACTGAGTTTTATGAAATAATTAGACCAGATGAAATAAACATTTCATTTATGTACACATAAGAGGATTAGTGGCTGAAAAAACAATATCTGAAAACCCAACCATAGCAGATATCATTCTGTTTGATATACTTACGCCTAATGCTATTTTAAGCGGAACGGCAATTGAAGATGAGGAACCAGATTGCTTTCAAGTTGATCCTTATAAAGTAGACAATGTAAAAATATTTTACATTGAAAGAAGCTTTTCAAGCCCAAATATAATTGAAACAATACGAACCACTCCTCTTCCAGATTTGCAGTCACAGCTAGAAATTGCCAAACTAACAGCATGTAATAGTCCTACTCCTGCCAATCTAGCAGATGTAGGAAAATTAGAAAACCAAATAAAAGCAACGTCTAAAATTGAAACGCTTCATTTCAATGAAGCCAAACAAGTAGCACGATTTGGAAATGATGATTTTCCTGCGTGGTTGTCAACAGATACAGCCAATGCCATGTTGACGCAAACAACAGAAGACGAAGAAGGCAATCCTTTGTATGGAAATTTTCAACTTGAATGGAATCCAGTAGGAATGAGAGAAGGCGATTATGTTGTATGCTGGACTTGGACGCCTTTTGCTGCTGGAAATTCCTATTCTGCACACTCTTTTTTCTTTTTGGGCGGGGCAACGCAATTAACAACTAGCATACCTACTCACTTTACAAATCCAGTAAAATATGAAACATTACAGGAAAGATATCTTCCTGAAATGTTTAAAATGATGATGAGTGATGGAGATTTAACTCCGCAAACACTTCGTGGCTTAAACAATTCCGTGGCAGATGGGTTTACGTTTTTAGAAGACATGACCAACCAAATGGTTGACCTTATTGACGCCAATGCAACTCATGAATCTTTATTGCCGTTACTTGGTAATTTGTTCAACCTAAAGCTGAGATCGGGCGATCCCACTCTATGGAGACGGCAAATAAAAAATGCCATTCCTTGTTTTAAGCAAAAAGGAACATTCAACGGTCTTCAAAAAGCATTAGGTCAAGCAGGCATAAGATTAGATAAATTTACCAGACTGTGGCAAGTGATATCGCCACATACTCACCAAGAATTGTTTGATGTGGAAAGCAATACTGATATTGTGTTTGAATTGAGCCAACTTTCAATACTTCCAGTTGATACCGATAATTTCGAGTTGTACTATAGAGGACCTGACGACGATGCTTGGACCACGCTAACTTCTGATTACGTTACGTTGGTAAATGTCGATGATGTAACTGTAATGACATGGGTTGGGGATCAACTATCTGTTGATCCAATCATCTTAGATGCAGGCGATAGCATTAGAGTTTTATATGAAGTAAATGAAGTTTTAAATCCAACAGAACAAACAATAGAAGATTATATAAGAACTTTGCCTTTGTCGGATCAAAGAGATGAAAGAGATCAATCTTATCCTTTAAAAAATTGGAATGTTCGGTTAATTGAAGAAGATGACGTTCTGTTTGATGCAATCATTCCAGACAGACATCCTTTTACCGACCCTGTAATCTTTGGCAAAATAAGAACCGAATTTCCTTATTCAGAAAACATATACAACATGGAAGAATACAATGGCAGCAAAAGAGATTCTGCCAATCCATGTCACATAGACAGACAATTTGTCGATGAATGCGGCAAGTGTCAAAGCAGCAAGTTCAACATTGATATTGAAATAGAAACTTTATCAGATGATAGAATTGTTGAAGCTACGCAAATAATCAGAGAGTTCAAGCCATTTCACGCTCAACTTCATTCGATGAATCTAGTCGGAAACGTGAATGAATTTATGCCATCCCCAACCGAAACCATAACAGCTTTAGTTTACATAGCTGGGCAAGAAATGACTGTTGTTGATCCTCCTCAAACCATATTTAATCGATCTATGGAAACTAATCAACAAATCACAAGAAGTGCATTGGCAAATGTAACCACTCCTGTTTCTGGAGCTTCAGGTGTTATATCAAATGATGAAATCGTTATTTTTGCTCCAACTATTTCGTTAGATCAATTAGGCGTAGAACCTGATGATTCTTTAACTTTTTTGGAAATATTGTCTCCATCTGCAAATCAAGGAGAATATACAATTTCAAATACTGATAAGAAGTTTGCAGTAATTGCGTCAGGAAGCCCAACCGAGCCAGTAGATCATAGCGAATTCACCTTCAGATTATCAAACGAAAGAATAAGAAAAACAACGTCTACGTCAATTACTAAAGATAATTACTTTACCATTTCAGACGCAAATTTAGACTTTGATGAAATTGGTGTAAAAACACAATGGGACGTAGATAATGATCCTAATTATACGGGGGCTGCTTGGGATGTGTCGATTCCTGCATATGGAAGCACTTATCCTCTTATTCAATTACTTCCTAACGGAAGCTTGGTAATAGAGGATGATGGCACCTTGCCATCATCCTCTGCATCATCTGTTACCTATACGATACGTGACGACAGTGCAACTGCTGTGGAATCAAGCGTTATCGGAAGCTTGACAGTCAAGAGGAGAGGTTTAGTTGATTATTCTGGAGGAAGCGTTCTCGTTAAAGGAAATAGCGTTTTAGCTAGTGATATAGATGACATAAGAAGCATAATGGAAATTGGAAATTTTGTATTATACGGTTCATCCCAATACAAAGTGTCTGGGTTTGTTGTTGGTGAAACTCTTAAGTTTTACATTGATGAATGGAATGGTGGCGATGTATCTGGAATAACCACCATTGTATACAAAAGATTAACAAATAATGGAAGGGGGTTTCTACATTACAGAGGACTTACATTAGATACATCCCCAAATAACCAAGAAACAACATTGGGGATTTTAAACGGAATAAATGCTCCTGTTGATCCGAATTTAATATTAGAGGATGATTTATTCAAAGAAAATTTCTTGGTTTATGCGGGACTATCTGGATCGGCTGCTACTTTCAAATATTACGCAATTGCTGAAATAGACGGAACAACAATTACTCTAGCTGGTCCTGATGGAGAGTTTGAAACAACAGGTACAGCCGTAGAATACGATATTTTGAAATATTCCAAGCATTCAGGGACAACTATCGATCCTCCTTATGGAATGAGATATGATCCGATAGTTACCATTGAAGAAAGAATTTATCCTCCGATGCCCGGACATGAATTTGAATTTATAGACCGAAGAGGTAACGAAGTGTTTGAAATAAGTGTGGACAATGGAATGTCTATGATGTCCGCATTGTCTTCGTTGAATGCACCAGATAAAAACCAAATAGTCGATTACATAACACAAAAAGAAACAATTACATATTCTATAGAATATGCTGCCGAGGAGAACGATGGAAACAACTGATTCAATTAAAGCTAAGGGCGAAGTAGAAATCATCATTGAATATAACGATGGAAACAAAGAAATTCGCCATATAAAAAACGCCGTACTTAGAAAAGGCAGAGAAGCGCTTGCCGCTTCCTTGGCCAATGAAATCGGCAATACTTTTGACTTCTTTATTGTACGCATGTTGTTTGGAGACAATGGCACAAGTGGCGGTGTTCCTAAATCCGTAAATTCTGAAAGAACAGGATTGTTTGGAACGACAAAAGTATCAAAGGTAGTTGTTAGTCAAATTAATTCAGCAATTCCATCTCAGGTTGTTTTTACTTCGGTACTCACCTTCAGTGAAGGCAATGGGCTTGCTTTAAGCGAAATGGCTCTTCAAATGAACAATAATGAACTTTACAGCATGACAACATTTGCTGATTTAAATAAAACGTCAAGTATGCAAATTACATGGAATTGGAATTTAAGTTTCGTTTGATACTCAAAATTAAAAAACATGAAAACCAAAACGTCATATGCGTTGATGACAATGTTTTTGATTGGGATGTTGGAGAACAAGAACTCATAGAAGCCATAAAGTTTGCAGAAAATGATGTTAATCTTAAAGATCAGATATTGAAAAGTTTAAGAAAACACTTTTTAGATAGTTTGTCAGAAGTCATAGGAAGAAACATTACAATAAAAGAATTGAATTTAGCATTACAAAATGGTTTCATAAAATGATAATCAGAGAATTGCCAGATGATAGATTTTATATGACAAAATCCAGTATTACATTGGCTGGAAATGGACTATTTGCCAATAAAAGACTATCTAAGGGTGATTACCTAGAAATAATAGGTATTAAGGTTGAAGTTGGACAATTAGCAGATGAATGTACCAGTTATGCCAATCCTTATAAGTTTTTGAGCAAATTCGACAATACTCTAATTGTGCCTATGGGTTATGCAGGAATTGTAAATCATGCATCAGAAAATCACAACTGCGAAATAAGAGACATGAATTTTCAAAAGCAATGGATCAATTCAAGCAATGCAGCAACAGGATTGATTTATCATTTTTCCAGAGACATAGAAAAAGACGAAGAAATATTGGGCAATTATGGTTATTTGTGGGATTCTAAATTCAGAAAAGAAAAAACAGAAGAAGAAGAATGGGCAACCTTCTCAGAAAAAGCTCTATATAACTTTGTCAAAATAACGAAAATGCTAGGTTAAGGAGAATTATGCCAGAGATTGAAAAAATTGCCGAAGTGTTACATCAGCCGATGGACCCATACCATCACCAGTTTGACAACCTTCCACTTGCAAATATTTTAGAAAGACAACGGCTCATCAATTCGGCTGTTGATATAAACACTCAAGTATTAACTGATTCTATTGGAACTGCTGGAACTCTAGCAAATCGTTTGGCACAATCACTAGAAAATGATGGTTCGTTAATTACTATAGCCATAGATGAAGCTTTGCACAACATTGCAGAACATACAGATGGAACAACCATCATAAGCGGAGTTCCTGTAAGTTTTGTAAGAATGCTTGGTGAAGAAAGGGATAAACTTGCTTTAATATCCGATGAAGCAAGTGCTCTTAGATTACGTGTTCCAGCCACTCCTTCAACAACCGCATTATTTGAAAATGAAACAGTAGTGCTTCAGGACTCTGATACAATTTCATGGAATGTTGTTTCTGCAAATACAATTGAAGCGACAATGGCTTTCCCTTCTTCTGCTGCCCACCAACACTATTATGATCGCACCCCATCAAGGCAAAACACAGGTGGAAGTGACTATCAAAACTGGAAAACAACTACCGTAAGCACAGCCTATGTAAGTGGCACGCTAAGAGTATATGTTAATGGAATTAGATTGAGTGAAACAGCGTCTGTATATGTGCCGCCAGTAAGCGGTCCTGATGGCACTTGGTCTTTGACAAACGTAGCCTCTGTAACTCCCTCCTCTGGTTTGTTTTCCTTAAACAGAAACTTGGATGCTTCTGACGTTATCCGAATAGACTTTGATATAAGTCTTGTTTAAAAAATGTTAAAAAATATATTCAAATGGTGACGAATCCTCTGTGGGTTGAAACAAACAAGGTTAAAAAAATGTATTCATACAATTACGATGTAAGCTTTGGGTTTATAATCATATCCCCAGAGCATAATATCGGAAGGTTAAAATCAACTGTTAATAGTATTCGCACGAGATTTCGTGACAAAGATATTATTTGCGTAACTTCTGAAGATTCTTCACAAGAAGATATTGATGAAATTAAAAAATTATGCAATGTTTTCAAAGGCGGAGGCACTTATACATCTCTTATAAATACTGGTATGCAAAATGGAAATCCAGAATGGAACATAATTGTTATCGAAGGTTCAGTTGTTCCATACAACATAGACGAAAAATTCTTTCAATTTATGGAAAACGAAAAAGATATATTTTTCCCAATAGTTATAGACTACAATCATCAGGGTCGTCCAGTCAACTTGTATGCAGATTTTACTCAATGCACCTTAAATGGACTGACGATCAACAGAAAAACATTTATTGATATTGGAAACATGTCATACGATTCATTAGATGAATCAAAAATCATTTGGGCCATAGATGCCATAGATAAGGGGTGTAAATTTAAGGCAATATTGGGAGCTAAAATCTGCTGATGAAAACCTTGGCAAAAAAACGTAATTTCATAATGTCAGATATTATGTCTAAAAAAACTAAAAGAGTAATGTGGTCATTTGTTGGCGAGAACTACAAATGTGACATAATAGTTCCTGAAATGTTCATCCAAATAACAGCTATTCCAGATACAAGTGATTGTATTGAAATATCAATAACCAAACCTTCGAAAAATAGTTGCGAAACTCTTAAAAACAGTATGCGGTTCGTAAAAAACGGAACTATTTTTTTGTGGAGCGATGATTCTTCTAAATTTACAAATATAATCACAGAAAAATGGGATTGTGACGGATTGTCTTTAAAAGAATATGACATTACCTTATCCAACCCATTGTATAAGGTAATGAGTGTGCCAATATCATATACGTTGAAATGTAGATTTACATATTACGACGTGTATCATTATATCAACTCGTAAACAAAAGACCATTTGTCTTCGTTTTTATGAAGTCCAACATTTACTTCATTAAGATATTTGTACAATTCTTCCCAGCTTGAAAACATGAACTTGTGTGGAATAAACCCATAATACCATGATGAAATAAACTCTTTGCCTTGCGGACACACAAGCAATGTAGGTTTTTTAGCATTGTTACTATTAATTATTTCATGAACAGTACCTGTAGTTGGTACTTTGTAAGGGACGTGAGCAATTAAAAAATCGCAACGATCAACCAAGCATAAGTCTTTTCGAACGAAATTACGAGCAACCTTTGACAATTCGTCATAATTTTGTTCTAGCCTTGCTTTTTCCAATGTTGGCACCCATTGTTGTTTCGGGTCGTCAAATGGATCAAAGACCTGAACGCCAAATTGCTCATGCAAAATTACTTTTGGCTCTAATCGCCAATTAGTTTTATTTTCACAATGTTCGATTGCGCCAGAAAGATAACATCTAGTATTTTTTAAGTACATAATTGTCTCACTATATTAAACCAGTATTATGACCAAAAGGAGTCTGTATGTCAAGCGAATACAACGAAAAAATTGAAGAACTTTTAAAAAATGAAATAGTTGATCGTCATAGTTTTTTTCAGCTTAAATATTTTGTAATTGGCAAAGAACCAACAATTCAAGCCAAATTGTGGAGATGCTTAAGAGAGTTGCAGTCACGAAAAGAAACAATGGATTCTATCAATTTAGAATTAGAAGACATAGAAGACCGCAAGTTGTTGATGATTATAGAGATGGAAAAATTAAGACAATCCATCGAAAACAATAATTTCCAAGCTGAGATTGAAATAAAAACAAGACAAATCAAACGAAAAATAGATGGAATAGATCGCTCTGAAAATAGCATGTGTAAAAAACTAAAATTCGCAAAGGAAGAAGCTAATTTTTTCTATGAAGCTTATCAATCCCTAGAAAAGAAAGAAAAAATAAAGCAATTTGACGATATAAAAGCCCAAACTGAATATTGGGAGCAAAAATTAAGAAGTGAGTTGGAAATGAGAATGTTGCTCAGACAACCACTAGATATTGAATTAGTGAAGGCTATTTTATCTTTGAGCGATGACGCTCCAATTAAAAAAGAAACCATCAATATATTAAACGACTCTTTTGATCGACAGAATAAGTTAGATTCCCCCAAAACAATATGTAAGGAGTAGCAGTGGTTGACAGAGTATCAAGTCTTGACGATGGATATGTATCTGGCGATTTGTCAGTGTATCCAGACGCAATTGACGATAAAGACATATTGTACGAAGCTAAAAACAATGCTCAAACACAACTAAAGCAGAGCATTGGGTTTAATGGAAAAAAAATAATTGTAGATGATGCTAGCATTTTTCCAAGCAAAGGTTTGTTGAGAATCGGACCACCAGCAGGAGAAGCAGGAAATTCAGAACTAATATATTATGATTCAAGGACTAACACAACCTTTAGTGAGTTAATTAGGGCGTTTGCAGGGTCTGTGCAACATCCTTGGGACGCTGGATCATATGTATCAAACGCAGTAATGGCAGAACACCACAATGCCGTTAAAGATGCAATCATAAATATTGAGAATTATGTCGGACTAGAGACAAACCCAAATGCCGATTCTCTAAATGGAAGATTAAAAACTCTTGAAAATAAATTTTTGTCTCCAAAACCTCTTTTCCGATCATTCCCAAGAAAGGGTTCGCCACCATTATCAGTAAGATTTCAAAATTTTTCAGGAGGAGATGTTGTAAGATATTTTTGGGATTTTGGGGATGGGACAACTTCTATATTGAAAAGTCCCTTTCACACTTACCAACAAGAAGGAATATATACTGTAAAACTAAGCATAATTACATCTAATGGTGCTCAAGGGGTGGTTACAAAAAACAACTACATCGAAGTGTCGGAAGATAACACTATACAATTTTTTTACGTAGCACCATCTGATTCTAATTTGCCAAATTACTCGGTGGAAACAGCTTCTAATTTGAGCACGTCCCCACAAGAATTCGAATTTGTAGATCAATCAGATGGAGAAATAGTACAACGATTTTGGATTTTTGATGACGGACAAACAGAAAGCATAACTGATCCAGATATACATTCTGTCACTCATACGTATGATAGTCCCGGAGAATATGAACCTTCATTGCTATTAGTGCTTTCAACACAACAACTAAGAAGAGTGTTTTTAAAAGATACAATCATCGTCCTGTAGGAGAAAAATGATACCAACATCTAGTAATTATCCTCAATCATTTGATGATGATACCAATTTGTACCTAACTCATGATTCGTTAAGAGTTCAATTGTCCGAAGATTATACTCCCGGAGATAGTTCTGTAGCAGTGCAAGGAGATGCTGCTGCTATGGCAAAATTTCCAGATTCTGGGCTAATCACATTAACCGAACAATGCAGCGATATAGATGATCGTGCCATAAGTTTCTTCTATTCTTCTAAAACAGCCACAACATTTAATGGCTTGGAATTGCTGCCAAATTTCACAGATGTTTCCAAAAGAAGATTCATTACAAACATCACTCAAAATGTGATGGCTGCTCATCACAATAATATTAAAGATGCTATTATTGCCATACAAGAATTCGTGGGAATAAAAGGCACTGTAGATTCCACTCCTTTGGGCAACACAATAGTTGGAAGAATAAATTTTCTAAAAAAACTAATTCTAACTCCTAGAGCATGGTTTACTGTTAACAAAACAGTTGGGTTGATTCCTTTGACTGTTACGTTTGAAGACCAAAGCTTTAGATTGGGAAGTAATCCAAAAACATTTATTTGGGACTTTGGAGATCAGTCTTGCTTGTCGGCAGTGTCATGCACAATGTCAGCATGTTCAATAATATCTCCGGGAGCTAACATATCTGTAACAAGCGTTGTTCCTCCAGATCAAGTCGGAGTAATAGTAGAAGATTTAGACGGCGGAACTGTAACCAAAACATATACTTGCCCCGGAATATATGACGTTAAATTAACGGTAAGCAATGGTTGCGGAGAAGATGTAGTTCAATTCAAACAACTAATTAATGCAAGAGTGGAAGCTCCTCAAGAAGCCGTAATAGATTTCATTCCAACCGTTAGTCAATTAGCAACCGCAGGAGACGATGCTCCGTCTTTTGATAGGTTGGCAACTAACCCCGGTGGACCATTTGCAATCCCGCCGACAATAAGATCGAAAACAAACGCAATCATAAACATTGAAGTGCCTGAAGGTAACCATTCCTCAACTAGATCAAATGGTGGTGAAAAATTAAATGGAAGCGGTTCTCCAATCGACCCTATCACAGAATACACTTGGTCGCTTGGAGACGATTTAACACATTCCAGCCTTTCATCAACTAAAGCATCTTATAGCATTGGTGGTGTGTATGATTTAAAGTTAAGAGTTGATACGCAGTATAATTCTTACAGAATAACAACATACGAAAACTCAATAGACATAATAGAAGATAGAAGTCTTTGGTTGTTTACGTTTACAAATTCCACCGATGTTATAGGACATGAATTTGGGCTAATTAGCGAAACATTTAAAACAGCTACACAAACGAAAACAGTTTCAAGAAGTAGTGCGTTTTTAACTGGAACAGGGGAAGAAGAACGAGCAAAAAAAGAATTTAACAAAAACACATCTTTTGCTCCAAGGACAACTACAAATTCTGGAAACAAAGGCACTGCTTTAATGTTTTGGGCAAGCGGCGGATCGCCGCTTGCGGATCAAACCATAAAGATAGTTGAATACGAAGGATTTAGCGATACTTTTTTCCCTGAGCCTAGTTTAACTATTACTCGTCCTTGGAATTGGGCCGCTTTAAACTCTGGAGACAAAACATACTTCTTATTTGGTCCCGAACCAACAGAAACTCCAAATACTAATAATTCTTATCAAGTTCGGACAACATTAAATTATGCTCCAACTCTTACCGCTACAAACAATACACTTAATATTTCAAATTATACGAATGGAGCCGATGAGTTAATGGAACATGTTACGTCGTCATATACTAGTGGCGAACCTGACGAAGGAAGGTTTGCAGTATACAGAACTGCGTGGAAAGACAACACTGGATATATACTAAGAAACGATGGCGTTGGGTCGTTCTTTAGGATTAAAAGTTTTTATAAAACAGACGGCATAACATCTGATCCTTTCATTAGTTTAAAGAAAATGCCAGACATGCCCGGAAGCACAAAGGTTGAAGGAGAATTGGTTGATTTAGATAATGGCGTATTCTTTTTCAATAACTCTGGAAGCATAGCCGCCTTTAACGACACAACTGGCACTTGGGAAACAGGCGGATCAAGCACTATTGCATTTAGATCGGTGCAAGACACAACGGTGGAATCGTTTGATTCTAATGAAAACACTTTGAAAGTCACTTCGGATCATGATAAAAACGCTTATTTATCATTCGATTACAGCACGAGTGCTTTCATTAAATTCAACGGACAAGATTTAACTTTTTCAAACTTAGGAATTAGACCATCTGGCGAACAATGGATTACGGGCATATATTGAAACGTACAATTCTTCATAAAGGCAGAAAGTCGCAGCACCCTGTATAAATAATACAAATGGCAGTAGCATTCCCACCAGAACCAGCGTATCCTCTAGGATTAGATTCGAACAGAACTCTATTCTTGGTTTTCAATACTTCCGAGGCTGTGTTGTCTTCAGACAATTCTCCTTGGTCAGAAGAAATTGAAATCAGACCAGTTTCAGCAGATGCTGCTGAACAATGGAGCGAAAATGGATTCGCCAATATATCTGGAGAATTATTTTATTACGACGAAGTTGATAAAAACTCTAATGGAAAGATTTATAAATTAAAAAGATGTGCAAGAAATATAGGCGGAACACAAACAAAGTCAAACAAAGCAGGAGTTTATGTTCGTGGATTTATAATAGCAGAACATCACAATCAAATCGTTGAATCTATTTACAGAACGGAAAAATTCATTGGAGAAATTTGTACCGATATTACAGGAGCAACCGTAACAAGGATCACATCCACTGGCGTATGTGACATAGGTGAAGAAACGCTAACTTGTACCCTTGGTGCATTGGAAGATGAATCTACTTGTTTAGATGATGCGGCATGTCCTGACATTGTGCTGGAATTTAGAATAGTCACAGAATCAAGCAGCAATTGCGAAGGCACTGTCACTTTTTTTAATTTAATCATAAATGGAAATTTCTCAAGATTTAGAATAGATTTTGGCGACGGAACTTTTACGACAACAGATCAATCTGGCACTCATGTTTTTCCTCCGGGAACAAACATCGATCCAATTGTGACTGTAGAAAATGATACTTGCCAAATAGTACAAAGCCCAATACAAAGACAAAACCCGGAAGAACCGCCATCAGAAGAATTAAACACTCCTTTTGAAATACCAATTCCTGAAATTCCTCCTTTTCCAGATATTGGCATTCCAGACGTTGAAGCTCCATCAACACTTTTGACGTTACCTCAAATTGTTTTCCCATGCTTGGACATTGGTCCGATTGGGCCAATTAGCATTCCGTCGATCATTATAGTTGATCCTCCAATTCCAAGTATTATATTCTTTGGTCCAGCACCTGAACTTAGTCCTATTTCGTT
>Ga0163144_10008958_pt1 | contig 21566 bp, 20 predicted proteins | sample OliLak19BULKMAT1_FD_123175 | JGI IMG/M metagenome (GOLD analysis project Ga0163144, IMG submission 123175) | Freshwater microbial mat bacterial communities from Lake Vanda, McMurdo Dry Valleys, Antarctica - Oligotrophic Lake LV.19.BULKMAT1 | ecosystem: Environmental > Aquatic > Freshwater >... | reverse complement strand
CCGGGGGTGCGGCCCTAACCGGCGGTGCCGCCGGAGTCGAGGGGTGGGGCCGTAACTCGAGGCGCGGCCCTAGCCGGAAATGCGGCCCTCGCAGATAGTACGGTCGCCGCCGATTCGAGCGGCATGCACCGAGCGATGGTGAGAGGATACATTATCGGCAGCCTGTCGCGACGCGGTACGGAGCGCGCGGCAGTGGCTCCGCGATCCACCGGGCCGCCGTGTGCGGCTTAACTCTCCGCGTGATGCTACCATGGCCCATCCGAATTCCTTCGGCAGTCGCGCCTCCCTCACGGTAGGCTCTCGTTCGTACACGATCTTCCGCCTCGACGCGCTGCGCGCGCTGTCGCAGGGCAACGTCGATCGACTCCCCTTTTCGCTCAAGGTGCTGCTCGAGAACCTGCTGCGCGGCGAAGATGGCGCATTCGTCAAGCAGGGTGACATCGAGGCGCTGGCACATTGGAAGGTGAAGGCTCCGGTGGACAAGGAGATCGCCTTTCGCACCGCCCGTGTGCTCCTGCAGGACTTCACGGGAGTTCCGTGCGTGGTCGATCTGGCCGCAATGCGCGACGCGATCGCCGCGCTGGGAGGGGACGCGACACGCATCAACCCGCTGCAACCGGTCGACCTCGTCATCGACCATTCGGTGCAGGTGGATGAATACGGAACCGACGCCGCCTTCCTTCTGAATGTAGGGCTGGAATACGAGCGCAATCTTGAGCGCTACCAGTTTCTCCGCTGGGGACAGACGGCCTTTCGAAACTTTCGTGTGGTCCCGCCGGGAACGGGCATCTGTCACCAGGTGAACCTGGAATATCTGGGGCAGGTCGTGTTCACCGCCGACGTGGACGGCGAAGCCCTTGCCTACTGCGACTCGCTGGTCGGGACCGACTCGCACACGACCATGATCAACGGCCTTGGCGTCCTTGGCTGGGGAGTGGGAGGCATCGAGGCCGAGGCGGCCATGCTGGGCCAGCCGGTGTCGATGCTGATTCCCGAGGTGATCGGCGTGAAGCTCACGGGAAAGCTGCCGCCAGGCGCAACGGCGACCGACCTGGTGCTGACGTGCACCGAGATACTGCGCAGGAAGAAAGTCGTCGGAAAGTTCGTCGAGTACTTCGGCGACGGGCTTTCGTCGCTGGCGCTGGCCGACCGAGCAACGATTGCCAACATGGCGCCCGAGTACGGCGCGACCATGGGCTTCTTTCCCGTCGATCACGAAACACTCAAGTACCTTCGTCTCTCGGGCCGCAGCGAGGAGCAGGTGCAACTGGTGGAGGCCTACACCAGGGCGCAGGGACTCTTCCGTGAAGATGGCATGGCCGACCCGGACTACACCGACACCCTGGAGCTCGACCTCTCCACTGTGGTGCCATCGCTGGCCGGCCCCAAGCGTCCGCAGGATCGAATTTCCCTCACCGACGTGAAGGCGAATTACAACGCGTCGCTGCGCGCCCACAAGGAGTCCGAGGACGCCGCTGCTGCCACCGCCACCATTGCAGCTCCCGGCTCATCGGCTGCGGCGATGGTGGCCGAGGGTGGTGCGCTCGCCGTGGTCGAGGAGGGGGTACACTGCGCACACCGGGGCCACAATTTCACCCTGCGCGACGGCGCGGTGGTCATTGCCGCGATCACGTCGTGTACCAACACGTCCAACCCCAGCGTCATGCTGGCGGCGGGACTGCTGGCCCAGAAGGCGGTGGCCAAGGGACTGCAGGTGAAGCCGTGGGTCAAGACGTCGCTTGCCCCGGGCTCCAAGGTGGTCAAGGAGTACTTCGACAAGGCCGGCGTGCAACCGGCACTCGACGCGTTAGGCTTCCAGATTGTGGGGTACGGCTGCACGACTTGCATTGGCAATTCCGGCCCGCTTCCAGACGCCATCTCTCGAGCCATCGACGACGGCAAACTCACCGTTGCTGCCGTGCTCTCCGGCAATCGCAACTTCGAAGGGCGGGTGAATCCGCAGACACGCTTCAACTATCTGGCGTCGCCGCCCCTGGTCGTCGCCTACGCCCTCGCCGGGCGCATGGACATCGACTTCGACAGGGAACCGATCGGCGTGGGCACGAACGGCCCTGTTTTTCTGCGCGAGATCTGGCCCAGCGCTATCGAAGTGACGGACGTCGTGATGACCTCGGTCAAGCGCGAGCAGTTCGAGCGGGAGTATGCCGACGTGTTCGCCGGCGACGAACAGTGGCAGGCCATTGCCAGCCCCACCGGCGACCGCTACACCTGGGACGACAAATCCACCTATGTGAAGCATCCGCCGTATTTCGAGGGGATGAGCATGACGCCCCCCGGTGTGCGTCAGATTGCGGCGGCCCGCGTGCTGGGAATGTTCGGCGACTCGATTACCACCGACCACATTTCACCGGCAGGATCCATTGCCGAGAAGAGTCCGGCCGGACAGTGGCTCCTGTCGTTAGGCGTTCCGAAGAAGGACTTCAACTCGTACGGCGCGCGCCGCGGCAATCATGAAGTCATGATGCGCGGCACGTTCGCCAACATCCGGCTCAAGAACGAACTGACACCGGGCCTGGAAGGGTGGTGGACCCGCACCTCGTCCGAGGCGGCACCCGCATCGTTCTACGAGGCGAGCGAGACGCAGAGGCAGCGCGGCACTCCGCTCATCGTCATCGCCGGAAAGGAGTATGGCACCGGGTCGTCGCGCGACTGGGCGGCCAAGGGAACCATGCTGCTCGGCGTTCGCGCCGTGATCGCCGAATCGTTCGAGCGCATTCATCGCTCCAACCTGGTCGGTATGGGGGTGCTCCCGTGCGAGTTCGCGGATGGTGCCACACGCCACTCGTTAGGGCTGAGCGGCTTCGAGTCCTTCACGATTGAAGGGCTGTCGGACGGTATGTCCCCGCGCGCGATACTCACCGTGGTGGCCACGGACGCCGCCGGGGCCGAGACGCGATTCGGCGTGCGCTCTCGCATCGACACGCCAGAAGAGCTGCAGTACTACCGCAACGGCGGAATTCTTCCCTACGTGCTCCGCCAGTTGGTGAGCGGACGCTGAAACAGAGCGCCGGAGGGGTCGTCGTCATTGCCAACCCGGCTGCGGGGCGCGGTCGGGCCAGCCGACTGATCCCGTTGCTACGAGCGGAAGTGGCGTCGCGCGGGACGGCGGATGTTCGCCTGACCTCCCACGCAGGAGAAGAAACCGCGCTCGCAGAGCGGGCCGCCCGGGACGGTGCGACGACAATTCTCGCGTTAGGCGGCGATGGCACATGGGGGAACGTGGCGCGTGGCATCATGGCCAGTGGGACTGACACCCGGATGGCACTCGTGGCCGCCGGCACCGGCAACGACCTCGCGTTCTCGACGGGTGTACCGGCGCACGATCTCAAGGCTGCGGTCGAGGTCGCCTACGGCGACGAGGAGCGACGCATTGACGTGGGAGAGGTGGACGGCGTGCACTTCGTAAACTGCGCCGGATTCGGATTCGACGCCGAGGTACTGCGCCGCGCGCACGACGTGAAATGGCTGCGTGGACATGCCGTGTATCTGTATACCGCAGCTCGAATGCTCTTTAGCTACCACGCCATCGACGCACACATTTTTTGTGAAGGAGAGCCGACCACGTCACACAGGACGACGAGCGACGGATCGGCGCCACATCTGGCCGTCGTCATCGCCAACGGTCCACGCTTTGGCGGTGGTTTTCTCATCGCACCAGGGGCCGCCGTTGATGACGGCATCTTCGACGTCGTACAAATCGACGACGCCGCACCGCTCAGACGGGCGTTCCTCTTCGCGCAGCTTATGGGGGGGAAGCACGTGAGCGCGCCGGAGGTCACCCTCCGACGCGCTCCATCCGTGACGCTCGAGTTCCGAACTCCCCCCCTGTTCGATGCAGACGGAGAATTGCATCAAGCGTCGTCGTCCCGCCTCGTCGTACGATGCATTCCGAGAGCGCTGCGCCTGGCGGTAGGCGCCAGGCCACGCAACGCTGACTAGCCCGCTGGCTACCACCGTGTTCGAGCGACTACCGCGGTCGCCGTACGTCGATCTTCTCGCCAATCACGGCGCCTAACAAGCCACCAGCCGCCGCACCGATGATGGCGCCCTTGAGCGTGTTGCGCGTGCTGGCCACCCCGATGGCCGCCCCGGCGGCCGCGCCAATAATCGCGTCGCGCTTGGTGTTTTTCACGACCTGCCCTTCGCCACCGTAGACACCACCCTCACTACCGTACACCGGCGCTCGACGTATTACCCGCGGCTGCGACGACTGACGATACACGACCGGCTGCGGACGCGGCTGGTAGTACGGCTGCGGAGCGTAGTACGGCTGCTGTGCATAACGAGGCGGGGGGTAGTACCCGGGAGGCGCCCCGTACGCGTAGCCCTGCTCTTCGGGAGAGACATACATCTGGGGCTGGTACGGTCGAACTTGTGAAGCGAGCGAGAGGTCATTGCGAAGTGCATCGTCGAGCTTGCTCGACGCGTCTTTCTGACAGGCGGAAAGGACAAACAATGCAGCAATCGGCGCAAGTGAACGAATGGTAGGCATCGGGCCCTCCTGGGGAATCGATGTGTGCACGCCCTCTCAAGGCATGCCCCGTGCCGCTGCACCATGTGATGCGCGATAACGACTTAGCGCAGACCCCGTCCTGGTGGAGGACGCTCGAGTGTCCACTCTGCGTGCATACGTCGCCCGCAGCGTCCGACATTGCGCCGACGCGTACCATCATATGACCTTTCACGCATCCACAGCCCGGAGTTTTGTTCATGCGCTCGTCTGTAATGGGACGCGTCGCGATGGCAGCAGCCGTCGCCGTCGCGCTCGGAGCGCCGCAGAGTGGTCTCATTGCGCAGCAGCCAGAGGTAGGTCCGAAGGTGGGCGACGTAGCGCCCGACTTTACCCTCCGAAGCGTCACCAAGTACGGTGCCCTGCGCGATGCGATCACGTTGTCGGCCTACCGAGGACACACCGTCGTACTCGCCTTTTTCTTCAGGGCGCGCAGCAGAGGTTGAACAGTTCAAATGGAGGCGTACCGTGATCAGTACGCCACGCTGTTCAACAACGGAAAGAAGGTCGTTCTCATCGGGGTCAGCATCGATTCCGACTCTGCCCTCGCGTCGTGGGCAAAGGACGGCAACTTCCCGTTTCTATTCGCCAGTGATGGCGACGGCAAGGTGGGCACGCTGTACGGCGCCTACATCCCGGAGAGCAAGGTGGACAATCGTTCCCTGTACGTGATCGGGCCGGACGGCAAGATCGCCTTCAAGGCGCAACCCTTCCGCCAGAGTTCCGAAGACGCGTACACACAATTGGGCGAGATCATCGACAAGCTTTCACCACCCGGCGAGAAAGCGCCCTGAACTAACCAGACGCCTCGGCCGCAAGAGCCGGGGCGTTTGTTTGCCTCCCACATGTCCACTCGACTTCTGGCCGAACGACTGTACCGGGCCGGTATTGCAGCTGCCGATCCCTACGTTGCCACACGCGCGGCGGTAGGCGCGCCCACCTTCGGCGCCCGCACCTGGATCATCGCGGCGGGCAAGGGCGCGGTCGCCATGGCGCGGGGGGCAGTGGACGCGCTGGCCGACGGAGGACGAACATCCGTCGGCGGCCTCGTGATCGCACCTGCGGAGACCCCCATCACGGCACACGGTGCGCCTCCGCTCCCCCTCGTCACCGGCGATCATCCGTTTCCTCTCGAGGCGTCGCAGGCAGCGGCCGACGCCCTCGGCACCGTCGTGCGGCTCGTTAGGCCGGGCGACGACGTACTGGTGCTGATCTCGGGGGGGGCCACGTCGTTGCTTGCCGCACCGGTTGACGGCGTGTCGCGCGACGGCATGCGCGCGCTCTTCGACGGACTGCTGGCATCGGGGGCGCCGATCGGCGTGATGAACGTTTTTCGCAAACGCATCCTGCGCTGGGGGGCAGGACGTCTGGCCATGGCGCTGGACGGCGCCCGTGTGCACTGCCTCATCGCGTCCGACGTCATTGGCGACGACGTGGCAATAATCGCCTCGGGACCATGCGCGAGCGACCCGCTCAGGGCGTGCGACCTGGTCGACCTCGCCGAACGTTTGCACCTCTGGCCTCACATTCCAGCAGAGGTACGCGACTTTCTCGATGCCACGAGCGCGGGTGCGCGCGCCGAGACGCCGAAGTCGGGAGATCTCGGCGCTCGGTGGCCCGGCGCGCGAATAATCCTCAACAACGCCTCCGCCCTCGACGGCATCGCCGACGCCGCGCGACGCGTCCCGATCGAGCACGTGCACGTCGCACCGACGGCACTTGAGGGGTACGCGCGCGACACCGGCGACGCCATTGCCCGTGCCGCCGTCGCCTACGCCACCGAATGCCGCGCGTCGTTAGGCGCCACGACGGCCTGCCTTATTTGGGGGGGCGAAACGACCGTGCGCCTGAACGACGCGCCGCAGGGTGGCGGTGGCCGATCGCAGGAAGTGGCGTTGGCGGCGGCCCGAGCGCTGCACGACGAGGGTAACGCCGCCCACGGCGTGACCATTCTCGCCGCCGGTACCGACGGCCGCGACGGACCCACCGACGCCGCCGGCGCAGTGGTGGACGCCTTGAGTTGGAGTCGCATCACCGCCGCAGGGCGCAACCCGCTGGTCGACCTGGAGACGCACCGTTCCTATCTCGCACTGGACGCGTGCGGCGCGCTACTGCGCATCGGGCTGACGGGCACCAACGTAAACGATGTGGTGATCGCGCTGGTCGATTAGTTTTCCCGCCATGCCAAACGCTCCGTTCACCGTTGGACTCGTGCAGGAGTTCGCCGGCTCGCGCGACACCGCCGCCAATCTGGAACGCGCCATTGTCGGCGTGCGTCGTGCGCATGAGCGTGGCGCCCAGATCATCTGCCTGCAGGAGCTGTTTAACGCGCCATACTTCTGCAAGTCGCTCGACATCAACTGGTTCGATCTTGCCGAGCCGATACCGGGGCCCACTACCGCCCGCATGCAGGCGCTGGCCCGTGAGCTCAGTGTGGTGCTCATCGTCCCCATCTACGAGCGGCAGGCCGCCGGACTCTATAGAAACTCGGCAGCGGTCATCGACGCCGACGGCGCGTTGCTGGGCGTCTATCGCAAGATGCATATTCCGCACGATCCCATGTTCGAGGAGAAGTACTACTTCACCCCGGGCGATGCGGCCGACACCGCACTGCGTGACCCCAACCTGTCGCGGGATTCCGGCGGCTTCCGCGTCTGGACCACACGCTATGGCACGATCGGCGTGCTTATCTGCTGGGACCAGTGGTATCCCGAGGCGGCGCGTATCACCGCATTGTTAGGTGCCGACGTGCTCTTCTATCCGACGGCCATCGGCTGGCATCCGGCCGAGAAAGCGACGTTCGGACAAGACCAGGTCACCGCCTGGCGTACGATCCAGCGTTCGAACGCGATCGCCAATGGTGTCTTCGTGGCATCGCCCAATCGGGTCGGCTTCGAAGATCACGCCGGCACACGGGGATTGGAGTTTTTCGGCCACTCGGTCATCTTCGATCCGTTCGGACGCATACTCACCGAAGCGACAACCGAGCCGGACGTACTCGTGGCAACGTGTGATCCAGCGCTCATTGAAGAAACGCGCCGCAACTGGCCATTCCTGCGCGACCGCCGAGTGGATGCGTACGGCGGACTCACGTCGAGGTATCTGGGCTGATGTTCCGAATGCCCGCCGAGTGGGAGCCGCATGCCGCGACCTGGATCGCCTGGCCCCACCACGAGCCCGACTGGCCCGGCAAGCTCCCGGCGATTCGTTGGGTGTACGCGGAGATCGTGCGTGCGCTGCATGTACACGAGCGGGTGGAGATTCTCTGTCACGACGAAGCAGTGCGTGACGATGCCCGCGCCAAGCTCGCCGCCCACGGGGTTCATCCAGACGGCTACCGCCTGCACATCGTGCCTAACGATCGCGTCTGGCTGCGCGACTCGGCGCCCACCGGCGTGCACGACGACGACGGGCGGGTCGTGTTGGCCGATTGGCGCTTCAATGCCTGGGCCAAGTATGACAACTTTCTCCTCGACTCGGCGGTGGGCGCGGCGGTAGAGCGCATCACGGGACACCAGCGCATCGAACCCATGCGTCCCGACGGCGCGGGGCGCGTGATTCTCGAAGGCGGGGCCATCGAGACGAATGGTGACGGGCTCTTTCTGGTCACCGAAGAATGCCTCCTCTCCCATGTGCAGGCGCGCAATCCCGGGCTTTCGCGCGAGGGATATGAACAGGTCTTCGCCCAAGTGCTCGGCGTTAGGCAGACCATTTGGCTGGGCGAAGGCTGCGTGGGTGACGATACCCACGGCCATGTCGATGACATCGCCCGCTTTGTCGGTCCCAACACGGTGATCCTCGCCTACGAGGATGACCCGTCCGACGACAACCACTTGCGTTCGGTGGACAACCTGCTTCGGCTGGCCCTGGCAGATACGGGAGGCATAAAGGTCGTTACCGTACCCTATCCACGTCCAGTGACGATGGACGGGCAGCGCCTCCCTGCCAGCTACGCCAACTTCTACATCGCGAATGGGGTCGTTATCGTGCCGACGTTCAACGACGCCAACGACCGCGTCGCGCTCAATACGATTGCCGAGTGTTTCCCCCATCGCCAGGTGGTCGGCATACATGCCGTGGACCTGGTCTGGGGGCTTGGGACGCTGCACTGCCTGACGCAGCAGGAGCCGGCTGCGATTCCCTAGGTGGCGGGTCAGAATTGGCTACGATGTTCAAGCGTAGAATGCGATGAAATGGGCGGCAGCCTCCACAGAGACTACCGCCCATTTCGTGCGGAGGGAACCGACCGCCAGGTCTAACAGGGTCACCAGCGTTCCGCACCGCACGTCGGGCCATCGCTGGCCCGTGACTCGTTAGGCCATCGACACCAGGTAACCGGAAAAATGCCAGAGGTCAAAGACCACCGATCCGCTCTCGCGCCGAGTTGAAGTCGACTCATCGACCTTCGCCTTCTTTTCGTCGCTGTCGACCTGTGTCTTGTCCTTGAAGTAGCCACCCAGCAATGCCTGTCCCCGAAACGCAGTCGTGACGCTGAGCGACTGCCGGAATTGCAGCGGCATCTTGAATTTGATGCCGTGCGGAGCGAAGTCGTAGGCAACCGACGCGCCGGCCATTGCGGTAACGGAGAAGTTCACGACGCCTTTTACCGCACCCTTCGGTACGACGAGTGTGAAGCCGGTCTCGGGGATCGTGATGGTGCCGCCGGCCGGCCCGATCGCTGCGCCAACCGTGATGTCCGATCTCAACGGCACCGCTCGCCCCAGCACAGCGACGAATACGCCCGCAACAACGCCAGTCGTGGTGAGTGTCGGACTTTTGTGCGATCCTTTTCTCGAGGAAGTGGCGTCGCCCATCTTGCTGGACTGTACGACGGCATCGGGCGTTTTGATCACTGCGGTCGGTCCGGTGGACGAACCCACGTCTCCGGCACAGGCAGAGAAGAGGACAGTTGTTAGCGCAGTCTGAAGCACACGCTCGAATAAAAGACGAACGAAAGGGATTCTCGGCACGTCGCGCGTACCTCGGGAGCGGGAGGAACACCGATCGGTTTCACCGCTGGCGACGCGGTCGCGATACTCGCTGCTTTTTGATGGATCTCCATCGCCTTCCGTGTCGATCCTCGCCGGCCGTTCGTCCGGTACGCGAAATGTCACCCGTTGCCGAGTACGGGTCGCCGGCGTCAGTGCAGTGTGAGTATTTATCGACATGCACAGTGGACCATCCGCTCCGCTATTGCGGCGCTAGCGCTGCTCACGATCATTGCGTGTGCTGGTGACAACCGCGCGGTCGTCATCGCCGGCGCCGGCAACTGGGGCGAGTCGTACGGCGAAATGAATCGGCGCGGGATCGAACTCGCCCTCGACGAGGTCAATCAGCAAGGGGGAGTGGGTGGACAGCCCCTGCGCATTGTGCTGCGCGACGACAAGGGAGACGGCACCCGCGCGGCCAATATCGCCGCCGAGTTTGTCGCCGATCCGGAAATCGTCGCTGTGGTGGGACATGTGAACTCTGGGGCGATGGTGGCCGCAGCGCGTATCTACGACCAGGGGCTTGCCGCCGTCTCGACCACCGCGTCCACACCCGATCTCACGGGCATCTCGCCGTGGGTTTTTCGGGTCATCTCCAGTGATTCCGTGAACGGACTCGACCTGGCTCGATATGCGAGCTCACTTGGCTTCAAGCGCGCCGCCGTACTCTTCGAAAACAATTCCTACGGCCGGGGATTGGCCGACTCGTTCGAGCGAAACTTTGACGGAACGATTCTGGCGACTGATCCGATTCCCAGCGACCATGGCAGCGACCTCGAGCCGTACATCGCGTTTCTTCGCGTCCTGAAGCCCGATGTCGTCTTCGTCGCCGGAACCGACCTCTCGGGGCTCGCTGTCCTGCGCGAGGCTCGTCGGCAGGGGCTGGGCGCCGCTCTGCTGGGCAGCGATGGCTGGACGGGCATACTGCGCGACCCTGTGGTGGCGGAGGGCGCCTATGTCGGCGCGCCCTTCACCCCTCAGGACCCGCGAGCGGAGGTCCAACGATTCGTTGCCGCGTTCAAGCAGCGCTACGGCGTGGCACCCGACGGCAACGCCGCCCTCGCCTACGACGCCACCCGCATGGTCGCGCGGGCCGTGTCCGAGGGAGGCGCAACGCGCGAACGGGTGCGCGACTGGCTCGCTTCGCGAACACAGGAGACGGCCTTTCCCGGGGTTACCGGCGCGATTCGGTTTCAGAGCAGCGGCGATGTTGTCGGAAAGGGCTTCGTGATGACACGCGTGCGCCACGGTGAACTGGTGGTCGCGCCCGGAGTGCGCCAATGAGCCGCCTCGTAGGCTTTCAGAGTATCCGACAGCGACTGCTCGTCAGCTTCGGATTGTTGGTCACCCTCTTCTTCGTGGCAGGCTTGGCGGGTCGCGCGACCACCGCGCGCATGTCCGACGTGATTGGCGAAGCCCTCGCCTCGGTGCAGGCAGACGCGCAGCTCGCCGCACGACTCTCATCTGCGGTAACGCAGGAGTTGGCGTCGGCGCAAACGTACGTTGAGACGCGGGATTCGGCGTCCCAGCGGAACTTCCGCAGCTTCGCCAGGGAAGCCCATCGTGCTCAGCGCGAAATGAACCTGCTGCCGGGACAAAGCGCGCTCGAGGTTGCGCTGGTTGCCGGCATCGATGTCAAGCTGTCCGCGATCGAGGTGCGGTACGCGCGCGCGCATCGGCTGGCCGACCTGTCGCGACGAGCTGAAGCCGCCCTGGCTGGTGACACCGCCCGTGCCGGCGTCTCTGCATTGTTGGAGGACGTACGTCAGCTCGGCCTGCTGAAGGCGAGCAAGGTGGACGCTGCCTCGCGCACGTTGCGCCGCGACGTGGACCAACGCGGCTCGTGGGTGCTCGTAATCATGTGTGTCGCGGTGGTGCTGGGCCTTCTCGTGGTGTACAGCACCATTGACTGGATCGCCAGCCCGATGCGGCGCCTCGCGCAGCAGGCGCGCGCGCTCAGCTCGGGTGACTTTACCACGCGTGTCGACGGGGATATGCCGGGAGAGTTTCGCGAACTGGCTGACGCCATGAACAGCGCCGCCGGCTCGCTCTCGCGGGTGGTCTCCGTCACCACCAGCACGGCGGACGACGTCTCGCACTCGGCCCGGGACCTCGCGAATGTGTCGGAACAGATTTCTGCCTCGGCCCATCAGATGGCCGCCTCGATGACGGACATCTCCACTGGCGCCGAGAGCCAGGTGCGGCAGTTGCACGCCATCGACGACGCGTTGCGCGCGATTCGCTCCAACGCCGACGATGTGCTCAGCGGCGCCGGCGAACTCACCTCGCTGGCCGGAGAAATCGAGGACTCGGCGCGATCAAAACGCAGCGAGATTGCCCGTTCGTTAGGCATCCTGAGCACCGTGAAGGAAACGGTGCGCGAGGCCGCCGCCCAGGTGGACGCGCTCAACGAGACGGCGGCCGACATCAACAAGTTGGTAGCGACAGTGGGTCGCATTGCCGAGCAGACGGACCTCCTGGCACTCAACGCCGCCATCGAGGCCGCCCGCGCCGGTGATGCGGGACGCGGATTCGGAGTGGTGGCCGACGAAGTGCGCAAGCTGGCCGAACAGGCGCAGGCCGCCGCCGACGACGTGGTGCGCCTCACGCGGGTGGTGACCTCGCGCGTGGGCTCGACCACACGGGCAATGGAAGCCAGCGTTTCACAGGTCGATGAGATTGAAGGGGTGTCGCGCAATGTCGACGCCGCGCTCGACAGCATCTCCGAAGCGGCCGGCCGCACGCGAACGGCGGCCGGACGGGAGGCGGAGCGTGCCGAGCGCAACGCCGAGATCGTGGGATCTGCGGCGCGAAGCGTTCAGTCGGTGGCGAGGACTGCCGAGGGATACGCGGCCGCGGCGCAGCAGGTGAGCGCGTCAACGCAGGAGCAAAGCGCGGCGTGCGAGCAGATGAGTGCCGCCTCCACGCAGTTGCTGCAAGGCAGTGTGCAACTGCGGGAACTCGTGGGCGCCCTGCGCGCCGACGCCGCATGAGCTATGGCGTGAGGGGAGCGGGTGCCTAACGCTTGAGCTGCGACGTGGCCCAGGTCTGCGACTCGAACAACTCGACGGGTAGCGTTTCGCCCACCTTCGCGTTGAAATAATCCTGCTTGAAGTACAGTCGTCCATCGCGGTAGGAGCGCAGGGAAAAGGCTACCGGGAAGCCTCCCACGTTGCGGTAGCTCAAGAAACGCGTGTCGGTGACGACTGGCTTGGCCGCGCGTATATCACGCTGCACGATGCGACGCACCAAAAGCGAATCGACGTCCACCCAGAATTGCGACGTCGTGGAATCGCCGGTGACCGCGCCCACCACCCATGCCTCCCTCCCGTCCCACTTGTCTTTTCGCGAGAGTCCGAGGTCGAAGCCGATGGAGTCCAACTGCGACGCCGTCGTATCGGGCAACTGTGTGTAGACATCACCCATCAGGGTGAGCAGTGGATGCCAGCCCGGTTGCACCGCACTCTGTTTGCCCCCGGCGAAGCCATGCATCTTGCCATCGGCGTACAGCACGCCGCCTTTCGAGGCGAGCGGGAGGTAGTCGATGCGCAGGCGCCCGGGCAGAGCGATGTACTCATTCCAGACCTGCTTCGTTTCGCGGCCCGTTTGTCCGATGATGACCACATTCTGCTTGAACGTGAGCGTCATGTACCACTTGCCCCCGTACTTCTCGTGCATCGCCCGCAGGACGGTACGACCGTCGGGGCGCGGTCGTTCCGGCTCGGAGGCGGTCGTACTCACGCTGGCGCGTGGAGCGCAGGCGGCGAGGGCAAGAATGAGCGGGGCCAATGCCAGTCGAGCGGCAGGCAACGAGCGACAAACGTTCATGCGAGATCGGCTTGGAGACTGAAGGCGGGGGCCACTAGCTTCGAGAGATTAACACTGCCAACACCCCGTGCCTAGCCAATCTCGCCTTCCGATACGTCGCGCCGTTCTGCTACTGAGCGGCGGACTCGACTCTACCACGCTCCTCGCCCTGGCTCGCCGCGACGGTTTCGAGATACACGCCCTCACGTTTCGCTACGGCCAGCGCCACGCGAGCGAGGTCGAAGCTGCGCGCCGCGTCGCGTACGTCTTCGGCGTAGCCGAACATGTGGTGGCAGACATCGACCTCCGGATGTTCGGAGGCTCGGCCCTTACGTCGGACGTAGCGGTGCCGAAGGATCGCCCGTTGGATGAGATGGGGCACGGCATTCCCATCACCTACGTTCCGGCGCGCAACACCATCTTCCTGTCGTTTGCGCTCGCATGGGCCGAGGTGCTGGAGTCAGCCGATATTTTCATCGGGGTCAATGCGCTGGACTACAGTGGCTATCCTGATTGTCGCCCGGAATACATAGCCGCCTTCGAGCGGATGGCGAATCTGGCCACCCGCGCCGGTGTAGAGGGCACGCGCCCCATCACCCTCCGGACGCCGCTGCTCAACCTCGGGAAGCGTGACATCATACAACTCGGCTTGTCGTTAGGCGTGGACTACGGACTCACGACCAGCTGCTACGATCCGCTCACCGATGGCGTGGCCTGCGGGCATTGCGATGCCTGTCTACTGCGCAAAAAGGGATTCGCCGATGCCGGCGTGCGGGACCCGACACGATATGTTTCGACGTAGCGCACTCACTCAAGGCCAGGCCTAGCCGTTCATGTACACGGTCAAGGAAATCTTCTACACCTTGCAGGGTGAGGGCATGCACGCCGGGCGGCCGGCAGTCTTCTGTCGCTTCGCCGGCTGCAACCTGTGGAGCGGACGCGAGGCCGATCGGGCCAGCGCCGTGTGCACCTTTTGCGACACCGATTTCGTCGGCGTGGGGCCGGACGGCGGCCGCTTTGGCACCGCCACGCAGTTGGCCGAGGCGGTGCTGAGCCGTTGGCCTCGCCTGGGGGGCGGGCGCCCATATGTCGTGTGTACGGGTGGTGAGCCCCTCCTGCAGCTCGACCACGCGGCCGTCGACGCGCTGCACGCCGTCGGCTTCGAGGTGGCCGTCGAGACAAACGGCACACTGCCGTCTCCGGCCGGCATCGACTGGGTCTGCGTGAGCCCGAAGGCGGGCGCCGAGCTCCGGCTCACCACCGGCCATGAACTCAAGCTTGTCTTTCCGCAGCCCGACGCCCTCCCCGAGCGATTTGCGGGGCTCGATTTCCACCACTTTTCCCTGCAGCCCATGGAGAGCGACCGCACGGCGGAGAACACCGCCCTCGCACTAGGCTACTGCCTGGCGCATCCCCAGTGGCGCCTGAGCCTTCAGACCCACAAGATGCTGGGCATCCGATAACGCGCCCCTCGGTCTCGCTCATGCCCCACTCGCCCCGCACCTCGAACCTGCCTCCCCGATGGACATTTTCAAGGAATTCACCTTCGAGGCCGCACACCGGCTCCCGAACGTTCCGGAGGGACACAAGTGCGCCCGTCTCCATGGTCACTCGTTTCAGGTGCGCGTGACTGTACGGGGCCCCATGGGAAAGGACACCGGATGGGTGATGGATTTCGCCGACATCAAATCCGCGCTTCGCCCCACCCACGACCAGTTGGACCACCGCTACCTCAACGAAATTCCCGGTCTTGAAAATCCGACCAGCGAAGTGCTGGCTCGCTGGATCTGGCGCGCGCTGGTACCCACCCTCCCTGGGCTGGCCACCATCCAGATACGCGAAACGTGCACGTCGGGCTGCGTATATCGGGGGGAGGACGAGGGGTAAACTGTTGCCTGACCGTTCGGGCAGTACATGGTCTGGCGATTTGACCTAGGCCTCTTCCGGGACCGGACGCCGACGGTACTTTCCTCACCGCGCCTCTGGTGGATGCTGCCCTACTTCCGGTACTGCATGACACGCTGCTGCGCCCGTGGACTTCTGGTACTTGGCCTTTCGCTGGTGCTCGCGCACGACGCGGTGGCGCAGCGGGCGCGGAAGCCACGCGGAAAGCCGTTCGCGACGCTCAATGAGTCGGCGCATCGTCTCAAGGACTCGCTGTCGGCACGGCTGACCACACCGTCGAGCGACCCCTTCTCGGCCGCCGAGATCCTCTCCAGCGCCAATGCGATGGGCGATGCGATCCTGCGCGATTCCGTTATGGCCGTCGCCCGCTCTCAGCTTGGAACGCGCTACCGGCTTGGCGCCCAGCTTCCGGGGAAGGCATTCGACTGCAGCGGACTGATCAAATATGTGATGGGAATGCTGCGACTTGAACTTCCGCGCACGGCCAACGAGCAGTCGAAGATGGGGCGTGAAGTTGCCCGCGACACGTCGGCGCTGCGGCCGGGCGATCTCCTCACCTTCGGAAGCGCCAAGCGTATTACGCACATCGGGATTTATGCGGGCAATGGTCGGGTGATTCACGCCAGTACGTCGAGGCGACGCGTGATCGAGACGTCGATGGCGTCACTGGGCCCTTCGCTGCTGGGCAAGTGGCGAAGTGCTCGTCGACTGATTGCTATGGCCGATCGTGCGAACGAAACTACGGCGGGCTGGCCGGAGAAAGCGGCGCCTTTCACACGGTGACGGCACTGGTTGGGAGGCGTTGAGGCGCTGTTCGCGTATCTCGTCTGGCTCGCGCTCCCCTTAAAGACGACAACTCAACACTCCATGCGAGGCGCGGCAAAAAAGGCCGCGCTGTTCGTTTTCGGACACGTCGTCCCATGAACGCGCGGTGGAGCGGATTGTCCCGAGTGCCGGCAGCGACCTAACCCCTTGTTTTCGAATAACTTGCAGTCTGACTTCTGCGGGCACGACTCTTCCACTAGCTGGAAGCAAACGCGGCGCCGGTCAGCCGCTGTCTAAGGAAGCTGAACCCTCCAACGACCCGCGTCGTGGACATCAAGCGAGCACCGCAGAAAAAAACGAGACGTAACCTGCTCATTGCCGGCGGTGTGGTTGCCTTGGTGGCGACAACGGTGGCGCTCAGCAATCTGGAAGCCCGTGCCCCCGGCATTTCGCGCAGTGAATTGTGGGTCGACTCGGTGCAGCGCGGAACAATGGTGCGGCAGGTCCGCGCGCCCGGAACCCTAGTACCGGAAAACATCCGTTACGTCGCCGCTGTCACCGCTGGTCGTGTTGAGGCACGTCCCCTTCGCCCGGGGTCGCCGGTCAAGTCGTCGACCATCCTGCTCGAGTTGAGCAATCCGGAGGTTCAGCTGCAAGCCCTGGAGGCGCAGCGCCAACTCACGCAGGCCGAACAGGATCTCGTCACGCTCAAGACCACGCTGGAAACGAATCGACTCTCGCAGGCCTCGATGGTGGCGCAGATGCGTACGCTCCGCGCCACGGCGTTACGAGACGCTGCGGTGGCCGAGGGATTGGATGCCAAGGGGCTTTCGTCCAAAAACGAAGTCGAGCGGGCCAGGGACATCGCCATCGAGTTGCAGGCACGCCTCGACCTTGAGCAGCAGCGTCTGGACATTCTCTCGTCGGCCATGGGCGAGCAACTGAGCAAGGCCAGGGCAAATCTCGAACAGATGCGTGCGGTCGCCCGATTTCAGCAGGAACGTGTGGCGTCGATGCGGGTGAACGCCGGACTCGATGGCGAGCTGCAGACGCTTCCGCTCGAACTCGGACAATGGGTGGTCCCCGGACAAGTGCTGGCCACCGTGGCGCAGCCAGGACGACTCAAGGCGGTACTTCGCGTTCCGGAAACGCAGGCGAAGGACATAGTGATCGGACAGAAGACGGCGGTGGACACACGCAATGGAATCATCGACGGGCGGGTGATGCGCGTCGATCCGATTTCGACCAACGGAACGGTGACCGTGGAGATCGCGCTCGAAGGCGAGCTTCCAAAGGGGGCGCGCGCCGACCTCTCCGTGGACGGGGTCATCGAGCTTGAGCGTCTGGAGCAGGTGTTGTACGTCGGACGGCCCGCATACGGGCAGCCGGAGCAGGCAATCGGCCTGTTCCGAATCGAGCCGGACGGAAAGACGGCGATTCGCATGAGCGTCAAGCTCGGGCGGGCGTCGGTGAGTACCATCGAGGTATTGCAGGGCCTTCAGACCCGTGACAGTGTGATCATTTCAGACATGTCGCGGTTCGACAACGTCAACCGGGTGAGAATCGAGCGATGACCATGCCTAACGACCTTGCGGCCGCGGAGCCCCTTATCCGCATGACGGGGATCCAGAAGATCTTCTTCACGGACGAAGTGGAAACCCATGCGCTGGCCGACATTCATCTCGACATCCGGCCCGGTGAGTACGTGGCGATCAATGGCCCGTCGGGATGCGGCAAGACCACGCTGCTCTCGATCCTTGGCCTGCTCGATACACCGACTGGTGGCTCATACATGTTGAGCGGCGAGGACGTCTCGAATCTCTCGGCGGCCGACCGGGCCCGCATTCGCAACCGACGGATCGGCTTCATTTTCCAGGCCTTTAACCTCATTGGCGACCTCACGGTCTACGAGAACGTGGAACTCCCGCTCACCTATCGCGGCATGGGCGCGGCCGAGCGCACGAAGCGGGTGCAGGAGGCGCTCGAGCGCGTGGGAATGTCGCATCGCATGAAGCACTATCCCTCGCAACTGTCCGGCGGTCAGCAACAGCGTGTGGCCGTGGCCCGCGCGGTAGGCGGCGATCCGGCCATCCTGCTGGCCGACGAGCCGACCGGAAACCTGGACTCGACCAACGGTGAAGCCGTCATGGAACTGCTCCGCGAGTTGCACCGTGCCGGTGCGACCATCTGCATGGTCACCCATGACCCTCGTTATGCGCGCCATGCCGACCGCTCGATCCACATTTTCGACGGGCGGGTAGTGGACGAGATGGCAGCAGCGCACGCGTGAGCGGCAGGATGTCGTCGTTCTGGTCGTCCAAGCCGTCGTCCAAGCCGTCGTCCATCGCCGAAGACACCGCGTTCACGGGCCCTCTGGTGAGCATGTGCGGCGTCGAGAAGTACTTCGACACGCCCGCCGGCAAGTCATACGTGCTGCGCCGGATGACGCTCGACATCACCCCGGGCGAGTTCATCACCATTATGGGTCCGTCGGGGGCGGGCAAGTCGACCCTGCTTTCGATACTTGGCATGTTTGACGGCGCGTGGGTTGGCGAGTACTTCTATCGCGGCACGCCGGTGCACTCTCTGCCTAACAAGGACCGCCTCACGCTCAACCGGCGGCACATCGGATTCGTGTTCCAGCAATACCACTTGCTGGACGACCTCACGGTGGCCGAGAACCTGGATGTGCCGCTGTCGTATCGCGACGTTCCTCGCGACCGCCGCGCGGCGATGGTTGCGGACTCGTTGGACCGGTTCCAGATCGTGGGCAAGAAGGACCTGTATCCGCGGCAGCTCTCGGGCGGGCAGCAGCAACTGGTGGGCGTGGCGCGAGCCATCATCGCCAAACCGTCGCTACTCCTGGCCGACGAACCCACCGGCAACCTGCACTCGTCGCAGGCGCGCGACATCATGGAGCTGTTCGTCGCCCTCAATGCGCAGGGCACGACCATTGTGCAAGTGACTCACTCCGAGGAGAATGCGCAATTCGGCTCGCGAGTGATCACGGTGCGCGACGGATGGATCGTGGACGACCGCAAGACGCGCACTCCGTGACGCGCGCTCCTCGGGTCCTGATCGCCGACGACCAGCCCGACATTCTCGAGGCGCTGCGCCTCTTGCTCAAGGGCGAGGGGTATGTGGTCGAGAGCGCCCGCTCGCCGCTGGAGGTACTGGAGGCCGTCCGCAGTCGCGAGTTCGATGCGGTGCTGGCGGACCTCAACTACACGCGGGATACCACGTCGGGGCGGGAAGGGCTCGATTTGTTGCAGCAGGTAGTTGGACTCGAGGCGACACTTCCCATCGTGGTAATGACTGCCTGGGCCAGCATCGACACGGCGGTCGAGGCCATGCGACGCGGGGCGCACGATTATGTGGAGAAGCCATGGGACAATTCCCGGTTGCTGGCCACCGTGCGACGGGCGATCGAGTTAGGGCGGGCGTTGCGCCGCGCGCAGCGATTGGAGAGCGAGAACTCCGCCCTCCGCTCGGCGGCGGCGCCCCTTCCCGTTCTCGTGGCGGAATCGGCCCGCATGCGCCCGGTATTGCAGCTGATGGAGCGCATCGGTCCGTCTGACGCAAATGTGCTCATATCCGGAGAGCATGGCACGGGGAAGGAATTGGTCGCCAACTGGCTGCACGCCTCGTCACCGCGCTCGTCGCGCGGCTTTGTGGCGGTCAACATGGGCGGACTCTCCGATGGGGTATTCGAGAGTGAACTTTTCGGGCACGTGAAGGGAGCCTTCACCGACGCGAAGAGCGATCGCATCGGTCGATTCGAGCTGGCCGACGGCGGAACGATTTTCCTGGACGAGATCGCCAACATCTCCCTCGGGCAACAGGCCAAACTACTGCGAGTGCTGCAAGGCGGAGAGCTGGAACGGGTGGGGTCATCGAAGGTGCGCCGCGTCGACGTTCGTGTGCTGTCGGCGACCAACGCCGTGCTTCAAACGGATGTGCGTGAGCAGCGCTTCCGCGAAGATCTGCTCTTCCGCCTCAACACCATCGAGCTGCAGCTGCCACCACTTCGGGAGCGGCGGGAAGACATCGCCGCGCTCGCCAGCGACTTTCTTCGGCGGCACGCGGCGCGCTACCGGAAGGGCGTGCAGGGGTTCGAGCCCGGCGCCATGCAAGCCATGCTGGAGCACCTGTGGCCGGGCAACATTCGCGAGTTAGGGCACGCGGTGGAGCGGGCGGTACTCATGGCGCACGGTGATACGATTCGCTCCGTGGATCTGGGGCTGCGCGCGGCCGGGCAGTCGGCCCCACGGTACGAGGACATGGCGCTGGACGATGTCGAACAGATCCTCATCCGCAAGGCGCTCGCCCGGCACGCGAGCAATGTCTCGCATGCCGCCAAGGCGCTGGGACTGAGCCGCAGCGCCTTGTACCGGCGCATGGAGCAATTCCGCATCGATTCGGGGAATGGGGGGTGAACGCGAGGGGGCCCAAACGCCGATATCCGCTCTCACACGAGCGTCGCGTTTTTCTGCTCGCGTTAGGCGCTGGCCTGCCGGGCGTAGTGGCCACCCTCGCGTTGCTCTGGACGGGAGACTATTCGTCGCGTGCCGTCTGGACGCTGGGCGGATTGGTCGCCGGCGTCTGGGTCATCATTGCGTTGTCGCTTCTCGACCGCGTCGTGCGTCCCCTGCACACACTGTCCAACATGGTCGCCGCGTTGCGGGAGGGCGACTTCTCCCTCCGGGCCCGCATGGATCGGTCGGATGACGCGCTGGGGCTCGCCCTGTTGGAGATCAACCTGCTGGGTGACACGCTGCGCTCGCAACGACAGGGGGCCATGGAAGCGACGTCGCTTCTGCGGGCAGTGATGGCGGAAATCGACGTGGCCATTTTCACCTTCGATGACCACGACGCGCTGCGGCTGGTGAACCGGGCCGGCGAACGGCTGTTGAGTCAACCGTTCGAACGACTGGCCGGACGGCGCGCCGAATCGTTAGGCCTGGCCCCGCTTCTGCGCGGTATCTCTCCACAAGTGTACGATCAGGCGTTTCCGGAGCGGGGGGGCCGATGGGAAGTGCGGCGCACGGTGTTTCGGCAGGACGCCCGCCCGCACACGCTGCTGGTCATCGCCGACGTGACCAAGAGCCTGCGCGAAGAAGAGCTGCAGGCGTGGCAGCGACTGGTACGGGTGTTGAGCCACGAGATCAACAATTCGCTGGCCCCCATCAAGTCGCTCGCCGGAAGTCTGCAGGGACTGGTGTCGCACTCCACTGACTCGGTCGACGCGGCAGCCGACATGCAGCGCGGGCTAGGTATCATCGGAAGCCGAGCCGACTCGCTGTCGCGCTTTATGTCAGCGTATGCGAGACTCGCTCGACTGCCGGCGCCCAGACAACGCGACGTCTCACTGCGCGAGTTGGTACACCGAACCGCCGCACTGGAGACGCGGATTCCCGTGCGCGTCTGCCCAGGACCGGAGCTCACCGTGCAGGCCGACCGCGACCAACTCGAGCAGGCACTGATCAACCTCGTGCGCAATGCCGCCGACGCCGCGCTCGAGACCGGCGGGACGGCGGAGATCACGTGGACGAGTGACGGAACACACGTGG
>Ga0163144_10008957_pt1 | contig 21567 bp, 14 predicted proteins | sample OliLak19BULKMAT1_FD_123175 | JGI IMG/M metagenome (GOLD analysis project Ga0163144, IMG submission 123175) | Freshwater microbial mat bacterial communities from Lake Vanda, McMurdo Dry Valleys, Antarctica - Oligotrophic Lake LV.19.BULKMAT1 | ecosystem: Environmental > Aquatic > Freshwater >... | reverse complement strand
GCTATCAGGTCGAGCGGTGAAACGCGGCGACCTGTACCGGGTCGCGAAGCCCTCCGCCCGGGATCCCAAGCGTTTTCGTGTCTTCGTCGTCGTGAGCCGGCAGGTGCTCATCGATTCCAGATTTTCGACGGTCGTGTGTGCACCGGTGTATTCGGCGCACTACGGCCTCTCCACGCAGGTCGCGGTCGGGCCGGACGAGGGACTCAAGCACGACAGCAGCATCCATTGCGACGAGTTGGTTTCCCTGGCGAAGACGGCACTCACGCACTTCGTGGGCCACGTGCCCGCGTCACGGCTTGGAGAGCTCGATCGCGCGCTCGTGGCGGCGCTCGCCATCGACATCCGGGCGCTCGCAGACGACGGCGCCTGACGGTCGGTCAGTCGCCGCCAGGACGTTTCCCCCACGTCGGCGGCGCGGGCTCGGTGCTGCGCCGATCGACCGGTTTCTCCCTCAGCAAACGCAAGGCTTCATCAACGGCGCGTTCAAGCTGAGGATCGCGACCGGCAATCACATCCTTTGGCCAATTCTCGACGTCGATGTCTGGCGCGGTGCCTTCGTTCTCGACCGCCCACTTGCCCTCACGTGTGAAGAAGCCGCCGCGCGGGGCGATCATGGTGCCGCCGTCGATGAAGCCGGGCGTATCGGCGGTATGCACCAAGCCACCCCAGGTGCGCTTGCCGACGAGCGGTCCGATTTTGCGGTAGCGGAACATCCACGGCATCAGATCGCCACCGGAGCCGGCCATCTCGTTGATGATCATCACCTTCGGCCCCCAGATGCCGGCCGAGGGACTCGTGAACGGCCGGCGGTCACCGGCGACGTTGTTGAAGTAGCCGTCGAAATCTCGCTGCAGCACGTCGATGATGTAGTCGGCCGCCGAGCCGCCGCCGTTGTAGCGCTCGTCGATGACGGCACCCTGTTTGTCCTGCTGCGCAAAGTAATAGCGGTTGAAGCTCTCGTAGCCGCCCTGCCCGGTATTCGGCACGTAGACGTAGGCGAGCTGGCCATTGGACCGCTTGTCCACGAAGCGGCGGTTCTCTTCCACCCACGCGCGCGTGCGCAGCCCCTGCTCGTTGGCCACCGGGACGACCGTGACTTGTCGTGCGCCCTGCACGTTGGGCAACGTATTCAGGGTCAACACCGTCTGACGATTCGCGGATCCATCAAGCAGGCGGTAGATGCTGTCGGGCGCGGCCAGGTCGATGCCGTTGATGGCCAGGATGTAATCGCCAACCGACACACTGATGCCGGGACCGGCCAGCGGCGCACGAAGTTCAGGGTTCCAGCTCTCACCGTCGTAGATCTTGGTGATCTTGTAGCGGCCGTTCTCCACACTGAAGTCGGCGCCGAGCAGGCCGCCTGGTGAGGTGGGCACGTCGGGCATGGCGCCGCCACGGACGTACGAGTGACCGATGGCGATCTCGGCGCCCATCATGTCGAGCACGTAGTTAAGATCGGCGCGATGCGCGATGTGCGGCAGCATCGCGCCGTACATCTCCTTCATGCGCGGCCAGTTGGCGCCTTGCATGTTCGGCACGTAGAGGTAGTCGCGTTGCAGGCGCCAGCCCTCGTTGAAGATCTGCGCGAACTCGGCCTTGGGATCGAGGTGCATCCGCAACGTCACGTCGAGGCGGCCCGAGCCCGCCTCCGGCACCGTCTTGTCGGCATCCACCAGGAAGACTGACGGCCGCGCACCTGGCGCCGGCGCACCACCGGGGCCCTGCGGGGCGGGCGTGCGATACACCAGCTTCTTGCCATCGGCGCTCACGGCGTACTCGGCCACGCCGTTGATAAATGTGTTCACCTTGCGATCGCTGAGGCGATACCGGTGCAGCTCGCTGCCGCGGGCATCCGGGTCGGCCGGCGCCTCGAGGAAGAACACGGTGCCCGTCGCACCTGCCTTCAGCTGCGAGTACTGGCGTGTCGGCACCCCCGAAACGGCGAGAATGCGCTGTTGCAGTCCGTCGAAGTCGATTTGCACAGGCGGTACGGCGGCCGGCTTGGCCGTTTCGCTTGCGGCGGCGACTTCTTCATCACTCTCGGGCAGCAAGGGGCTGGGATCCGACTTCTTGAGGACGGCCAGGTAGAGCGCAAACGTCTCCTGGACGCCGTACGAGGTCATGTCGAGCCACTGCGAGCCGAGGCCAAAGTTGGTGGAGGCGAGGAACCAGAGGTACTTGCCGCTCGCGTCCCAGACCGGGTACATCGCATCGGCAAGGCCGTCGGTCACCTGCTTCTTCTCGCCGGTCTCCACGTTGGCCACGACGATGGCGCGGTAGAGCGTGTTGAGGCGTGAGGCGAACGCGACCCACTTCGAGTCGGGGCTCCAGGTCGGCGCCAGCGTGCGCTGCGGCACCATCCACGGGTCGTTGCCGACGATCTTGGCCTGCCCGGTGGCAATGTCCATCACCCACACGTTCAGGTTGGTGTCGGTGTAGAGCAGCTTCTTCGAGTCGGGCGACCACGAGGGCGTGTAGTAGAACGCCGCCTTCTGGAAGGCAATCTCGCGCGGCGTCGCAATGCCCTCCTGCGCTTCGATCACGAGCTTGTATTCACCCGACTTGTCGCTGAAGTACGAGATCCACTTGCCGTCGGGCGACCACGCCGGCTGGCGCTCGGCCGAACCGCTGGAGTTGGTGATGTTGCGGACATCGCCTTTCTCCGCCGGTACCGTGAAGACTTCGCCGCGCGCCTCGACGACGATGCGCTTGCCGGTCGCGGAGATGCCGAGATTGGTCATGCGGCTCGTGACGTCTTCGAAGCGCGGCATCATCCACGGGAAGTCACCCGCGGCCGTAATGGTGAGCTGCGTCGCCTTGCTGGTCTTGGGATCGAGCGTGTGCAGGTAGCCGGCCTGCTCGAAGACCACGGTGCCGGCGCCGGCATCGAGCGACTTGACGTCGTAGTCGATGAACTTGGTCCGCTGCGTCAGGGCCTTGGTCGCCGTGTCGTACGACCAGACGTTGGCCATGCCGTCGCGATCCGAGATGAAGAAGACCGAGTCGCCCACCCACACTGGATCGACGTCTTTCGAATCGGTCCAGGGAGGCGAGGTGAGATCGAACGTCTTGAGGTCAACGATCCAGACGGGGCGATTCTGGCCGCCGCGATAATTGCGGCGTTCCTCGTCCCACGAGTTGTTCATGCGATAGGCGATCCGCTTGCCGTCGGCCGAGATCTTGCCCTGGTAGGCGCGAGGCAACAGCAGCGGCTCTTCGACACCACCCGTGGCCGGCACCGTCCAGAACCGCGGCGTGGCGTTCGGTGCGGAGGTCGCTCGTGGCGACGCGAACAGCACGCTTGCGCCATTGGCGGTCCAGCCCTGCACCTGGTCGGCACCGGGATGCCACGTCAGTCGCGTCGGCTCTCCGCCTTCAACCGGCACGGTGTAGACATCGACGTTGCCGCCGTAGTCACCGCTGAAGGCGATGGTCATCCCGTCGGGAGAGAACTTGGGGTTGATGGTCTGGCCCTGGAAGCTGGTCAGCCGCCGGGCGTTGCCGCCGGCGCGTTCCACCACCCAGATGTTGTTGGCGTAGACGAACGCGACGTGGGTCGCGCTGATCGTCGGCGAACGCAACATCCGGGTCGGTTCGCCAACCGCGGCCACGCGCACCGACATTGGCAGGGCAACGACGGTCAGGAGTGCGAGGCCAAGCAATCGCTTCATGGGCCGGAATGCTAGCACGCGGACTGCGCTAGAATCCTCGACACCATGACACGCCAGCGACCACTGCTGCTCCTCACCATCGCCGCCTTTGGCGCGGCCGCGTTGGCCTTCGGGCCGGTGGCGGCCCGGCAGGGCTCCCCCGCCGATACGCGTCCCCCCGGCACCAACTACAAGGCGCCGGCATGGACGTTCAACAAGATCACGGACGGCGTGTATCACGCCGTCGGCACCGGCAGCCTGGTGGTGATGTCAAACGCCACCGTCATCGAGGGCGATCGTGATGTGCTGGTCGTGGACTCGCAAGTCTCCCCCGCCGGCGCGTGGGCGCTTCGCGAGGAGCTCAAAGCCATCACGCCGAAGCCCATTCGCTGGGTCGTGAATTCGCACTATCACTTCGATCACTCGCACGGCAACCAGATCTACGGACCCGAGGTGGAGATCATCGGCCACGAGTTCGCGCGCCTGCAGATCCTGGCCGGCAAGTCGCAGGACTCACCAGCACGCGAGTTCTACGTCGGCGGCGTGCCCGCGCAGATCAAGGGTCTCGAGGCGCGGCTCGCGGCAGCCACCGACGACAAGACCCGCGCCACCATCCAGAACCAACTCGACATCCAGCGGAATCATCTCGAGAGCACGAACGCCGTGAAGCCAACGCCGCCGACGATGACGCTGACGCAGACCATGACGCTGTTTCGCGGCGGCCGCGAAATCCGAATCATGTTCCTCGGCCGCGGCCACACCGCCGGCGACGTCGTCGTCTTTTTGCCAAAGGAACGGATCGTCGCCACCGGCGACCTGATGGTGAATGGCACCTCCTACATGGGTGATGCGTTCATCACGGAGTGGGTGGACACCATCGAGGCCGTGAAGAAGCTGGACATCGGGACCGTGCTGCCGGGACACGGCGCCGCGTTTACCGACCTGGCCAAGCTGGGTCACTGGCAGGCCTACTTGCGCGACTTCTGGGCGCAGGCGCAGAAGTTCCACAAGGCCGGCACGCCGTGGGAGGACGCCGCCAAGCAGGTGGATCTGCGGGGCAACGCCGTGAACTTCCCCGGCATCCGCACCCTGGGCATCACGCCAAACCACGGCATGCGCCGGGCCTACGAGCTGCTCGACGGAACAGTCAGATAGTGGTGCTGCGTTCGATGGTCCTGGCAGTCGTTCTCGGCGTGATACTGCCGGCAAGCGGCGCTGCCGGACAGAGTCCCCCGGCGATCCAGCCGCTCGAACGGCCCCTGCGCGTGTTCCTGGACTGCCGCACCGGCGGTTGCGACCGGGAATTCTTTCGTACCGAACTGGCGTGGGTGGACCATGTCCGCGATCAGAAAGACGCTGACGTTCATGTGCTGGTCACCGGGCAAGGGACCGGCGGGGGTGGCACGGAGTACACGGTCCGGTTCATCGGCCATGGACAATGGCAGGGCCAGGAAGACACCCTCCGGCGAAACACCCAAGCGGCCGAGACCGACGATGGCCGCCGCCGCACGCTGGTCCAGGCCTTTGCGTTGGGCCTGGCACGATTTGCCGCCGTGACGCCGATTGGCACCACCCTGCGCGTGGCCGCGGTCTCAGCAGGGGTGCCAGGACGGCAGACCACGGCGGCGGACGACCCGTGGGACTTCTGGGTCTTCCGCACCAACTTCAATCTCAACCTGAACGGCGAAGCCACCACCAGTTTCCAGAACCTCAACGCCAACCAATCCGCGAATCGGACGACGGCCGAGTGGAAGCTCAACTTCAACGCCGGTGTGAACTACAACGAGAGCACGTACGAGCTGAGCGACGGCGAGACGTTTCGCTCGTTTCGTCGAGGCTGGAACATCAATGGTCTGGCGGTCAAGAGCCTGGGTGATCACTGGTCGGTCGCCGGCAAGCTCGGCACCTCACGCAGCAGTTACAACAACCAGAAGCTGAACCTGCGGGCGGCGCCTGGCGTCGAGTACAACGTCTTCCCCTACAGCGACTCCACCGCGCGTCAATTGACCGTGCAGTGGACCACCGGTCTCAACCGCTTCGTCTACGACGAGATCACGATCTACCGCAAGACCGAGGAAACCAAGTGGGACCAGACGGTGATGACGTCTCTGAATCTCCGGCAGCCCTTCGGGACGGTCAGCGTCACGGTTGAAGGCGCGTACTATATGGGCGATACGGGCAAGTATCGCCTGGCGCTGTTTGCCGACAACGAACTGCGAATCACGCGCGGACTCTCGCTGCGTCTTGACGGCAGCTACCAGATCCTGCACGACCAGATTTACTTGAGGCTCGGCAAGGCCACGGACGAAGAAATCATCGCGCGCCAGCGCCAGCTCGCGACCTCGTACCGCTTCTCCTTGTCAGTGGGATTCACCTACCGATTTGGATCGATCAACAACAACGTCGTCAACCCGCGTTTCGGCGGCGGCGGCGGGTAGCCGGCCGCGCGCTCAGAACTCCTGCTTCACGGGCGTGAGCAGCGTGGTCCGGTCGCCGGTCTTCGACGGCGGGTACCTTCTGCGTGGGGGCGAAAAGAAGCGCGATTTGGCATTGAATCCCGACCAGTGGTGGTCCTCCCGACCAGTGGTTCCCTCCCGACACGAATTGCCCTCCCGGCAAGCAGTACGTCCCCGGCAAGACGTGCCTGAATATACTGCAGTTGCGTGGCCCTTCCCCTCCGCATCGATCCCGGCCAGCACTTCGCATGCGCGCAGTGCGGACAGTGTTGCCGCCGATGGGAGATCGTGGTGACCGCGGCGGAGGCCGAGTTGTTACGGGCGAGGGTGGCCGCACGCTGGTTCCGCGAATCTGCGAATGACGCCGAGGGCACGTCGCAGGATCCGTTCGCGGCCATCGACGGCGTGCCGGGCTTCCTGCGCATTCGCAAGCGCGCCGACGGCGCCTGCGGCTTCCTGTCGCCGGCCAATCGCTGCCGCATCCACGAAGAGTTGGGCGGCGCGCGCAAGCCGCTAACCTGCCGGGTGTTCCCCTACAGCTTTCATCCCACGCCGTCGGCCGTGATCGTGAGTACCAGCTTTGGTTGCCCCACGATCGCCGCCAACACGGGGGCGCCGCTCGGCGCCGGCGCGGCCCTCGCCGAGATTGCGGCGCTTCGCGAGGAGTGGTTCGCCACCGACCGTCTGCCGGCCGTGCCGACGACCCTGGTGGACGGCCGCCCGATTGACGCCCGGTCAACCTACGTTCTGCGTACCAACCTCTTGCAGATTCTCAATCGCGCGGACCATGGCGTGCTGGACTTGCGGACCAACGTGCGACGCATGGCGGCCATGCTCGCGGACCTCACGCGCGCTCGCGTGCTGCGGCTGCCGGATGCCGGCTTCGCGGAGTACGTGTCGCTGACCGTGCCGTACTGCACCACGATCGACAAGCCCGCGCCCCCGCGCCCGCCGTCGCGCATCGGGTGGCTGCTCCAGCGCGGGTTCCTGTTCTCGGCCGCCGCCCTGCGGTTACGCATGGCGAACTGCGGCGCGTCACCCTGGCGATTGCGGCTGCTGAACGCACGGCTGCTGGCGCATTTTCATGGCCTTGGCCCAGGGGTCGACGGCATCGACCTCGCGCGTTTGCGCGGCGCCCGCCTGGATGTCAACGCGCCCGAGGTTCAACCGGTAGTCCACCATTTCCTGCGGGCCAGCATCGAGTCGATTGATTCGGGCGACCGGCCGCTGCTCGAGACACTGGCGATCGCGGTGTCGATCCTCAACAGCGCGTGCGCGTTTGCCGTCATGAACGCCGGCGCCAATCAGTTGGTCGACGGCGCGGCGTTCAGGCAAGCGCTCGCCACAGCCACCGATCTGGCTCATACCGCTCCAAAGAGTCTGCTCGGCGGGCTGCTTGGGCGGCTGGCAGGCGGAGTCGAGGCGCTGTACACTTTTGGTCACGCTGGTTTGTGATGTATCGAATCCTGGAGGGCTGCCCTCGCTGCGGTCACTACCCGGTGCACGGGTCACACGTGCGCGGGCCGATCGAATGGCTGCGTCGCCGGCTGACACAAAAGCGGCTGTTCCGGTGTCCTGCGTGCCAGTGGCGAGGGTGGGCCAACCAAGCCTGGGACCGCCGGCAGCGGTTCGATCCCCGTGGCGCGCGATTGCGCCGGCGTGCCGATGATCCGCAAGCGCCCGGCGCGGTTGCGCCCAAGCCGGTGAACGACGACCACCGATTGCGCTAGCCCCTGCCTCATTTGTTGTGACTAAGATGGGACCAGGGGGCATCAAATGAGCGAACGCTCGCCCGATCTCACGCACCTCCCCGATCTACATCGCAAGCCCGAGCACGGTCCCGTGCGCGCACGGCGGCCGATCTACCAGGATCTGCTGCCGCCCTGTAATCACGCTTGCCCGGCTGGCGAACCCATCCAGGGCTGGCTCGCGCTGGCGCGCGACGGCCAGCACCGCGACGCCTGGGAACTGCTGGTGCAGGCCAATCCCTTTCCCGCCATCCACGGTCGCGTCTGCTATCACCCGTGCGAGTTGTTGTGTAACCGCGATCGCCTCGACGGGTCGGTCAGCATCCACTCCGTCGAGCGATTTCTGGGCGACCTCGCCATCGAGCAGGGCTGGCCGCTGCCGCCCGGGGCACCGGCCTCGGGGCACAAGGTGCTGGTCGTGGGCGCGGGTCCGAGCGGACTCTCGGCGGCGTATCACCTGCGGCGCTTGGGGCATGAGGTGCTGGTGCGCGACGCCGGCCCGGTGGCCGGCGGCATGATGCACTTCGGCATTCCCGCCTATCGGCTGCCGCGCGCGGTGCTCGACGCCGAGGTCGCGCGACTGGTCACCATGGGCGTGACCTTCCAGTTCAACCATCGAGTTGAGGACCTCGAAGCCGAATGGCGCGATGGCGGCTTCGCCGCGGTATTCGCCGCCGTCGGCGCCCATCTCTCGAAGCGGGCAGCTCTGCCCGCCTGCGATGCCGGCCGCATGCTCGACGCCGTGTCGTTCCTGCGCGACGTCGAAGCCGGCACGCCGCCGCGGCTGGGCCGGCGCGTCGCGGTCTACGGCGGCGGCAACACCGCGATGGATGCGGCCCGCACCGCGCTCAGGCTGGGGCACGAACCGCTGATCATTTATCGGCGTGACCGCGAACACATGCCGGCGCACGACTTCGAGGCCACCGAGGCGATCGAAGAGGGCGTGCAGATTCACTGGCTCCGTTCCATCGCCGGCCTCACCGACGGGACCGTCACCGTCGAGGTGATGGCGCTCGATGCCAACGGCCGCGCGGTCGGCACTGGCGAGTTCGAGACGATTGACGCCGACCACCTGATTCTCGCCCTGGGCCAGGACAGTGACACCGGCTTCCTCCGCGGCGTCGAGGGCGTGGTGTTCACCGCCGATGACGCGGTAACGGTGGATGCGGGCATGATGACCGGCCGGCCCGGCCTGTTTGCCGGCGGCGACATGGTGCCGGCCGAGCGCAGCGTCACCTATGCCGTCGGGCACGGCTCCACCGCCGCCCGGCACATCGACGCCTTCCTGCGCCAGCAGCCAGCCATCGCCGCCACGCCGCCGCCGCTGGCGACCTTCGAGAAGCTGCACCTGTGGTTTTACACCGACGTCGCCCACCGGCCGCAAGAGCGGGCGCCGATCGCCGAACGGCGGAGCACGTTTGGCGAGGTGGTCCAGGGGTTCGATGAGCCCGCGGCTCGCTTCGAGGCGTCGCGCTGCCTGTCGTGCGGCACCTGCTTCGAGTGCGACGGCTGCTACGCCGCCTGCCCCGAAGACGCGGTGATCAAGCTCGGCCCCGGCCGCCGCTACGACATCGACTACGGCAAGTGCACCGGCTGCGCGATCTGCTTCGAGCAGTGCCCCTGCCACGCCATTTCCATGGTGCGCGAGTCACGCGCCACCTGAGGCCTTCATGCCGACGACCCGCACGTCCTCATCCCCCGAACCGGCCCTGGCCACGGTTGACGGCAACGAAGCCTGCGCCAGCGTCGCGTATCGGCTGAACGAAGTCTGCGCGATCTACCCGATTACCCCTTCGTCCACCATGGCCGAACTCGCCGACCAGTGGTCGGGCGAGCGCCGCCCCAATATCTGGGGCGACGTGCCGACGGTGATCGAAATGCAGAGCGAAGGCGGCGCCGCCGGTGCGGCCCATGGCTCGCTGCAGGCCGGCGCGCTGACCACCACCTTCACGGCCTCACAGGGCCTGCTGCTGATGATTCCTAACATGTACAAGATTGCCGGCGAGTTGACGCCCGCGGTCTTTCACGTCGCGGCCCGGGCGCTGGCCTCGCACGCCTTGTCGATCTTCGGGGATCACCAGGACGTGATGGCGGTGAGGACCACCGGCTTCGCGCAGTTGTCGTCAGCCTCTGTTCAAGAGGCCCACGACCTGGCCGCCATTGCCCAGATGGCCACGCTCGAGTCGCGCGTGCCCTTCATCCACTTCTTCGACGGCTTCCGCACGTCGCACGAGATCAACCGCATTCACCTGCTGTCGGACGATGACTTGCGCGCGCTGGTCGACGACCATCTGGTGGCCGCGCACCGGCAGCGGTCGCTCAATCCCGATCACCCGTTCATCCGCGGCACCGCGCAAAACCCCGACGTGTACTTCCAGATGCGCGAGGCCGCCAACCGCTACTACCAACGCGTGCCGGAGGCAGTGGCGGCGGCGATGGCCCGCTTCGAGGCTCGTACCGGGCGGCGCTATGGTCTGTTCGAGTACACCGGCGCGCCCGACGCCGAGCGCGTGATTGTGCTGATGGGCTCGGGCGCGGGCGCGGCCGGCGAAGTCGTCGATCACCTGGTCGCGCGTCACGAACGCGTTGGCCTGCTGCAGGTCCGGCTGTTCCGCCCCTTCTCGACCTCCCACCTGCTCGCCGCGTTGCCGGCGTCGGTGCGGACCATTGCCGTGCTCGATCGCACCAAGGAGCCCGGCGCCACCGGCGAGCCGCTCTACCTCGAGGTCGTGGCGGCCCTCGCCGAGCGGGCCGCCGCGGATGGCCTCCCCGTCCCACGCGTGGTGGGCGGGCGCTACGGCCTGTCGTCGAAGGAGTTCACGCCGGCCATGGCCAAGGCGGTGTTCGACGAGCTGGCGTCACCCACCCCGCGCAACCACTTCACGGTCGGCATCACCGACGATGTCTCTGGGACGAGCCTCGCCGTCGACCGGACGTTCGCCACCGAATCGGACGCCGTCTTCCGCGCGGTGTTCTTCGGCCTCGGCTCCGACGGCACAGTGGGCGCCAACAAGAACAGCATCAAGATCATCGGCGACGATCCGGCCGTGCACGTGCAGGCTTATTTCGTCTACGACTCCAAAAAGTCCGGTTCACAAACCGTTTCGCATCTGCGCTTTGGCCCTGATCCGATCCGTTCCACGTATCTCGTGAGCTCGGCGCAGTTCATCGGCTGCCACCAGTTTGCGTTCATCGAGAAGCTCGACCTCGTGAGCATCGCCGCGCCGAACGCCACGCTGCTGCTCAATTGCCCGTTCGCGCCGGCCGAGGTGTGGGACCGGCTGCCGCGAGCCGCGCAGGACGCCATCATCGCAAAAGGCGTGAAGCTGTGGACGATTGACGCCGACCGCGTGGCCGGCGACGCCGGCCTCGGTTCGCGGACCAACACCGTGCTCCAGACTTGCTTCTTCGCGGTCTCCGGCGTGCTGCCGCGCGAGCAGGCCATCGCCAAGATCAAGACCGCGATCACGAAGACCTATCAGGCCAAGGGCGCGGAGGTGGTGCGCAAGAACTTCGCGGCGGTCGACAGCACGCTGGCGGCCCTCGCCGAAGTGCCGGTGCCGACGACCGCCACCGGCACGCGCCGACTGCTGCCGATCGTGGCGGCGGGCGCACCGGCGTTCGTCCGCGACGTCGTGGCCGTGATGCTGGCCGGCCGCGGCGACGACCTGCCGGTCAGCGCGTTCCCCGTCGACGGCACCTTCCCAAGCGCCACCTCGCGGTGGGAGAAGAGAGGCATCTCGGACACCGTGCCGGCCTGGGACGAGGCGATCTGCATCCAATGCGGGAACTGCTCGTTCGTGTGCCCGCATGCCGTGATTCGGGCCAAGGTCTACGGCGCCAGGCACCTGCAGACGGCGCCGGCCGGCTTTGCCTCGGCGCCGATCGATGCGCGCGGTTTCCCCGACACCCGCTACACGCTGCAGGTCTACGAGGAAGATTGCACCGGCTGCGGACTCTGCGTCGAAGTGTGTCCGGTCAAGCACCCATCGGTCACTGGCCGGCGGGCCATCAACATGACCGCGCGTGACGCCGACCTCGAGCCGGTGCGCGCCCGCACCGCCTTCTTCGAGACGCTACCCCTCACCGACCGCGGCCACGTGGATTTCTCCACCGTTCGCGGCACGCAGTTGCTGGAGCCGCTGTTCGAGTTCCCGGGCGCGTGCGCCGGTTGCGGCGAGACGCCCTACCTGAAGCTGGTGTCGCAGCTGTTTGGCGACCGCATGGTGGTGGCCAACGCCACCGGTTGCTCATCGATCTACGGCGGCAACCTGCCGACCACGCCATGGGCCGTCAATAGCGAGGGGCGTGGGCCAGCGTGGGCGAACTCGCTGTTCGAAGACAACGCCGAGTTCGGCCTCGGCATGCGCCTGGCCGCCGACCACCAGTTGGCCGCCGCCCGGCGGCTGCTCGATCGGCTGCGCAGCCGCGTCGGCCACGAGCTAGTCGACGCCCTGCTCTCGGCGCCGCAGCGCACCGAGTACGACATCCGCCAGCAACGCGCGCGGGTCGCCGAACTCGCGTTGCGGCTGGCCGCCATTGACGATCCGCTCGCCCGTCAACTGGCCGTCATCGCCGGCCAGCTCGTGCGGCGTAGCGTGTGGATTATCGGCGGCGACGGCTGGGCCTACGACATCGGGTCGGGCGGCCTCGACCACGTGCTGGCCAGCGGCCGGGACGTTAACGTGCTGGTGCTCGACACCGAGGTCTACTCGAACACCGGCGGGCAGGCGTCGAAGGCGACGCCGCTTGGCGCAGTGGCCAAGTTTGCCAGCGCCGGCAAGGCCACCGAGAAGAAGGACCTCGCCCTGCAGGCCATGGCCTATGGCAGCGTCTTCGTCGCCCGCATCGCGATGGGCGCCAACCCGCAGCAGACACTTGACGCGATGCGCGAGGCGGAAGCCTATGAGGGGCCGTCGCTCATCCTCGCCTACTCGCACTGCATTGCCCATGGCATCGACATGCGGCACGGTCTCGATCAGCAGTCGCGCGCCGTACACAGCGGTTACTGGCCGCTCGTCCGTTACAACCCCGAACTGCGCAAGGACGGCGAGCTGCCGTTCACGCTCGATTCGGTGCGTCCGACGATGCCGTTCCGCAGTTATGCCGAGCAGGAACTCCGTTACCGGATGCTGTTGCTGAGCGACCCGCCCCGAGGCGAGGCCTTGCTGCGGGCGGCACAGGACGCCGTCGATCGCAAGTGGAAGCACTACGAAGATCTGGCGCTGCTGAGGTAACCCCATGCCCGATTTGCGCACGACCTACCTTGGCTTGCCCCTCGCCCACCCGGTGGTGGCGTCGGCCAGCCCGCTCTCTCACGACCTCGATGGCATTCGCCGCCTCGAAGACGGCGGCGCCTCGGCGATCGTGTTGTTCTCGCTGTTCGAGGAACAGATCGAACGGGAGAACGCGGCAATGGCGACGCTGGCCGCCGCCGGCGCCGACAGTACCGGCGAAGTGTCGTCGTACTTCCCGCCGATGGAGGCCTTTGCGGCCGGGCCCGGTGCCTACTTCGATCTGGTCCGCCGCGCGCGGCAGGCGGTCGGCGTGCCGGTGATCGCCAGCCTCAATGGCCTGACCGCCACCGGTTGGGTCGACTACGCGCAGCTGATGCACCAGGCCGGCGCCAGCGCCATCGAACTGAACCTGTTTCACATTCCGGCCGACCCACTGGCGAGCGGTCGCGACGTCGAACAGCGCTACGCAGACACGGTCGCCGCCGTCTGCGGCGCGGTGCCGATTCCGGTGGCGGTGAAACTGAGCCCGTTCTTCTCGGCGACAGGCGAGATGGCTCGCCGATTCGTGGCCGCGGGCGCCCGCGGGCTGGTGCTCTTCAATCGCTTTTACCAGCCGGACTTCGATCTCGACCAGCTCGAGGTCACGCCCACCGTGGAACTGAGCTCGTCGGCCGAGATCCGCCTGCCGCTGCTGTGGCTGGCCATCCTGCACGGCCGGGTCGAGGCGTCACTGGCGGCCACCACCGGGGTCCACACCGCCGCCGACGTGGCGAAGTACCTGCTCGCCGGCGCCGACGTGACCATGACCACCTCGGCGCTGCTCAAGCACGGACCATCTCACGCCAGCGCGCTGGTGGCCGGCCTGGCGGCCTGGCTCGACAGCAAGGGCTTCGCGTCGGTGGCGCAGATCAAGGGCGCGATGAGCCAGCAACGCGTTGCCGACCCGACGGCCTTCGAGCGGGCGAACTATATGAAGGTGCTCCAGAGCTGGCCGCGGCGCTGAGCCGCACGGCCAGGGATCAGGGCGCGACGCACGTGAAGCTGGCCGCCTCGTCCCCGCTACCCGCGCCGCGGTAGCGGGCGAACGCCATCGAAGTCGTCTGGATAGCGCTGCACTTCCACCATCGCCTGGCGACCGCCGTTCGAGCAGCCGTTGAAGTAGGCGTACTGCACCGTCTTCGCATAGAACGCCGCGGCAATCGCCTTGCTCGCCACCGCCGTGACGTGGGTGCCGCGATAGCCGTAATCAATTTCCTTTGCGCGGTTCGTGCCCCCAATTGGGATCGGTGGACACGTGCCCGGTATCGGTGGATGCCGAGGCGTAGCCCCGAGCCAGGCCCGAGTCGAGATTGGCGATGGTGCCGCCGAGTCCACCCACGCCCTGGACGATGGTCGCGCCGGTGATGGTGGTGCCCGCCGGTGACTTGGTCTGAATCGCCGCCACCGAACAATCCACCGACTGGGCGGCTAAGCGGGGCCACTGCGCCCCCGGGACCAGACTGAGCAGCAGGAGTATACGGTGTCAGACACCGTTCCAGAATCTGCGATCCCGTTCCTTTTGAGCTACACTCCCCCAGCCGGAGGATTGATTCCATGCAGAGACGTTTGACTTATTGCGTACTGGCCGCTGTGATCGCGGGCAGCGGCGCTATCGCCGCCCAGACGAAGGCCACCGCCACCAACGTGGCGACCATTCCGCACGAAGCGGTGCCGAACTTCTTCAAGAACCCCCCGGGGATCTACACCGGCGAGAACATGGGCATTGCCACCAACTCGAAGGGCCACATCTACATCTATCACCGCGCCAACGAGACGCGGCTGTTCGAGTACACGCCGCACGGCGCCTTCATTCGCGAGATTGGCCGCGGCAACTACGGCTTCTCGTTCGCGCATTCGGTGCGGGTCGACGCCCAGGACAACATCTGGGCCGTGGATGAAGGCACCGACATGCTGGTGAAGTTCAGCCCCGAGGGCAAGGTATTGATGACGATCGGCCGTCGCGAAGACCCGGTCGCCAGCCTCACCAACATGCCGGGCACGGGCCGCTATCACGGCCGTAACGAGAAGTATCGCTTCGGTCGCCAGACCGATGTCGCCTTCGATCAGCAGGGCAACATCTTTGTCGCGGACGGTTACTTCGATGGGCGCGTGGTCAAGTACGACAAGAATGGCCGGTTCGTGAAGGCGGTCGGCACGCGTGGCAACGCCAACTTGCAGTTCAACACGCCGCATTCGATTGCCACCGACTTCCAGGGCAACGTCTACGTCGGCGATCGCGGCAACGCGCGCGTGCAGGTGCTCGACAACGACCTCAACTGGAAAGCCAACTACCCCAACGTCGGCAACCCGTGGGCGGTCTGCGTCTCGGGCGGCCCCGGCCCAAAGGACCCGGGCAAGCAATATCTCTATGTCTCGAACTCCTGGCAGGACAGCGCGCCGGCGGCCGGCGCCGAGTTCACGGGCGAGGTCTACAAGATGGAGCTCGACGGCACCATCATCGGCAAGTTCGGCCGCGCCGGTAAGGCCGCCGGCGAGTTCGCGACCATTCACCAGATGGATTGCCGCGACCCCGACGTGATCTTCACTGCCGAGATCAACAACTGGCGTTCGCAGAAAATTCTGCTCAAGCCGCAAGCCATGAAGTCCACGAGTCAGCAGTAGGGGCCGCAATGACACAGATCACGCAGAGGCTCCGGGAGACCCGCATGTCACGCACACTTTCCGCCACGGTCGCCGCCGCCATTCTCGCAGTGAGCGGTTCGCTCATCGCGCAGGCCGGCGTGCCCGACATGTCGTTCACCACCGTTGACCTGCTCAAGACCCCCACCGACGTGTTCGTCGGCGAGGTCGGCGGCGTCGGCGCCAATTCCAGGGGCCAGGTCTTCGTCTATCACCGCGCCGGCCATCCCTACGCCACGCTTGGCGACAACCGCACGTTCTATCGCGGCGGCTCGCGCCTGTTCCAGTTCGACGCGAACGGCAAGTACCTGCGTGAGTTTGGCCAGGACGTCTACGGCTTCAACGCCGCCATCGGCCTGCGAATCGATCCCCAGGACAACGTCTGGACGATCGACGAGGGCGCCAACCAGGTCGTGAAGTTCGACACCGAGGGACGCGTCGCTCTGGTGCTCGGCCGCAAGCCTGAAACGATCAGCGTGCGCCCGAATCAGCCGGGTGGGCCTGGTGGGGCGGGTCCGGCCGGCGGCGGGCCTGCTGGCGCCGGCGCTCCGGGCGCAGGTGCACCGGGACCAGGCGGACCGCCCGCAGCCGCAGGTCCGGCCGGTGGCTTCGGCGGCGGCCAACCCGCACGGGCGCCGGGCTCGGGTACCCCAGGCTCGAGCTTCAGCCGCCCCACCGACGTGGCGTGGGATCGCGCCGGCAATATCTACATCGCTGACGGCATCGGCAATACCAACCGCATTGTCAAGTTCGACAAGGACGGCCGTTTCATCAAGCACTGGGGGTCCACTGGTAAGGGGCCGGGCCAGTTCACCGGCGTCAAGGCGCTCGCCGTCGATGCCCAGGGCAACGTCTATGCGGCGGATCTCGGCAACAAGCGCATCCAGGTGTTCGACGCCGAGGGCGCGTTCCAGTCGGAGTTCGGCGGCGTCGGCACGCCTATCGCCATGTGCATGACGCGCGGCGCCACGCAGCACCTCTACATCTCTCACGCCGGCGACGAGGACGGCATGGAGGATGCGGCGATCTATAAGGTGCAGCTCGATGGCAAGGTCGTGGGCAAGTTCGGCGCGGCCGGCAAGGTGCTGAAAGAGTTTGGCCTCGCCAATTCCATTGATTGCCGCAACGAGAACGAGTTGCTGGTGGGTGAACGCACTAACTGGCGCGTGCAGAAAGTTTCGCTGAAGTAACTACTTCACTTCCAGGTTCGCCTGGATCGCAGCAAAGAACACGTCGGCGATGCGCTTGTATCCCACTTCGGTGGGATGCAGGCCATCGACGCCGATCACCGTGCTGGCTTCGGGCAGCAACGCGTTATACAAGTCCACGAACACCGCGCCTTCATCACGAGCCATCTGCTGGAGCTTCAGGTTGTAGGCGACCAGCGCCGCAATGGACGCGGACCGTTGCCGGCCCGGGAGGGTCGGCACCATGGATCCGACGAAGACGCGCGCCATGCACCTTGGCGACCTGCACCATCCGCTGCATGACGTCGGTCGACTGGTCGGGACCGGCGACCGGTAAGCCGGCCACGCCCTCCATCAGCAACACCGCGTCCGCCCGGCTGGAAATCATCGCGGCCGTGAATCGCACCTCTCCCTCCAGCACCGTTTCACCGGGGACGCCCATGTTGATCACGGCCAACGCCGAGGCCTGCGCCGGATACCTGGCCTGGAGCATCGACAACAACTGGGTGGGATACGACGCGGTTGGCAGGATCACCAGCTTGGTGCTGAGCGACGAGGGACCGCTCGCCCCAAGCGGCGTCGTCACTTCGCCCGCGGTAATGCTGTCGCCAAACGCGAGGAACCGCGTCCGCGACAGCGTCGGGGTCTTCGACGGGCCGGTCGGGGGCGACCCGCCACAGGCGGTCAAGACCGCGCAGCAACAGGCCACCCACAACAACGGTGTGCGCATGATTAGTACCGGTAGTGCGCCGACTTGTACGGCCCTTCAACCGCCACGCCGATGTAATCCGCCTGTTCCTTGCTCAGCGTCGTCAGCTTCACGCCCAGCTTGCCGAGGTGCAGGCGCGCCACTTCTTCATCCAGCTTCTTCGGCAGGATGTAGACGCGGTTGGCGTCGTAGTTGGTGCCCGACAGCGTCGGCTGGCCGTTCATGCTCAGGTGCAAGTCGATCTGCGCGAGCACCTGGTTGGTGAACGACGAGGACATCACGAACGACGGGTGGCCGGTCGCGCAACCGAGGTTCAGCAGGCGGCCTTCGGCCAGCACCAGGATGCTGTGCTCGGGGCGCTGGCCTTCCGCCGCGAAGATCCACTCGTCGTACTGCGGCTTGATCTGCACGCGCTTGGCGCCGCCCTTGGCGAGGCCGGCCATGTCGATCTCGTTGTCGAAGTGGCCGATGTTGCCGACGATGGCCTTGTCCTTCATGCGCTTCATCAGTTCCGTGGTCAGGATGTTCTTGTTGCCCGTGGCGGTGATGAAGATGTCGGCGGTCTCGATCACCTCGTCGATCGTCGTGACCTGGTAGCCTTCCATCGCCGCCTGCAACGCGCAGATCGGGTCGATCTCGGTGACGATCACGCGGCAGCCCTGGCCCTTGAGCGCCTGGGCGCAGCCCTTGCCGACGTCGCCATAGCCGAACACCACGGCCACCTTGGCCGACAGCATCACGTCGCTGGCGCGGTTGAGGCCGTCGATCAGCGAGTGGCGGCAGCCGTAGAGGTTGTCGAACTTGCTCTTGGTGGCCGAGTCGTTGACGTTGATGGCCGGGAACAGCAGCGTGTTGGCCGCAGTCATCTCGTAGAGCCGGTGCACGCCGGTGGTCGTCTCTTCGCTGACGCCCTTGATGCCGAGCGCGATCTTCGACCACGCGCCGGGCTTGGCCTTGAGTTCCCTGGTGAGCGTCTCGAGTATCACGCCCCACTCTTCGGCATCCTGATCGGGGTTGAACGCCGGCATCTTGCCGGCCTTCTCGTACTCGAGCGCCTTGTGCACGAACAGCGTCGCGTCGCCGCCGTCATCGAGAATCATCGTCGGGCCGCTGCCATCGGGCCACATCAGGGCCTCGACCGTGCACCACCAGTATTCGGCGAGCGTCTCGCCCTTCCACGCGAACACCGGCGTGCCGCGCGGGTTGGCGACGGTCCCGCCCGACTCGGGACGGCCGACGGCAATCGCCGCCGCGGCGCTGTCCTGCGTCGAGAAGATGTTGCAGCTCACCCAGCGCACGTCGGCGCCAAGGGCGGTCAGCGTCTCGATCAGCACGGCGGTCTGCACGGTCATGTGCAGCGAGCCCATGATCCTGGCGCCGGCCAGCGGCGTCTTGCCGGCATAGCGCGTGCGCAGCGCCATCAGGCCGGGCATTTCGTGCTCGGCGAGGCGAATCTCGTTGCGGCCGAACTCGGCCAGGCCCAGGTCACGCACCTTGAAGGGTTCGCGGCCAGCCTTCTTGGCCAAATCAAACGCGTGCATTTCGTTCACTGCAGTTGCCATGTTCTCTATCTCCTCGTTGAACTTAAGCTCCGGCTAAAGCCGGAGGCTACTCCGTCGTTGATTCGTGACTCGTTATTCGGACTTCGAAATTCTCTTCGCCGTAGCGACAAACAAACTCGGTCCCTTGACGTCGGCCTCGGTCGGCAGCGGCGTGATGACGGGCTTCTCGAAGCCGGCCGCTTCGAGGTGCTTTTTCATGGTCTTCTCTGAAAAGCCCAACCAGACGTGTCCCATCTGCTGTTGGTATTCCTCGCGGTCGTGCGGCAGCATGTCGACAATCAGCACGCGGCCACCGGGCTTCAACACGCGGCCGACCTCGGCGAGGGCGCGCACCGGCTCGGGCACGTGGTGCAGCACCAACGCCAGAATGGCGACGTCCAACTGGCCATCGTCGATGGGCAGGGCTTCCATGTCGCCCCGGCGAACAGCCACGTGGGTGTTGCCTTTCAGGCGTCGCCGCGCGGCCTGCACCATGTCGGTGGAGCCGTCGACGGCAATCACCTTGGCGACGTGGGGTGCCAGCAGCTCGCTCACCTGGCCCGTGCCGCACCCGAGGTCGCCGACGGTCAGGGTGGGGTCAATGAGCGCCAGCAGCGCGTGCAGGTGGAACCGGTCGCCGAAGAGCTCCGAGCGCAGGTGATCCCACTGTCCCGACGCTGACGCGAAGAAGGCCTCCGACTTCGAGCGCCGGCGAGACAACACGCTTTTCAGGCGCCGTTCGTCCTGCTCCGCGCCGTTGGTCGTCGACACCTGTTCGCGGATCAAGGGCCACAGCCGCTGAGCGCCGGAATCCAGGCCATCTAACGTCATGCCGTAAAACCGGCTGGTGCCATCCCGCCGCGACACTACCCACCCATCGTCGGCCAGCGTCTTGAGATGCCGGCTGACGGTGGACTGCGGCAACTGGAGCACCGTACAGATTTCGTTGACCGTCAGCTCGTGCCGTTCGAGGGGCAGCAGCATCCGGCAGCGAATCGGGTCGGCCAGCGCGGCCATGTGGTCAAGGATTTGAGTCATCTATCCGTCAATCCGGATGCATGGAATCATACCGTGCGATGTTACCAGTCGTCAAGGGTCAAGGGTCAAGGGGCCTGGCACGGTTACATCCGGTTTCGCTGCAGTTCCTGCCACGCTGCGTCGGCGACGCCAGCGGTTTCTGCCACTCGTGGCAGACATCCTGTGGATGGCCTGACCTTTGCAGCCGGTGCGCTCGGAGCACCCTATGCCGAGAGCTGTTCGCTATGCCCCGCCCGGAAGCGTTCATCACGTCATCAACCGAGGCAACGATCGCCGATGCCTCTTTGAGTCGCCCAGCGACTTCGCAGCGTTTCTAGAACTGGTCTCGTGGGCCAAGGACTGCTGCCCCATTCGCATCGTGGGCTATTGCCTGATGCAAAACCATTGGCACTTTGTCTTGTGGCCAGAGGAAACCAAGTCGATGTCGTCTTTCCTCCATCGCCTTTGCACAACGCATGCGATTCGACGGCGAAAATCCACACTCTCTGTGGGTCAAGGGCATGTGTACCAGCACAGGTATCACGCGTTCTTGATTGAATCAGAGGCCTACTATTTCCGGGCGCTGAAATACGTCGAGGCTAATCCACTACGCGGTGGTCTTGTGCGCTCCGCCGCGGAATGGCCCTGGTCGAGCCTGGCAGAGCGGATCGGGGCATACCGGGGCATTTTGGACCCCGGGCCTCTCCCGCTACCCACGAATTGGCTTGAATCGGTTGATCAAGCCTTGGCTCCAGCCGAACTCGAAGATATCCACAGCAAATTGCGGAGACACTCACCAGTTGCGCACCGTCGGAGCCGGCGGTGCGCGGAAATTGCTCCGAATCTGACGTAACCGTGCCAGGCCCCGAGACACCGAGACACCCGAGACATTCGCAGTAGGGGCGCCGCACACTGTGCTCATTTGGACAGACGAAGGAGCAACCTGCCGTCCACACTGACGTCATGCTGTTCGACCCGTTTTTCGCCCGCTCGCTCCACCTTGCCAATCGTCTGGTGATGGCGCCGATGACACGCAACCGGGCGACCCCCGAGCACACCCCGGACGCCCTGATGGCGACCTACTACGGCCAACGGGCGACGGCGGGGCTGATCATCACCGAAGGCACCTCGCCGAGCCCCAACGGCCTCGGCTACCCACGGATTCCAGGACTGTACGACGCGGCGCAAGTCGAGGCCTGGAAGGCTACGACGGACGCTGTCCACGCCCAGGGCGGCACGATCTTCGTGCAGTTCATGCACTGCGGCCGGGTGGCTCACGTGGCTAACCTGCCGCCCGGTGCCGAGGTGCTGGGGCCTGGCGCGACGGCCTGCCCTGGCGAGAT
>Ga0163144_10008956_pt1 | contig 21569 bp, 5 predicted proteins | sample OliLak19BULKMAT1_FD_123175 | JGI IMG/M metagenome (GOLD analysis project Ga0163144, IMG submission 123175) | Freshwater microbial mat bacterial communities from Lake Vanda, McMurdo Dry Valleys, Antarctica - Oligotrophic Lake LV.19.BULKMAT1 | ecosystem: Environmental > Aquatic > Freshwater > Lake... | reverse complement strand
GCAGGTGATCGCCCCCCGGCGGCGCGGCGATCAAGCGGCCCACCGCCCCGACGTCGCGGTCGATGCGGTCGATCCCGCTGACCAACTCCAGCACGCGCGGGTTGACCTTGAGCATGCGCAGCAGGAACGGCGCGTCGTCGAGCTGGCGCCGGCTGCCCACTGGCTCGACCAGGCGGTAGCGGAACAAGGTCGCGTCGGGCGCCATCTCGTGGAGCAGCGCGAGGCGCGACGTCGGCGCCCCGTACACGAGCATCTCGAGCAGGCCGACGTCGGGGTGGATACGGCTCGCCTCGTTGACGAGGTAGCGCATCAGCGCGCGGTGGCGGGCGCTCAGCTCGGTGACGATCAGCACCCACAGCGCCCGCTGCTCGGTGGGCGTGAGCGCGAGCGAGGTCACGAGCCGCTGCCAGCCGAGCATGGGCCGGGTCGCGTCGAGCCGCGCCTCGATGCGCTCGGCGTACGCGACCAGCGCGGCGTCGAGATCGGCGAGCTTGCGCTCGGCGTCGACCGGCTGGGCCGGTCCGAGCGCGGCGTGCGCCTCCTCGGGCGACACGAACGTGCCCGAGTAGGCGTCGCGGACCTTCGGGAGCAGCCCCGCCTGCTGGTGGGCGAAGATCTGGCGCTCGACCAGCTTGCTCACCAGGGCGATGTTGTCGTCGAGATGCTCGAGCGCCGAGCGGTACGGACGCGCCGTGGACATGCAAGGGGCAGTATACTGGCAATCGCGTGACCCCCGACGACGTGCACCGCCACCTCCTCGCCGACGACGGCGTCGCCGCGCTCCGCGCCGCGCTGATCGCCGCGCCCGATGTCCCCGCGGCGCTCGCCGTCGCCGCCGCGTACGCCGACGATCCGTCGCGGACGCCGCACCGCCGCGCCGCGGCGCTGTGCGCGCTCGCGCAGGCCGCCGCGATGCGCAACCAGCCGACGCCGCCCGCCGCGCTCGCCGCCGCCGACGATCAGGCCGTGGTCGAGGCCGCGATCGAGCACAACCAGGTCGCCGGCATCACCGGCGTGCTGTTCCACGCGCCGCGCGATCCCGCGACCCAGGCGACGCGCCGGATGATCGGCCGGACCTTGCTCGCCAGGGGCGTGCTCGGTCCGCACGTCACGCGGATCCTGCTCGACGGCGAGGACTTCGCGGGCGCGGCGCGCGCCGCGGCGGCGGAGTTCGTCACCTCGGTCGCGCCGGCCGCCGACAACCCGAACGCGCAGGCCCTGGCATGGGCCAAGACCGCGATCGGCTGGGCGATCGACCACCCCGACACCGTGTTCGCCCCGTTCGTCGAGGAAGTGACCACCAAGGGGCACGCGGCGGCCCTCGAGCGGCTGCTCGACGCCCTCCCCGATACCGACGGCGGGGCGGCCAGGACCGCCGCGATCTCGCAGATCCGCCGCCCGCGCGCGGTCAACTAGCCGCGATTCCACGGACAATCCGGACCCGCGTCAGGAAGGAAACGCCGAGCAGTCGCGTACTCTGACTGCCGCGGGCTCCCCCCGGCGTGACCACGCGTGCCAACCCACGTCACAGCTCCAGCTTCGAGCGAAGCTACCAGTCACGGCGACGCCACCACCACGTCGTCCGCAACCGCCGATCCGCGCGCGGGCGCGCTCGCCGAGATGCGGCTCGTCCCCGCGGCCTGGCGGGTGTTCTCGGCGAGCCTGTTCGAGGATCACAGCGAGACGCTCCCCGATCTCGAGACTTGGAAGACCGAGGCGTACCGGCGGCTCGTCGTGGCGCCGGCCGACTACACGCACATCGTCAGGGCGCTCACGGGCTCGACCGACCAGGCCCCCTACCTGATGGCGCTGCTCACGGTGGCGGAGGAGGTCGAGCGCGACACGCCCGCGAGGTCGATCATCGGCGCAGCCGTCGAGGAGCTGATCGCCGGGGGCGTGCTCCATCAGTGCACGCGACGGATCATCTCGGCGCAGGTCGCGCTCACCGCGCACGGCAAGGCTTGGTACGCGTCGCCCGGCGCGGCGGAGCTCGTGGATCGCTTGCACGCGTACGCCACCGGCGCCGCGAGTGCCCACGGCGCCGCGATGTGCACGGTCGACGGCGTCGACGAGGCCGCGGCGACCAGCGCTCGCGAGCACGGCGGTCGGACGCGCGCGACCGGCTCGACGGCGCTCTACCACTTGCTCAAGTTCAACCGGATGGCCGGTGAGGCGACGGCCGACGCGGGCGCGTCCGGTGCCACACCCGTGGCGACCGGGGACGCGGCGGTCGCGGCGCCGACGCCCGATCCGCCGCCGATGACGCCGGACGAGATCGACAGCGCGGCTACCTCGCTCAAGACGCACATCACGGAGGTCGCGCGCGCGGCGCCGCCCGCGGCGGCAGGTGCCGCCACGACCACCAGCCAGGTCGCCCCCGAGGTGTTCTCCGGCCTGCAGCAGGAGATCCGCGACGCGCGGCGCGAGGTCCGCGAGGCCGTGTTCGCGGACGCCGTGTTCATGCGGTCGCTCAACGACCTCGGGTCACAGTTCCAGGCCGCCGAGCTGGTGCGTTCGCTCGATCCCGTCGAGGCGCTGTACTCCGCGATCGCGAACCCGTACTCGGCGGAGCGGAGGGTGCCGGCGCCTGCCGCCGGCGCCACGGGGGATGCCTCCGGGGGCGGCGGCGCGGCGACGAGCATCCGTCCGTCGATCGAGCTGATCCGCGAGTTCATGCTCGGGCACCCCGGCCCCGAGGGCATGCCGATGCGCATGCGCGTGCTGTCGCACAGCGGCCTCGCCTACCGGCTCAGCCTCCTCGGCGAGCCCGAGCGCGAGGAGGTGATGCGCCTGGCCGCGCGCGGCACCTCCGAGATCACCGCGATCGACGAGCTGCAGCACGCGGTGCGCACGCGTAGTGCCGCCGGAGCCGCGCGCGGCCTCATGCGGGCGGGCGGCGAAGATCGCCGCGGCGTCGGCATGCTGATGTCGGATCCCGGCTTCGTCACCGCGATCAACGAGTGGATGTTCACGCGTCCCGTCACCGTCGACGGCGCCGAGGTCATCCCTCGCGACTTGTTCTTCACCATGTGTGGGCTGTCGCCGAGCGCCGCGGAGGACGCCGGCTCCCGCGCGGTCACCGGCGAGGCATCGTTCACGGTCGGTCCCGACGGCAATCCGGTGATGGGCGACCGGCGCGAGCTCCAGCCCGCCGAGCGCGAGGTGGTCAACACCCTGTACCGCGAGACCGTCGAGGAGCTGCGCGGCCTGATCCACCGGGGCTGGTTCGCCGGCACCGACGACTCCGACCTGCTGGACACGCTGCGACGGTTTCAGCGCGCGGCGGCGGCGGAGCCGGTGCTCGGCTACCTGCGCGCGGCCGGCGAGAACGCCGGGCCGGAGCTCGCGCGCCGTTACAACGAGACCGCATCGCAGGATCTGCGCACCGCCCTCCACCAGGACGTCGACGACGACACGCGTCGCACGTGCGAGGAGATCCTCGGGATGACGCTCAACGCCACCGGCGTGGGCACGGTGGGCGGTGCCGTGGTGCTGGCCAGCGATGGCCCAGTCGGGGCGCACATCACGATCGACCAGGCGCTCCGCGAGACGATGGCCGGCACCGTCACGCTCGACCAAGCGTTCGACGACGCGGCGGCCGAGCTCCACAGCGAGCTCCACGGCTACCTGTTCAACGCCAGCGTCGGTGCTGTGCTCGGGATCTGGCGGCCGTTGGAGGCGCTCGTCACGCCCAAGCTGGGCGAGCTCGCGCGGCTCACCGGCCGCGAGCGGGTCGAGCCGATCGAGCTGCTCGCGAACTCGTACCGCCCCACCGGCGGCGATCTGTACCAGGCGTTGCGCAACGGGTTCGCCAACGACGCCGACCTGGCCGAGCTCGAAGGCGGGATGCCGGTCAGCGAGGTCTCGCGCCGCCAACGAGCGGCGGCGGCGACCGCGGCCGGCGACGTCGGCGCCGCGCCGCCCGTGGATCCGTTCGCCGCTCCCGCGCAGGCGCTGTTCGATCAGCTCGCCGTGCTCGCGTACAGCACCCAGCGGTCGGACTACGTGGCCGCGCGCGCCGCGCTCGACGCCGCGCAGGTGCCGGGGTTCACGGGAGGCTCGTCGAGCGCGGTGTGCACCCCTGACCGCCCCGACGGCGTTCCGGCGCCGATCGGCACCTTCGATCAGTACTACCGCGAGCACTTCGGCACCGACCCGATGCTCCACCTCAAGCGCGTGCTGCGCGCGTTGGAGTACAACCAGGAGGAGTGCGTCGCCGGCGCCGGCCTCGCGATGTCGGACGTCACCGGCGAGATCACCTCGACGGTGGCGACGTCGGAGCTGGAGATCCAGCCGGACGACGTGGTGACGCCGGGGTTCACGCCGGGCGAGGGGCTGCGCATCGCGCAGGAGATCTGGCGGATCCTGCACGAGGGCGGCGAGATCCACCTGATCACGACGGTGCTGCTCGGCAGCCGGACCGCCGGCGAGCGCCGGTTGATCAACGCGCAGTTCCGGACGCTGTCCGGCGGCCTCGATCCGCTGTTCTACCTGGAGACCGCGCTGTCCGTGCGCAGCGGGTCGGGTGGGGTCGAGGCCTCGGTCTACAACGACATGAGCGGGGTCGGCGCCGAGGGAACCGCGGCCGGCACCGCGGTGAGCGACCACGGCGACATCCACATCGACGGCGACATCGGCGCGCTCGAGTCTGCGGCGGACGTCGCCACCACGGGCCACATCGATCGCCACACCCAGCTCCGGGCCGCGGCGATCCAGGGCAACGTCAACGATCTGTTCCGGACCGTCGAGACCCTCGACGACGACGAGTGCCGCCAGATCCTCATCGATCCGCCCTTGATGGCGCAGCTGCAGGCCGCGTGCGACGGGGTGGCGTGGGATCGCATCGAGCGCGTCCTCACCCGGCGCGACGATCTCACCGACCGCCTGTACTCGCGCACGACCGGTGATCGCGCGTCCGGCGTGGAGGGCATCTTCGGCGGCACCGACGAGACCGGGATGGCCGACGACATCCGCGCGTACATCCGCCGGATGCGCGTGCAGTTCCAGGGCGAGGTCGCCGCCGAGACGACGCCGGTGCGGAGCGCCGAGGGCCAGACGATGGAGGTCGAGCGTCGGTTGCGCCTCGCCTGCGCGCAGCTGCTCGCCAACCCCGAGGTCGAGGGGATCCTGCGGACGGAGATGGAGAGCACCGACCTCACCGCCGCCGAGGGCGTGCTGGTCGCGCACGGCGAGGACAGCCACGAGGCCGCGCTGGTCGGCGGCGGCAACGCCGAGGCGGTGCTCGCGGAGCTCCGGCAGCTGACCGCGCCGCAGCGGATCGCCCACCGCACCGATCCCGAGTACCTGCTCGAGCTCCAGCGGCGCCTGTCGGACACCGCGTCGTTCACGCAGGCGATGAACATCCTGATGTCGGACACGCCGGTGGCCGCTGGCGAAGATCACCTGCAGCGGTTGCGCACCGAGTGGGACGACAGCGAGATCCTGGCGACGCTCGCGCAGCTCACCGAAGCGGAGATGCGGACGCTCCAGGGCGATGCCCCCCTGATGACGCAGATCCTCGGCCGGCTCAGCGGCGCCTCGCTCGCGTCGGCGCGCACGATCTTGAACTTCGAATTCGGGGCCGCGTCGGACATCGTCCACATCGAGATCGCCGATCCCGACGCGACGTCGACCGAGCCCAACACGCTGCCACGCGCGGAGGTCGAGCGCCTCGCGTACCTCAAGCAGCGCGCGATCACCGAGATCCAGGTGTCCTCGGGGGAAGGCTTCCAGCAGCTGATGGAGGCGTCGGTTCGCGTGTTCCGCATGGAACTGCGCCCGCGCGGCTTGGGTGATCCGGCCAGCCGACACCAGCGCCTCGCCGACGACGCCGCGGGCGTCCACACCGACGATCCGGGCACCGACGCGGAGACGCGCCTGCGCGGCGAGGTGTGGACCGCGGTCACGGACACCGTGCGCGACTCCCGGGCGGTCAACGACGGCATCGTCTCGCTCAACTCCGTACAGCGGTGCGCGTCGGTCGAGGATGCCGTCAAGAAGCGGATCGATCCGTCCGCCGATCTGCTGCTGGCGCTGACCTCGGCGCAGACGGACAACAACGACGGCATCGCCGCGATGCTGCGCAACTGCTCCGACGAGAAGCTGATCCAGGACTGGGCGACGGTGAAGCACCACGCGCCGGGCGCCGACGCCGAGACCAGCCTCGATCGCAAGTACCAGCGGTACCGGACCGCGGTCGACGCGGCCGGCCCTTCGCCGGACCCGGCGCAGACCGACGAGATCAACGCGCTGAAGCTGGCCGTGCAGCGCCACGTCCTCGACGTGTCGACGCAGTTCGAGAGCGATCTGCTCCACGAGGCCGGCGGCATGATGGAGGATCGCGCCCTGACCGGCGGTGGCGCGCCGTCGCTCACCTCGGCGCGTGACAATCACCAGTACACCGAGTGGGTCGCGATCATCCGCGAGCGCCTGCCCCAGGTCGACAAGGCGAAGATCGGGCTCGCGATCGGCGCAACCGATCGCGCGGCGGACATGGAGCTGATCCAGGGCTCGACGTCGATCGCGCTCAGCGGGGCGGCGTACCGGACCGAGGACTACCTGCACGCGCGCGGCACCACCGCGGGGGGCATCGGCGCAGACGCCGAGGGCGCCGAGCTCGACCGCTACATGGCGGACTACGGCAGCCACCTCGGCGAGGCCCAGGTCAACGGCGGGGAGGCCGACTACGGGACGATCTCCGAGGCCGAGGGCGCGGACCTGGCCGGCCGTGGGGCCGAGGTCGACCGTTCGCTCGCCGCGTTCCGCGCCGCGCGCGCGCAGTCCGCGCAGATCGCGGGGCTGATCGTCGCGACGGTGATCGCGGCCACGATCAGCGTGCTGACGATGGGCATGGCGACGGGCCCGTGCGCCGCGATGTTGCTCGCGGCCGTGACCGCGGGCGCGGCGAGCGCCGGCTCGGTCGCGGTGACCGAGTCGATCCGCGGTCAGGACTACTCCGCCTCCGACGAGGGCCTCAAGACGATCGGGCAATCGGTGGTCACGGGCTTGATCACCGGCGGGACCATGTTCTGGGCGGGACAGATCATGGCAGGCGCGACGAGCTCGGCCGCGAGCGGGCTCGCGGGGCAGGCCGCGGGCGTGGAGGCCGCGGCCGCGACGTTGCCGCGGACGTGGAGCTCGGTGCTCGCCACGGCGGGGCGTGAAGCGACCGAGGAGATGATCGGCGAGACGATGTCGAACTCGATCGAGGCCGGCCTGACGTTCCTCGATCCGCGGCTGTGGCGCGACGGCTTCATGGAGGGCGTCGATCGCATGGGGGCGACGGCGCGCCACGAGCTCGACACGCGGTGGTCCGCGCCGCTGCGTGCCGGCCTCACCAGCTTCCTGACCTCGGCGATCCCCGGCGCGCTGGGCCGTGGCGGCGCCGGCGACGCGGCCGAAGAGACCCTGCGCGGCGTGGACGTCGCGCGCAACCTCGCGAACCTCCGCGACCAGCTCCCCAGCTCCGCGTTCGAGGCGTTCACGTCCTGGCTCACCACCAAGGCGCTCGACGGTGGCTTCGACATCTCTCGCGCGCCCGAGGAGCTGTTCACCGAGTTCATGCAGGAGATCCAGGAGGGCGCCTACGACCACGTCGGCGGCGTGATGCACCACGGCCGCGGCGGCGTCCACGCGACGCCCGAGGCCGACGGGTCGAGCACGAGCGCGACGACGACCGAGACGCACGCCGAGACCGACGCGGTGGTCCCGCCCGTGGTGGTCCCGCCGATCACCGAGATCCGGGCCGACGACGCGCGCGAGTCCGAGTCCGAGGAGTCCACGCCTCCTGCCGTCGATCTGCTCGTCCCGCCGGTGGCGCTCACCGAGACCGACGAGACCGAGACGGACGAGACCGACGAGACCGCCACCGAGACGCACGTGCTCCCGCCGGCCCGCTCCGGGCTCTCGATCGTCCACTCCGACGGGGCGATGTCCGAGACGGCGCGTCGCCACCAGCTGCTCGAGTACGTCGACGGCGCGATGCGCGCCTGGGAGCCGAGCGAGCGCGTGGCGTTCCTCAACTTCACCTACTCGTCCGGCGGGATGTCGGCGATGTCGCTCGCCGACGGCACCAGCGTCGTGCGCGCGAGCGAGGCCCGGCAGCTCGCGGAGGCCTGGCACCTGCAGTGGCTCGATCAGGTGACGACCCCGACGTCGACCGTGGATCCGTACAGCATGGCGCTCTCATCCGAGGCGCGGGCGGCGCTCGGCGACGGCGGCCTGGAGGGCCACGACGAACGACCGCTCGGCGACGCGAGGGCGGCCGCGACGGCGACCGAGTTCGCCACCGACAGCGAGGGCCGCTCGGTCTCCGACCTCCTCACCTTGTGGGCGACCACGCCACCGACCGGGATCGACGACCGCACGCCGCCCAGCATCCGCCGCGAGTACGCGATCTACCGGACCACCGGCGGCACCGACACCGCCACGGCCTGGCTCTCCCACCGCAGCGCCGAGGTCGACGCGCAGCTGGTGACGGTCGCGGCCGGCCTCGAGGTCGAGGAGATCAACACGCTGCGGACGACGTTCCCGCGCCACCTCAGCATGGTCCCGGAGGGCGGACCGATCAGCGCGTCGCAGCTGCGCGCGCTGTTCGACGAGTTCACCCGCTCCGCAGACTTCTCGAGCGGTGGCAACTCGATGTCGGGGTTCGAGGCGTGGATCGACAGCGTCAACGGTGGCGACATCGCGGCCAGTCCCGAGGTCGGCCTGATCATCTCGCCGTACGACCTCGGCGGGTTCCCGACGTTCGGCCAGCACGACTACAACATGAACTACCTCGCGAACCCGACCGAGGTCGCGCACATGTCGCCGAGCGTCTACGCGCGCGAGATCGGCATCCTGCAGAACGGCGCGCTGTGGCCGCGAGGGTCGGCGTTGCTCGCGCACTACATCGAGCAGTTCGGTGCGGAGGCCGGTCGCGTGGTCTGGGTCGAGTGGGTGAACCAGAACGGCGGGTTCAAGACCCTGACCCACGCCTCGGTGATCTTCGATGGCCCGGCGATGCGCGCCAAGGTGCTCTACCTGGGCGAGCACGCGATGCACGGCCTGTCCGAGGCGGTGGTCGCGCAGTTCGACGCGCACCACCCCGAGTTCGTCAACCGCGCGCTGGTGAGCATCCCGCTGATCGCGGGCCAGCCGATCTCGCAGTCGCTCGCCGCGTTCATGCGGCAGCACCTCGTCGACGAGTTCGGGCTGAGCCCGACCGCCGCGAGCCAGCTGACGCTCGACGACCTGCTCGCGGTGTTCAATCCGTCGCCGATGTCCGACCTCATGGGGGAGACGGGGCCGACCGAGATCCCGGGCGCCACGCACAGCCACGAGATGGTCGACGACGCGGCCGCACCGGTCGACGAGAGCACGCTCGCGCCGCCGGTCGAAGGGGCCGAGACGCCGCCGCCGCCCGCGGACGACACGGATCGGGGCACCGCGGCCGCGATCGGCGGGTTCAACGCCACCGCGCGCGCCGAGGGCACGCCCGATCTCTCCGCGGAGACGGTCAACGCCTTCCTCACGCACCGCCTCGACCTCGTCCTGCCCGCCGGGGCGACGCGCACGGGCGGGAGGACGATCAACCTCGCCGGGCCCAACGGGACGATGGTCCCGATCGAGATCCAGGTCGACGAGCCGGCCTCGGACGGCTCGCCGGCGTGGTTCGGGCCGAACCCGAACGGGACCGGCTTCATCGTGCACCTGTCCCGGCGCGCCGCGGACATGCACATCGTCCGCGCGCTCGCCCACGAGGTCCACGAGATCCAGTTCCTGATCACCAACGACAGCGCGCCCGCCGGCGATCATCGCGAGCAACCCACCGAGATGACCGCGCACTTCGCCGGTCGGATGGCCGAGCTGCGGGTGCTGCTCGCCGAGCTGGATCGCTCGACGTCGGTGGCCGGGAACCCGGGCGACACGGCTCGCGTGCGGACCGACATCAACCAGCTGCTCGCGACGATCGGCGTCGACGCGACGACGCCAGAAGGCATGCACCGCCTCGAGGGGATGATCGAGCCGACCGATCGCGAGCTCGCGCAGCGGACGAGGATGCAGCTCGACGGCCTGGTGGATCGCCCGGTCACCGCCGGCGTGCGGCCCGGCACGGACACGACCGAGTCGGACGCCCGGTACGGCACTGCCCGTGACGAGCGGCTCACCAGCCTCGGTAATCTCGCCGGCGCGCGCGACACCGCGGCGCTGGTCACCGCGGAGGCGCTCGCGCTCGACGGAGCGTTCCGGCTCGAGGAAAGCCGGCGGATCCTCGAAGGCGGGGCCTCGGAGCTCCGCCGGATCGCCGAGGGCATCGGCGACATCGTCGACGTCTTCAACGACGCCGAGAGCACCGCGGCGCACCGCAGCGCGCAGACTCGCCACGTGATCGAGGGCCTGCGCGGCCACGTCCCGGATGGGATCCTCGATCGCCTGCACGGCGCGGTGGATAGCCCGAGCTCCGGCCTGGCCGAGCACTACCTGCAGGAGCTAGTCGCGTTCAGCCGCGAGGTCACCGCGGCGCTCGGAAGGATCCGGACGGCGATCAACAACGCCGGGCTGTCGACGGACGAGCGCCGCGCCGCGATCAACGCCGTGCTCGACGATCTCGATGGCCGGCTCCCCGCCGGCATCCTCACGAACATGCGCGCGCGCACCACGCAGATGCAGACCAGCACGGCGTACCACCAGGCGCTCTCGCTCGAGATGGCGACCGGGCGGCTCAGCGGGCTGCCCGAAGGGCTTCCCGGCGGCGCCGGCGGCGAGATGACCGTGCCCGGGTTGCTGCAGCTCGTCGACCAGGCCAACCAGGCGGCCGAGGCGAACGGGCTCAGCATCCAGTACGTCGTGATCATCCACAACCCCGAGGGAGCCGTGGGCGCCGAGATCGCGAGCGTCGAGATCCTCGCGCGTCCGTCGCCGAACTACCGGACGCCGATGGCGGAGGGCGGGGGCGCCGGCGCCGTCGGCGGCACGCCCGGTCTCGGCGATACCACGCTCGATGTCGGCGTCGGCCGTGGCAACTACGCCGCGGAGCTCCTCGCGGGCGAGGACGGGATGGTCGTCCAGAGCGAGCACCTCGGGCTCGCCGAGACCGCGATGGACTCGCGCCGCGCGCCGGGCGTGATGGACGCGGCGCCGCTGCAGATCGACGGCGCGGTCGTGGTGTTCGCGGATCTGCTCCAGCACCCGCAGCTCATGGGCAGCACCGCGCACATTCATCGCGTCGTGGTCAACAACTGCAGCGCCCACTACGACGGCGACGCCTACACGCGCATGGCCGCGGCGATGTCGGCCGTGCTGGTCGACGGCGGCGTCCTCGACATTCAGTGGGACCCCTCGCCCGAGAACGCGGCCGGCGATTCGCGCGGCCACATCACCGGTCCCGACGTCTTCGCCGCGCTCGAGGTGGCGGGGCTGCGCGTCGTGAGCGCGGTCTCGGCGACGCCCGTCCCGTACGACTACACGCTCAACACGTCTCGCGGCGTCGATGCGAACCTCGGCGCGATGACCGAGTTCGTCCCGCCGGTGCCGCAAGGCCGCATGATCATCACCGTCGGCGCCCGGACCGCGGCGGGCACGACGGTGGCGCCGGCGGCCGAGTCCGAGGGTGGCGAGACCGGGTCCGAGGGCGACGAGTCGGTCGCGCGCAAGCGGTCGAGCGACGACGGCGGGCCGAGCACGCACGGTGAAGCGCGCGCGATGGCGGAGTCCGGGCTCACCGGGCCTGGCGAGGCCCTCCCGTACCAGCGCGAGATCCAGCAGGCCTTCGGCGACCACGACGTCGCCGGGGTGGAGGCTCATGTCGGCGGCGCCGCGACCCAGGCCGCCGACGAGCTCGGCGCCGAGGCGTTCGCCGCGGGCGATCGGCTCGGGTTTCGCGGCGCGCCCGATCTCCACACCGCCGCGCACGAGGCGGCCCACGTGGTCCAGCACCGCGGGGGCGTCCAGCTGCGCGGCGGGCTCGGCTCGGACGACGCGACGCACGAGGCGCACGCAGACGCGGTCGCTGATCGCGTGGTCGCGGGTGAGTCTGCCGAGCACCTCCTCGATCGCGCGGCGTCGAGCACCGGGGAGCACGACGCCGGCCACGACGGTGCGCTCCGGCTCAAGCAGGCCAAACCGCGCGACCTCACCGAGGCCGACCTCGAGACGATGGCCACCGCGACCGGAGAAGATCCGACCACCTTGCTCGATCCCGATCAGGTCGCCAGCGCCATCAGGCAGAACAACAAGAAATGGACGGGCGAGCACCGCGAGCAGATCCTGACCTACCTCCGTGCCGTCGCCGGCGGTGACGTCGACTTCGCCGATGCCGACGTCATGCAGGTCGCGAAGCTCCAGCTCGGCAGCGGCATCCCGGCGAAGAACGTGCACGGCGTGATCGGGGATACGACGATCGCGGTGATGCTGAACGCGGGCCTCGCGCTCGACACGCCCGACAAGAAGGTGAAGAAGAAGGACGTCCACCTCGAGTTCTATCCCGGCGAGCTGGAGAGCATCCAGGAGTGGGAGCAAGCGCGGGATGCGGCGGCCGATCCGGACGATCAGTACGGCTCCATCCACGCCGCTGGGAGCGCACCTCAGGGTGTCGGCAAGCTGTACGTCCGACACCACGGCAACATCGTCGCGGTGCTGGACGTCCGCGGCGGCCCGCCCGTCAAGCTCACCGCCGGCCCCGGGCATACGGCGAGCCCCTCGAGCTCGAAGAATTCGAGAAAAGGGAAGGACGACAAGCTCAACGCAGGCAAGCCGCATCGAAGCAACGTCTGGGACATGAGCCAGATCAAATGGGGGGCCGAGATCCGCGAGCGGTCCGACGGTGAGATCGAGTTCAAGGATCCGGACGCGAGCAAGTGGAAGACGGCCACGGGTGAGCGTCACCAGCTCGCCAAGCAGATGGACAAGTCAGCCTTCTGGGTGGTTCCGGATGCAACCGACTTCGCGTCGAGTGGTGGTTACGTCACGGAGTGGCTCCGGAACGACTTCGGCCCGATGTCGTGGGGGATCAGCGGGACGCAGATGTTCATCCACACGACGCCCGGCGACGAGGCCGACGAGGTCGAGGGCAACGAACCCGACCTCACCTGCAGCCACGCCTGCCTGCACGTCGTGCCTTCGCAACGCGATGCCATGATCAAGGCGGGCTACTTCCAGCAGGGCGTCAAGATCAACATCAAGAAGTACTCCGCGCATCTGCTACCGCAGAACATGCGCGAAGAGATGGTGAAGTGACCACGGCGCGGCATCCGGCTGCGGTGTTGATCCTGCTCGGTGCGTGCGGATCGCGCGCGGCGCCGTCGCAAGGCGAGGCGGCTCCCCCCTCGGCAACGGACGCTGCGATCGCGTTCGTCTCGGACTCAGCCCGTGTGGTCGACGCCGCACCGTCGCCCGATCCGTGCGCGCTGGTGAACTCCGCCGATCTCGCTGAGACCTGTGGGATCGAAGGCTCGCTCACGACGGATCCAGACGAGGGTCAACCCGGCCACCCGAGCTGCATGCGATGGGTCGGCGAGTCGACGAGCTACGCTCGATTCGGCTTCTCGATGAACCGTACGGATGCCGCCAGCGTTGCGTCGAACTTCGAGGAGAACACCGAGGCTGCGGAGAGGGTCGAGATCGTCGACGTTGCCCTGGGGGAGCGCGCGAGGATCAAGAAGGACACGAGAGCGAAGAACACGAGCACCATCACGCTGCATGTCATCCGCGGTGATGCGTATCTGATCCTCAAGCAGACGAGACGCAACTGGACGATCTGCACCGACGAGCAACTGGTGGAGCTCGCGCGCCGCGCACTCGGGCGGCTGCCGTGAGCGAGGCCTCATGACGACGATCAAGAAGCGAACGGAGGTCGATCCCGGACACGTCATCTGTCCCGACTGCCTCGGGCGGCGCGCGTGCTTCAACTGCCACGGCAAGGGCACCGTGGACGGGGCGCTCTGCGACTACTGCGCGGGCGGCAAGATCTGCCGCACCTGCGACGGCGCGGGCCAGATCCGCGAGACCCCCATCTGTTGACCTGGCGCTGGAGCCTGTTCGCGGTCAGCTAACTAGCTGTGATCGCTTGATGTAGCCGGATTCCTCACGGTCGACTCCGCGGGAAGATGTAGCGGTAGGAACCCGTACTCTGTCCGCCCCCGGGCTCGCCCGGCAGGGCATCCTTTCGCAATGGGCACCGCTACTTCCATGACCGCCGCCGCGCTCGCACAGGCGCGCGCGCTCCGCGTCGACGTCTCGCCGGTGGAGCGCGCGGTCGCCGCGCTGGGCCCCGTGCTGGCGGACGTCGAAGTGCTCGCGGACGAGTCGGCGACCTACGCCGGCGTGCGGGGGCGGCTGATCGGGGCCGGTGACAAGCTGCTCGCGTTCCACGCCACCCTCGCGCCGCAGGACTTCCGAGGTCGGATCTGGAAGTCGCACCGCCAGGGGCTCGAGGCGTTGCTCGCGCGGCCCGGCGTGCACCACGTCCGGCTCGAGACCCGCGCGGGCCTCGCCGACGGGCTCACGGTCGGCCTCGACCTCGAGGCCGCGATGTCGCTCGACGACGTGAGCGCCTACCTCGCGGCCGCGACCAACACGAACGAGGTGACGCGCGAGCGCCTGCGGAGCTTGCTGAGCATGCTCGGCACCACCGCGCTGGGCCTCGGCGATCGCCTCGCCCCGCCCGGGCTGCTGACCCGCACCGTATGGATGCAGCCCGAGGGCGACCTCGTCCGGCTGGCGGACAAGCTGGCCGAGACCCTCCAGCTCCTGCCGGCCCAGCGCACCTTGATGGCGCGGCACCTCGGGCTCGCGCGGCCGAAGTGGATCGGCCTGCGCGCGACGTTCGACGCCGTGATGCCGGAGATCCACGTCGCCTACGACGCCGACCCCGCGTTCGCCGCCCGGCTCCTCGCCGACACCGGCCACGACGAGGTGCGCGCGCTGATCCGCGCGCGCACGACGATCGAGGTCCGCTATCACGCCGAGGGCCAGCCCCTCGCGCTGGTCCGCGCGCCCGCCAGCGCGACGGTGAGCCCGGCGACCGCGGCGGCGTCGGTCGCCACGATGACGAAGGACGACGCGAGCTTCGGCGTGATCGCCGCGCGCGTCGGCACCGCCGCCGCGACCAACGGCATCGAGGTCACGCCGCTGCTCGCCGCGCTCCAGTCGTTCGGCGCGTCGCTCGCGCGCCACACGCGGGTGACGATGACCGGCGAGGCCGATCGCCTCCGCGTGCTGTTCCCGGTCCCCCGCGATCCCGCGGGCAAGGCCGCGCTCGCCGAGCTGGCGCGCGGCGCCGTGGTTCCCGAGCCGAGCCCGGGCGCGTACGTCGAGCTCGCGACCATCCCCCGCAAGCCGGAGCTCGAGGTCTGGCTGCACGACGAAGGCTCGCCGACCTGGGACCGCGTGGTCGGCCTGGTCGACGATCCGTCCAAGCTCCGCGAGCTGTTCGCGATGATCGAGCCCGGCGGCCCGCGCGGATCGTCCCGGCGCCTCGGCGCGAAGGACGCGCTCGTCCACGGCATCGTCGGGGGCGATCGCGCGGTCCCGGTGATCACGAAGCTCGCCGAGGCGGTGTCGATCCACCCCGCGCAGCGCAAGCTGATCGGCAACATCCACCCGCTGCTCGCCCACGGGCACGACACCCTCGTCGCGCTGCGGATCGGCGAGCTCGGCAACGTCGTCCCCGAGGTCCGCGTGGTGTATCGCCACGTCCCGCTCGAGACCGTCGTCCGCGTGGTCGCGCCGATCCGCCCCGGCCACGACGCCGGCAAGGCGATCGGCAACCTCGCCGGCGCCCTCCAGGCCAAGGAGGCCGCCATGCTCACCCTCGTGCTCCGTCCGGAGGACCCGATGCGGGCCCTCATCGCCATCGACCTCGTCCCGGGGACCGACCTCGCATGACCCTCATCCAGCGCACGCCCACCACGACTCCAGCCGCCGGCGAACACGCGTCGACGGCGGTGACGCCGAACACCACCGCGGGCGACGAGGCCGCGCAGGCGCGCGCGGCCGCGGCGATGGCTCGGGTGCCACAGGCGTGGCGTGCGTTCTCGGGGACGTTGTTCGAGACGGTGTGCACCGCGCTGCCCGACGTCGAGACGTGGAAGAACGCGGCGTACAACCGGCTGACGCTCGCGTCGCACGAGGCTGAAGACGTCCGTGCGGCGCTGCTGAGCTCGCCGGATCAGGCGCCGTTCCTCGTCGGGCTGATGAGCGTCCTGGGCGAGCGCGAGCGCGACGCGCCCGCGATGGTGGCGATCGCCGCAGCGGTGGGCGATCTCCAGGCCAACGCCGAGCTGCACCAGGTCACGCGCCGCGTGCTGTCGGCGCAGCCCGCGCTGAGCGTGCGTGGCAAGGCGTGGTACGCGACCGACCACGCCGCGCAGACCTTGATGGAGCCGCTGTTGGCGTACGTCGAGGGCGCCGCGCACGCGCACGGCGCCGCGGCGGCCACCACCGACGGCGCCGATGCCCAGTCCGCCGTCGACGCGCGCAGCCACGGCGGCACCTCGCGCCAGACCGGCGCGCGATCGCTCTACAACCTGCTGCGGCACAACCGCCTGCTCGGCGAGGTCACGCCCGCGCCCGCGGCCGCGACGACGCCCGCCGCGACGACCGCGCCCGCCGCCGACGCCGCGCCGCCGTCGCCACCGCCGATGACGCCGGAGGAGGTCACCGCCGCCGTGACCTCGCTCAAGGCGCACATCACCGAGATCGCCCGCGCCAACCCGCCGACGATGGCGGGCGGGAGTCCGAGCGGCGGTGGCCAGCTCGGCATGAGCTACTCCGTCCTGGGCGATCTCAGCCGCGACATCCGCGAGGCGCGCCCGCAGGTCCGCGAGGCCGTGTTCGCCGACGCCGAGTTCATGCGCTCGCTCAACGCGCTGGCGACGCCGTTCCAGGCCGCGCAGCTGGTGAGCGCCCTCGATCCGATCGAGGCCCTGTTCGACGCGATGAACCCGTACGGCGCGCAGCGCCAGCAGGCCGCGACCCCGGCCGCACCGCACGACGGCGCCGCCGCCGCGCCCGCCGCCGCGCCCCGGACGTCGATCGAGCTGTTCCGCGAGTTCCTCCGCGCGCATCCCGGCGAGGGCGGCCTCGCGATGCGCATGCGCGTGCTCCAGCACACCGGCCTGTCGTACCGGATCCAGGTCCTGCAGCAGGCCGAGCGGGATGAGGTGATGCGCCTCGTCGCTCGCGGCACCTCGGAGCTGACCGCGATCGACGACGTCCAGACGTCCGTCCGCAGCCGCAACGCTGCGGGCGCGGTGCGCGCGCTGATGCGCGCCAGCGGCGAGCAGCGCGCCGGCGTCAGCGCGCTCATGGCCGACCACGGCTTCATGAACGGGATCAACGAGGAGGTGTTCACCGTCGAGGTCCTGGTCGACGGCGCCGCGGTCATCCCGCGCGACCTGTTCTTCACGATCTGCGGGATCTCGCCCACCGCCGCGGTCGACGCGGGCTCGCGCGCCGTGTCCGGCGAGCTGAGCGTGGACGCCTCCGGTACGCCGGTCGCGAGCGCGCCCCGCGAGTTGACGCCAACCGAGCGCCAGCAGGTCAACGCGATCTACACCACCGCGATCGCCGGCCTGAACGCGAACATCAGCCATCACTGGTACACCCACACCAGCGACGCCGGGGTGCTCGAGACGCTGCGCACCTTCCAGCGCGCCGCGGCCACCGAACCGGTGCTCGGGTTGCTGCGCGCCGTGCACGAGAACGCCGGCCCCGAGCTGACTCGCCGCTATCGCGAGGCCAACGGCGGCGCCGACCTGCGCCAGCAACTCAGCGACGGAATCGGCGACGAGACCCGCCGCACCTGCGAGGAGATCCTCGGCATGACGCTGAACGCCACCGGCGTCGGCGAGGTCGGCGGCACGGTGGTGCTCGCCAGCGATCGCCCGCCCGGTGTCCACGTCACGATCGATCAGGCCGTCCGCGAGACGATGACCGCCGATGGCTCCAAGACGATCGACCAGGCCGTCGACGAGGCCGCCGCGTTGCTCCACACCGAGCTGACCAGCTACGCGTTCAACATCACGACGACCAGCGACGTGCTCGGGATCTGGGAACCGTTGAACACCGCGGTCTCGCCCAAGATCGCCGACCTGGTCCGCCTGACCGGCATGCCCCGGATCGAGGTGATCGATCTGCTCGCCAACTCGTATCGCCCCAGCGGCGGCGACATGTACCAGGCGATCCGGACCGCGTTCTCCGCCGACTCGGACATCGCGACGCTGGTCGCCGGCAGGTTCCCGTGCAGCGCGGCCGACCAGCGCCAGCGCGCGGCCGCGGCCGAGACCGCCGCGAACCCGGGCGCGTCCGCCGAGCGCCGGGTCGAGGACACGTTCCGCGCGCCGGCGCAGACGCTGTTCGAGCACCTGACCGCGCTCGCGTACGGCGGCCAGCCCCAGCGGTTCACGGACGCCTCGACGGAGATCCACACCTGCCAGGCGCTGACCCTGCCCCCGGCCGCCGCCGCCGCCGCCGCGACCACGCCGACCACCGCCCCCGCGGCAACGCCGGCCACCGCCGGGCCGCCGCCGCCCGGAACGTTCGACGAGTTCTATCAGCTGCACTTCGGCACGACGCCGCGCAACCACCTGGTGCGCGTCCTGCGCGCCGTGCAGATGGACCAGACCGCGTGTGTCGAGGCGTCCCACCTCACCGCCGACGAGACCAGCCAGGTCACCGGCGCGATCACGCACACGGCGGCGGCCGGCGAGCTCACGGTCCACGCGGACGCGCCGGTCACCCCCGGGTTCACCACCGAGGAGGCGCTGCGCGTCGCCACCGAGATCTGGTCGCTGCTGCACAACGGCGGCGAGATCCACCTGATCACCACGGTGCTGCTCGGCAACAAGACCGCCGAGGAGCGTCGGCTGATCACGGCGCACTTCCGGACCCTGTCCGGTGGCCTCGACCCGGTGTTCTACATCGAGACCGCGCTGGCGAGCCGCCGCGGCATGAGCGACAGCGCGGCGATCACGGGCTACAGCCGGATCGGCGCCGAGGGTACCGAGGCCGGCAACGCCGCGGTCCCCAACGGTGGCACGATCCGCGTCCACGGTGACGTCGGCGCGCTCGAGTGCGCCGCCGACGTGGCCACCGCGGGCCGGATCGATCGCAAGTCCCAGCTCCGCGCCGCCGCGATCCAGGGCAACGTCAACGACCTGTTCCGGATCGTCGACGAGCTCAACGACACGGAGTGCCGTGAGGTCCTGATCGATCACCCGCTGATGGCGCAGCTCCACGGCGTGGGCGACGCGGTCGCGTGGGACCGCATCGAGCGCGTGCTCACCCGCCGCGATGATCTCGTCGATCGCCTGCACTCGCGCAGCACCGGTGATCGCGGCATCGTCGAGGGGATCTTCGGCGGCACCGACGAGACCGGCATGCGCGACGACATCCGCGCGTACGTCCGCCGGATCCGCACCCAGACCTCGGCCGAGATCGCGGCGATGCAGCCTCCGGTCCCCGCCGACCAGCGGCCCGCGCTGATCGAGCGCCGGATGCGCGTCGCGCTCGCGCAGCTGCTCGCCAACCCCGAGGTCGAGGCCGCGCTCCGCTCCGAGATGGAGGGCACCGAGCTGACCAACGCCACGGGCGTGCTGGTCAACGGCGGTGAGGACAGCCACGAGGCCGCGCTGGTCGGCGGCGGCAACGCCGAGGCCGTGCTCGCCGAGGTCCGGACGCTGACGGCCGACGAGCGCCGCGCGCGCCGCACCGATCCCGAGTACCTGGGCGAGCTGCAGCGGCGGCTCACGGGCAACACCACGGCATACACAGAGGCGATGCGCGTCCTGATGTCGGACACGCCGGTGTCGGCCGAGGAGGATCACCTCCAGCAGCTGCGCCGCTACGGCCGCATGGACTTCGAGCTGGTCGCCTTGCTCGCGCAGCTCACGCAGGCCGAGATGACGACGCTGCAGGCCGATCCGCAGCTGATGACCAGCGTGCTCTCACGGCTCAGCGGCGACGCGCGCACCGCCGCCGTCCGCATCATGAACTACAGCCCGGCCGGCGCCTCGACGTCGGTCGGCATCGAGATCGCCGATCCGGCAGCAGCGCCCGCCGCCGACCCCAACGCGATCAGCAGCACCGTGCCGGCCGCCCCGACCGAGAGCAACACGACGTCGCTTCCGCGCGCCGAGGTCGAGCGCCTCGCGTTCCTCAAGCAGAGCGCGACCAACGAGATCACGATCGCCTCGCAGCAGGGCTATCAGCAGCTGCTCGAGGCGTCGATCCGCGTGTTCCGCATGGATCTGCGCCCGCAGGGCTGGGGAGCGCCGGCGTCGGCCCACCAGCTCGAGCAGGATCGCGCCGCGGGGCGCGCGACCGCCGATCCGGCGAGCGACACCGAGACCCGGCTGCGCGGCGAGGTGTGGACCGCCGTGCACGACACCGTGCTGGCGAGCCGCGCCGCGACCACCGGCAGCGCCGAGCTCGACGCCAGCGGCCGCACCAGCCTGATCGAGCGCGCGGTCAAGAAGCTCTCGGATCCGTCCGAGGCGCTGCTCGGCCGGTTGACCGACGGCTACAACGACTCCGACGGCATCGCGACGATGCTGCGCAGCGTCTCCGACGAGAAGCTGATCACCGACTGGTCGACGGTGTGCGGCACCGACGCGCACGGCGGCACCTCGCTGCAGGGCAAGTACCGGTCCTACCGGAGCGCGGTCGACATGGGCGGCGCGACCCCCGGGCCCGCCGAGGCCGAGGAGATCCGGCTGCGGCGCCTCGAGTTCCAGCGTCACGTCGTCGACGTGTCGTCGTCGTTCGAGCACACGCTGCTCCCCGAGGCCGGCGGCGTGCTGTCGGATCGGACCGCGACAGGGGCCGGGCCCGCCGCGCTGACCACCGCGCGCGACAACCCGCAGTACACCACCTGGGTCGGGATCATCCGCGAGCGCCTGCCGCGGCTCGACAAGCAGAAGATCGGCCACGCGATCGGCGCCGACGACCGCGCGGCCGACATGGAGATGGTCCAGGGCGCCACCTCGACGACGCTGAGTGACGCGGCCTACCGCACCGATGCGTACCTGCACGCCCGCGGCACCAACGCCGGCGGCATCGGCGCCGAGACCGAGGGCGCGCAGCTCGATCGCAACATGGCCGACTACGGTGGCCACCTCGCCGAGGCGCAGGTCACGGGCGCCGAGGGCGTGGGCGTGATCAGCGACGCCGAGTCCGCCGACATCGCCGCGCGCGGCGGTGAGGTCGATCGCTCGCTGACGGCGTTCCGCGAGGCGCGCGCGCGGACCGCGCAGATCGCCGGGCTGATCGTGTCGACGCTGATCGCGGCGACGATCAGCGTGCTGACGCTGGGCGTCGCGGCGGGTCCGTGCGCCGCGATCCTGCTCGCCGGCGTGACGGCGGGCGTCGCGACGGCGGGCTCGGTCGCGGTCACGGAAGCGATCCGCGGCCAGGACTACGACGCGTCGGGCGAAGGCCTCAAGACCGTCGCCGAGGCGGTCGTCACCGGGTTGATCACCGGCGGCACGATGTACATGGCGGGCGCGATCATGGGCAGCGCGGGCAGCACGGCGGTGACCGAGCTGTCCGGCCAGGCGACCGCGGTCAACACCGCGATGCAGACCGCG
>Ga0163144_10008953_pt1 | contig 21573 bp, 9 predicted proteins | sample OliLak19BULKMAT1_FD_123175 | JGI IMG/M metagenome (GOLD analysis project Ga0163144, IMG submission 123175) | Freshwater microbial mat bacterial communities from Lake Vanda, McMurdo Dry Valleys, Antarctica - Oligotrophic Lake LV.19.BULKMAT1 | ecosystem: Environmental > Aquatic > Freshwater > Lake... | reverse complement strand
TCGCTCTGGACCTGCTCCGCCACGCGCAGGAAAACGGCGCCGGATTCAAATATCTGACTGCGGATGAACGGTACGGTTCGGATTCCAAATTTCGGGGCGGCGTGGCGGGCATGGGCATCACGTTAAGCCGCCAACGTTGGAAGAAAGTATTAAAAGAGCGGGGAAAAAAAGTCTTGCGAATAAACCGGAGTCGAAATCAATAGAAACGGTTTTTGAAGATCCGTTGGATTTACTGATGTCAGTTGAAAAGGTTCGAGTTCGAGAAATCATGACAAATGTAGCTAGAGACGAGACTTTTCTAACAGACGCAATCCATCGCGAATTTTGGAGTTTAGCAGATAAGACCGGAGCGAAATCGACTGAAGATTTAGAACGTGCTTCTAATATTATCATTAAGTTAGGATTAACCTATCAGCGATACTTTTGGGAAGATGCTCTTTGGGCTTTGAAGTCTGGACGATTTTACAAATCTCGACAACGAGCGCCATTTGAAACCGATAACAAGTTTATGTTTCATGAGTCAAGGCTTCGGCAAAGCGATCTGATGATAGAAGATATTTCGCAAAAGGTGCCAATTGTTGTTGGAGCTGGAGAAAAGAAAGTCTTCGACGAAGATGCAATTGTCGAAACCCTGAATCGCGTCCAAGCGTCAGGTTCGCGTATCAAACAACTTTTAGCTAAGCCGCGTTAAACTTCCCAGCCTTCGCGACTTCCACATTGCGAGTGACCGTTCTTTGCGACTTTGCGGCTTTGCGTGAGAAAGCTGTGGCTGTTCGTTTTTGAATCAACAACCCGCCCCGAGCGTTGTACATACATAAGTTGTCACGTTGAAATTCGCGGCCTCATCGGTGAATGTACGAACATGAAACCCAAAATTGACACGTTCTCCGCCCTACTCCCTCTCCTCTTAGTGGCCCTGAGCTCCGTCCATTGCGGCGAAGAGCGCACGCCATACGCGCCGAAAATCGCCCCGGCTTCCCAGGACGGCGAAAATGCCATCAAGAGTTTCAAAGCTGCCGACGGCATCAAGATTGAACTCTTCGCCGCCGAACCCCACCTCGCTAATCCCGTCGCCATCGACGTGGACAACAAAGGCCGCGTCTATGTCGTGGAGACCTTCCGCCATGGCCTCGGCGTGGACACTGGCTCGATCGGCCTCAACGTCGATCAGGATCTGGCGCTGCGCACCGTCGAAGAACGCATCGAATTCATGAAAAAACGCTGGGGCACCGCCATCGACAAGTTCACCAAAGATCACGATCGTCTGCGCCTGATTGAAGACAGCGACGGCGACGGCAAAGCTGACAAAGCCACGGTCTTCGCCGAAGGATTCAACGGCATTCCCGATGGCCTCGGCTCCGGCGTGATGTCCTTCCGCGGCGATGTCTACTACACCTGCATTCCACACGTCTGGAAATTGCGCGACACCGACGGCGACGGCGCGGTCGATCAACGCAAAACGTTGAGCTCCGGATACGGCGTCCACGGCGGCTATCTCGGCCACGATCTGCACGGTTTGCGCGTCGGCCCCGATGGCAAGATCTATTACACGATCGGTGATCGCGGCGCGACAGTCGATCACGACGGAAAAAAATTCGTTCATCCGGACGAAGGCACCTGCTGGCGTTGCAACCCCGATGGCTCGGAGCTGGAAGTGTTCGCGCGCGGCCTGCGCAATCCGCAGGAACTGGCCTTCGACGAATTCGGCAACTTGTTTACGGGCGATAACAATTCCGACGGCGGCGATCAGGCGCGCTGGGTCTACATCATCGAAGGCGGCGACAGCGGCTGGCGGCAGGGCTTCCAGTACATGAAAGACCGCGGCCCGTGGAATTGGGACAAGCTTTGGAAGCCGTGGTCCAAGGGCCAGCCCGCGTTCATCAATCCGCCGATTCTCAACTACAGCAATGGCCCATCGGGTTTGACGTACTACCCCGGCACCGGTTTGCCGGACAGCTACAAGGGCCACTTTTTCCTCTGCAATTTCAGCGGCGGCCCCGGCAACAGCGGCGTGTTCTCGTTCACGAACAAGGCCAGGGGCGCCGGGTTTGAACTCGTCAACGGCCCGAAATTTGTCTGGAGTCTCCTCGCCACCGATTGCGAATTCGGACCGGATGGAGCGCTCTACGTTTCCGACTGGTGCAACGGTTGGGGCAAGCCCAACAAGGGCCGCGTTTACAAAGTATTCTCGCCGGCCGACAAAGAAAAACCGCTGGTTCTCGAAGTCAAAAAACTTCTCGGCGAAGGCTTCGACAAACGCGCGCCCGCGGAACTCGTCAAGCTGTTGTCGCATGCCGACATGCGCGTGCGCCAGGGCGCGCAGTTCCAGCTCGCCGATCTTGGCAAAGAGGCCATCGCGCTTTTTGAACCGGTCGCGGCAAAATCAGAAAATCAGTTAGCGCGCCTGCACGCCATCTGGGGTCTGGGCCAGATCAGCCGCGCGGCGCCCGAAGCGCTGAAATCCATCCCCGCGCTGCTCGCCGACAAAGACATCGAAGTCAAAGGCCAGGCCGCGAAGATTCTCGGCGACCGAAAAGTCAAAGACGCATTCACCGCGCTTGTTCCTCTCCTTAAAGATGAGAACGCGCGCGTTCGTTTCTTTGCCGCCATGGCGCTTGGAAAAATCGGCAATTCGCAAGCCGTTGAACCGCTCTGCGCGATGATCAAAGACATTCCTGAAGACGATCCGTGGCTGCGCAACGCCGGCTTCCTCGGCCTCGCGTGGCTGAATGCGCCCGACGCCATTCTCGCGAGAGCCGACGACGCCTCGCCCGCCGTGCGTATGGCCGTGCTGCTCGCGCTGCGCAAGATGGAACATCCCGAAATCGCGCGCTTTTTGCAAGACAAAGACTCCTTCATCGTCGCCGAAGCCGCCCGCGCCATCAACGATGTGCCGATCATCAAGGCCTTCCCCGCATTGGCCGCGCTCGCCAATCAGGCCGACACCAAAAAAGAGGAGTCGTCTGGACCCAAATTCACGGTCGAATACTGGATGGGATTCCAAGGCTCGCTGGCCGATCTGGTGAAACTCCCGAAATTTCCGAACAGTCCTGATTCCCGCGCGGAAGTCTCCAGCTTGAGAATTCCGGAAGACAAAGCAGGCGAGTACGCCTCGAAGATGTCAGGATTGCTCGCGGCGCCCGCGTCCGGCGCGTACACGTTCTGGATCGCGGCGGACGATTTCGGCGAACTGTACCTGAGCACCGATGAGAAACCCGAAAACAAAAAGAAAATCGCGCACGCCGAAAACTGGACCGATCCGGAAGAATGGGAGAAATACCCGGGACAGAAGTCCCAATCCATCACGCTGGAGGCCGGGAAAAAGTACTATATCGAAGTCCTGCATAAACAAGGCGGAGGCGGTCATCACGCCACCGTCGGCTGGCAGCGTCCGGACGGCAAAATGGAACGCCCCATCGGAGCTTCCCATGTCAAAGCCGCCGCCGATCCCAAGTCCATCGCCATCCGCGCTCTGAACGCCAACTTCCGCATTGGCCAGGAGGAAAATGCGAAAGTCCTCGCCGCCGCGGCCACGCGCGAGAGCGTCCCGCCGGCGATGCGCGCCGAAGCCGTGGCCATGCTGGGCGATTGGGCCGCGCCGCATCCGCGCGACAAAGTCATGAACCTGTTCCGTCCACTCGAACCGCGCGACGCTTCCGCGGCGGTCAATGCGCTCAAGCCCCTGATCTCCGCGCTGCTGCTTAAGGCGCCCGGAGACGTTCAGACCGCCGCCGCCATCGCCAGCGGAAAATTGCAGATCAAGGAAGCCGCCAGCGCGCTGTTCGATCTTCTGGCGGTGCCCACCTCGCCCGCCGAAGCCCGCATCGAAGCGCTCAAAGCGCTCGCGGCGTTGAACGACAAGAATCTTCTCGGCGCCATCAACCGAGCCCTGAGCGACAAGGACGTTAAAGTCCGCAACGAAGGCAACGCGCAGCTCGCCAAGTTGAATCCCAACGAATCCATCCCGACGCTTGATAAGGTGCTGCAGAATGGCGCCGTCGCTGAAAAACAAAGCGTGCTCCCCCTTCTCGCCCGCATGAAAAAACCAGCCGCTGATAGCATCGTCGCCGCGTGGATGGAGAAGCTCGTCGCCGGCCAGGTCCCGCTCGAATTACAGCTCGATGTCTGGGAAGCCGGCAAGCTCAGCACCGAAAAGAAAATCAAGGACCTCGTCGCGAAATACGAAGCCACGCTCAATATCGCGCACGATGAATTCAAGCAATTTGACGTGCTCCTAAAGGGAGGCGATGCCGAGCAGGGCAAAAAACTTTTCGTCGAACACACGGGCTCGCAATGCCTGCGCTGCCACAAGCTCAACGGAACCGGTGGCGACGTCGGTCCGGAACTCGCCGGCGTGGCGACGCGCAATCCCCGCGAATACCTGCACGAAGCCATCGTCAATCCTAGCGCCAAAATCGCCAAAGGCTTCGAGCAGATCCTGGTCACGCAGACCGACGGCAAAGTCGTCACCGGCATCCTGAAAAGCGAGAACGACAAACAGCTCACGCTGCTCGGCGCGGACGGCAAGGCGGTCACCGTGGAAAAGGCCACGATAAAAACGCGAAAGGACCAGAAGCAATCCGCCATGCCGCCGATGACCGACGTGCTGACCCGGTTCGAAATCCGCAGCGTCATCGAATACCTAACCACGCTCAAGTAGCTTTGTACCGCAGGCTTCCAGCCTGCCACCTATCGGAAGCCCGCGCGTCAGCAAGGGCTCGGCGCCGACACCCGGAAAGACACTCGCAGGCTGGGAGCCTGCGGTACAATACGCTCCATATGATCATCGTCACCGGCGCGGCCGGGTTCATCGGATCGAACATCATTGCGGCGCTGAACGAGCGCGGCCGCGGGGATATTCTCGCGGTCGACAACGCCGAGATTCCGGCCGAGACACTGCATCTTCACGCGCTTAAAGTTCAGAGTTTTCTAGCGCGTCCCGATCTTCCCGCGTGGCTGGAAAAAAATGCGCGCGCCGTGGACGGCATCATTCACATGGGCGCGTGCAGCGACACGACACAATCCGACCGCGCGTTCATGCTGAGCAACAACACCGACTACACGCGCAAGCTGTGGGACTTCTGCGCGCATCATCAGAAACGTTTCGTCTACGCGTCCAGCGCCGCGACCTACGGCGATGGCAGCCTGGGCTACGACGATGCCGCCGATCCCAAACGCCTGAAACCGCTGAATCTTTACGGCGAATCGAAGCAGCTCTTCGACCTCTTCGCGCTCGAACAAAAGCAAACGCCGCTCGGTTGGGCTGGCCTGAAATTTTTCAATGTCTACGGCCCGCGTGAAAATCACAAAGGCCGCATGGCGTCCGTCGCGTTTCACTCCTTTAACCAGATTCGCGAAACCGGCAAAGTCCGCCTCTTCAAATCCGACAGGCCCGGAATCCCCGATGGCGGGCAGCAGCGCGATTTCATCTACGTCAACGATTGCGTCGCGGCCATCCTCCATTTTTTTAACGCGCCGCCGGAGAGAACGGCCGGCCTTTTCAACGTCGGCACCGGCAAAGCGCGCTCGTTCGCCGATCTCGGGCAAGCTGTTTTCGACGCGTTGAAACTGGAACCGAACATCGAGTACATCGAAATGCCCGCCGATCTAAAAGGCAAGTACCAGTATTTCACGCAAGCCAGCGTCGAAAAACTCCGCGCCAGCGGTTTCACGCAACCGTTCCACACGCTCGAAGCCGGCGTGGCCGATTACCTTCAACATCTAAATTCACCGCAGAGGCGCAGAGACGCAGAGAACGGCGCGGATTAAATTTTCCGAAACCCCAAACCCGAGATCCGATACCCGATGTCTTCCTTCACCGAACCCACTCACGATGCCGTCCGCGCGCTGCTCCGCGCCATGGCCGGCCGCTCCGTTCTCGTCGTCGGAGACGGCATGCTCGACGCCTACGTTTATGGCAACTCGTCGCGGCTCTCTCCCGAAGCGCCCGTGCAGATTGTGCAGGTGGATCGCGAAGAATTTCTGCTCGGCGGCGCGGCCAATGTCGCCAAATGTCTTGTCGCGCTCGGCGCTAAAGTGAGCCTCTGCTGCATCGTCGGCACTGACGCGCACGGAACGCAGTTCATCGATGAAGCCAAAAGTTTGAACATCGACACGCGCCTCGTCTTCCAGGATTCCATCCGCCCGACCCCGGTGAAAACGCGCATCGTCGCCGGCCGCCAGCATCTATTGCGCGTGGACCGCGAAGGCCGCGCGCCCTATCCGCTCGCGCTCTTGCAGCGCATCGCCGTTCAAGTCCGAACGATCGCGAAGGACGTCGATGCCGTGCTCCTCAGTGACTACGACAAGGGCGTTCTCTCCCGCGAAATCTGCGAGGCCGCCATTCAGGGCGCCGGAGAAAAGCCCGTCGTGATCGACCCCAAGGGCACCGATTGGAAGCGCTACGCCGGCGCGACGTTGCTGAAACCCAATCTGCGCGAAGCCATGAGTTTCCTCGCGACAAAAGATTCAATGGTCATGAGCGTCGGCCTGCGCGTCGATGACGGTGAAGCCGAAGAAATGGCGCATCAGCTTCGCAATGGTCTCGGCGTTAAAAACGTTCTCGTCACACGAAACTCCAGCGGCGTGTCACTCGCTTGCGCCGATGGCTCGAGCCATTCGTTTCGCGCGAAAGCCACGAAAGTCGAAGACGAAGCCGGTGCCGGCGATGTCGTCGCCGCCGTTGCGTCTCTGGCGCTCGCCGCCGGCGCCGATGCTCCGACCGCCGCGTGGCTCGGCAACGTCGCCGCGAGTGCCAAGGTCGCGAAATTCGGCACGCACACGATTTCCGATCACGAAATTCTCGAAGCCCTCGGCGAGACCTTTCCGGCCTCGGTGCGTAAACTGTTCAATTCAGCTCAGGCCGCGCAATTCGCCGCGTCACTCCGAAGCGCAGGGAAAAAAGTCGTCTTCACCAACGGCTGTTTTGACATTCTGCATCTCGGCCACGTCACGTATCTGGAAAACGCACGCCGACTCGGCGACGCGCTCATCGTCGGCATCAACACCGACGCGTCCGTGCGCCGCCTCAAGGGCCCCGAGCGCCCCGTGCAAACGGAAGGCGACCGCGCGCGCATCATCGCATCGCAGGCGTGCGTGGATGGCGTGGTGCTTTTCAGCGAAGACACCCCGTACGAGCTGATCAAGGCGATCAAGCCTGACATTCTCTGCAAGGGCGCCGACTACAAATCTAAGCAGGACGTCGTCGGCTGGGACATCGTAGAAGCCAGCGGCGGCCGCGTCATGCTGATCGAACTCGTCGAAGGCCGCAGCACCAGCCGCGTGATCGAACGCACGAAAGAACCCGGTGCTCGCTCGCCGGAAAGTAACATCGATAAAAATGACAGCACCGACGAAAACGAAGACACCGATGAGGATAAGAAGAAAAAGAATAAATAAAAGTCTGGGCGAGACGCCCAGACCCCGACTGTAAGACTTGCAGGCTGGAAGCCTGCGGTACGATTACTGCAACACCACGTACAGCGCATCCCCAGGAAGTTTCACACGTTTCGCCCCGCCGGCATCCTCAAGCGGCAACTCCCCCATTGCCATGCCGTTGGCGTCGAGAACCACCGCGGTCTTCAGCGCGGCATTCTTGATCGTGAGCGTCACGTCGCCTTCAATAATCTGCCACGGCGCCTTGCCGTAGCTCACGACCTGCTCGCCTTTCACCTTGCCGACGGTCGCGGGTTTGGTTTTCCATCCCGTCGGCCGCGCGATTGTGCCGATCTGCACCAACACTTTTTTGGAATTCTTCAAATCGGCGTCGTCCATCGAGACAGCCAGCACGCTTCCATACTCGTTGCCCGAGACGATCTCGATATCGGCGAGTTTGAACGTGCCGACATTTTTCAGAAATCCCGTCACGCCCTGAACCTTTGGCGCGTTCAGCGTGCAAACATTCTTGCCGTAATTAAATTCAATCTCGCCTGTGATCGACGTCACCGTTTTGGCCGCATCGTTGATGTACTGTTTCAGGTCCACCACGTTGCTCTTCGCCGGATCGCCGTCGTACTTCGTCACCACCGGCCCGGCCAGAAACGCGAGCGGGTGGACGCCGTCTTTCACATTCGATTCTTTCGACACATTGTCCATATCGCGGTTGACGTCGTAACCCGCATCTTCAGCAACGAGCGGCATTTTTCGTTCCCACAAATCTTTCAGCGCGCGCTGCTCGTACACCACCGGCTCGCCCTTTTTCACATAGCCCATTCGGTAAAATAGCGCCGCCGCGGGCCACTGCCCCATCAGCATCGGCGTCGCGCAGACCCATTTTCCTTCTGACGGCATGAACCCATTCGCCGATCCCGGCTGCCGCCAATCTTCTTCACCCGTCGCAAACCAGTAATACGCGTCCACGCCGTTCAGCGACTGGTACGCCGCGTTCAAGAACGGTCCTTCGGCTTGATAACCTTGCGGCGGAACCCACGATCCTTCCGAAATCAGAATCGGATAACCTTCCACCTGCTTCAGATTGACCGGTAGCTCGCGCGGATTTTTCAGCACGCTGTCGTCCGTAAACGTGTCGCCCTTGTCGATCGCCCAGCCGTTGTTCTTGCCCTCGTGCGCGCCGCCGGTGTAGCGGTTCACGCCCATCACTTCATTCGGCGTGTACGAATACCGTTCCGAATCCAGCATCGTCACGTTGTCCGCCGTGCGCCAGTTCCCCGCGTTGATCAGCGCCTTGCAACCCAGTTCGTTATGAATAAAGTCGCCGACCATTTTATTAAAGTGGTACATCGTTTCCGTGAAAAACTGCATCTGGTCGGAGAGCCGTTTATGCTGCGCGCCCGCGCGGCGCTGCGTCAGTTCCCAGATCATGCTGATGCCCGCCTCACCAGTGGCGAAATTGTCATCCTTCACCGGCGAGTCGCCGCCCCACCCTTCTTTTGCTTTCTCAAGCGATCCGTATTTTTTCGCGAGAAACGCGCCGAATTGTTTGCGTAATTCCACCGCCGCGCCGCCGCCAATTCCCTGGCTGGTCCAGAAGAGCAGCGAGTCTTCGTTTTGAATCTGAATGATCGCGAGCGCCGGATCCCGCGCGAGCGAGATTCCGGTGTGCGGATTTTTTTCGGTGAGCACCTGCTTCATCCAGGCGCGGTACGCTTCCTGAACTTTTTTATCGAAAAACAGCGTCCCCCAGTTTCCGCTTTTGCCCGGATCAAGCACGCCCATCTCCGGCTTCACGCGCGACGGGCCGGCCCAGTACGGCGAAAACGTGGTGTAGATGCCTTCCTTCTTCATCGCCGCGACCAGCTTCCACAATTTTTCGCGCTCTTCCGTATCGCACTCCATCAAGCTCTTGCCCTTGGGCGTGATGTTGCCGTGAAAGCGAACCATGTTCACACCGCGCTTGGCCAGGAACCGCGCATGCCGCCCCAGATCGATCGACGGTTTCTCATACGCGCCGGTATTCAGCGCCCAGAAACGCGCGGGCTTGCCAGTGCCGAGAACGAAATCATTGCCATCTTTCGAACGTGTCACATAACCCGATTCGCCCGCCACCTTCTCATTCAATGAGCGCAAGTCCAGCAGCGCCGCCGCACTGAATTCATCGCGCTGCGGCGTGAACGCCCAGCGTTTCACTCCGTCTTCCCGCACCATCGCCTTCACCGCTTCGCCGGGCTTCATCGCGCCATCGGGCGAGAACGGCTTGGGCGTGAACACAAAACAATCCAGCATCCCGTGGTGGTTGTTGTCGCTGTGCATTTTGAAGGCGATCGCGTGCGGCCCCTGGCTCAGCTTTACTTTTCCGATGTTCGCCCAGGCGATAAAGCGCACGTCCGGCTTATCGTCTTCAGCCAGATTGATGTTGCCGATCTGGCTGCTGCTCATATTGATCAGCTTCCATTCCGCGCCATCAAGCTGGTACGAGATTTTCGATCCGGTGGGATTGGCGCGCACCCAGAAATGGTATTCCTGTTCCGCCGGCGACTGAAATTCATACGTCACTTCGCCAGCCACCTTCTCGGCCCAATGCGAAATGAAATCGCCGCCGGAAAGTTCATTCTTCTTTACTTTGTCGTACCACCACGGATGCCGCGTCACGTTCTGCGCTTTGGGCGTCTCGCCCTCAACCCAGATGTAATCGCTGGCCAGTGTCATCGGCGAGATCAACGCGGCGATCAACGCGGCGCTGACCATTTTACTCAATGCTGAAAACATACGCCCCCCCTTAATGAGATGTCTTTGTGGACTGCTGCGAAAGACTCTTGCCGTCGATCCACTTCGGCGCGATCAGTTCGACGCTGCGCGGCGTCTCAGGATGCGCCACGCGCGCCAGAAGTTTCTGAGCGCCCCGAATCCCGACGTCCAGTCCCGGCTGTTCGATCGTCGCCAGCGTCGGCTGTCCGGGAAACCGGTTGCGCAGAAAATGATCGAACCCGACGACGCTGACATCACCCGGGACACTCACGCCGATGCCGCCCAACACGTCGATCAGCCGGCACGCGAGTTCATCCGTGCAGACAAAAATGGCGCTCGGCATTTTCTTTTCCGCGATGCGCTCCTTCATCATTTCCGCGAGACGCAGATCGTGCCCCACCCAGCCCGGCCGCAGCATGACCTGAACGTTCTCGCGCGCGATGCCGCAATCCTCCGCGCCCTGCAAAAATCCCGCGAGCCGATCCCGAAACGCGGGGTCGTCGATCTTCCAATGCAGGCAGCCGATTTTACGATGGCCGCGTTCAACCATCTTCTGAGCCGCCATGTGCCCGCCGGCGAAATTATCGGTGCTCACGGCGTCGGCGGAATAGAGCGGGCGGTGATTGAGCAGCACGCAAGGCCGCTCGGAACTTTTCAACGCCTCCAGCACCTCCCGCCGGTAGATGCCCACCAAAAGAATTCCGGCATGCCCGCCCCCCGTCAGCGGCTCCGGAGTCCGCGCGTTGTTGACGTCGAAACGCATCTCCCATTCGACGCCCGCCGCGCTGAACGTCTGGCTCACGCCCGCATGCATTCCCGCCACGTATGGATGGCTGAAATCCGCGCCGGACTCACCGGAAAGATAGAGCATCCGCGCCTTGACGGGCTGGTCCGTTTTACCCGTGAGCGGCGAGCCCGGCCCCACGACGATGCGGCCCTTCGCCGGAATCACTTTCAGCAAGCCATCGAGTTCCAAAACACGCAGGCCGTGCCGCACGGTCATGCGGCTGACCTTGTAGCGCACCGAAAGCTGCGCCTCCGATGGCAGGCCGCTGCCCGGCTTCAGCTTTCCGCGCCCGATCTGTTCGCGCAGATCGTCGGCAATCCGCTGATACCCGACGCTCAATCCGTTGCTCGTTCCGCGACCCAAAAGAAGACGCCTCCGCCATGGACTAGTGCTGTATATACCGCTCTAGTCACAGGTGCGTTTCAATCTTAGAATTTTTGCAAGTCAGCGTTTGATTCAGGTGCCGTTCCCTCTCCCCCCGGGGAGAGGGAATGGCTACTTCGTCTTCTCTTCCAGTTCCTGCCAGCGCGCGTAGAGACCGTCCACTTTTTCGTGCGCCTCCGCCAGCGCCTCGCAGCACTGCTGCAGCTTCATCGGATCGTCGGCCACGTCCGCCGTTTCAAGCTGTTTTAAAATCATCTCGACCCCCGCCTCGCTTTGCAGGATCGCGGCCTCCATCTCCTCGAGCTCCTTCGACTCCTTAAAGGAGAGGCGTTTGTCGTTGTCCTTTTTCACGCCCTTGCGCACGGAACTCGATGAGGCCTTGCCGGATTCGGCGCGCTTCTCCCGCGCGCGCGCGTCCTCCTGCGCGTTCTCCCACTGCGAATAATCGTTGTAAAGTTCCACGCCGCCCTTGCCGTCAACGCCCAGAATTTCCGATGAGAGCCGCTGCAGCAGATAACGATCGTGCGTCACCAGGACCAGCGCGCCCGGAAAATCCGCCAGACTTTCTTCGAGCACTTCGAGTGACGGAATGTCCAGATCGTTCGTCGGCTCGTCCAGCAGCAGCAGATCCGCCGGCCGCAGCATCAGCCGCGCGATGAGGATGCGCGCCTGTTCGCCGCCTGACAGACTCTTCACCGGCATCTCGAGCTGTTCGACGCGGAACAAAAACCGCTTCGCCCATGCCACGACATGAACCGGCTGATCGCGGAACAGCACCGTGTCACCCGTCGGCGCCAGCGCGCGCCGCAGCGTCGCCTGCTGATCGAGCTGCTCGCGGTTCTGATCGAAGCAGACCACGCGAAGCCGTTCCGCGCGCTCGATCGTTCCCGCGTCGGGTTCCAGTTCCCCCGTCAGCAATCTCAGAAAGGTCGTCTTGCCGCTGCCATTTTTCCCGAGCAATCCGAGTTTCATGCCCGGCGTGAGAGTCAGATTCAACCCGTTGATCAGCTTGCGCTCGCCGAGACGTTTCTCGACCTTCTTCATCATCACCAGCTTGTTGGCCTGGCGGTCGGTCGAGGCGAAATCGATCTTCACTTTGCCGCCGGAATTATTGCGCATCTTCGTCGCGGCGAGATCATCGATCATCTTGCCCGCCGAACTGATGCGCGCCTGTGATTTTGTCGTCCGCGCCGGAGGCCCCTTGCGCAGCCACTCAATCTCGCGCTTCACTTTGCTTTCCAGCGCGCGCTGCGCTTCCAACTGCCCGCTCAGGAAATCCGCGCGCTTGGCGATGAAGTCGCTGTACTTTCCCGGCGTGCTGAAAAATCCTTCGGGGTAACAGCGGTTCAATTCAAAAATCCGGTTCGCCGTGTGTTCGAGAAATAAACGGTCGTGGCTGACCAGCAACGTCGCGAAGGGCGCGTTCACCAGAAGTTTTTCCAGCCACAGAATGCCTTCAAGATCCAGGTGATTGGTCGGCTCGTCCATCAGCAGCAGATCGGGATTGCGCACCAGTTGCCGCGCGATGGCCACGCGCTTTTTCCAGCCGCCCGAAAGCGTTTCCACCGGCGCCTTGCGCCAGTCGTCGGCAAATCCGATGCGGCTGATCATCGCGTCAATGCGGTTGTTGCGGGCGTCTTCTCCGAGATGCTCGTCCTCAAGCGCCGCCGCCAGAAGCGTCTCGGCCGTCTCGCCATGCTCGAACACGTCGACCTGCGGCACGTAACACAGCCGCAGCGTGCGCTTCATGTTGATCGTGCCCGTGTCCGACGCCTCAACGCCCGCGAGGATTTTCAGCAGCGTCGATTTGCCGGACCCATTCGGCCCGATCACACCCAGCGTTTCGCCCTCGTTCATTCCAAAGGTCAGGTCCTCGAAAAGAAGACGCGTGCCAAACGATTTTCCCAGCGACTGACAACTCAACAGAACGGCCATGATCCAATTCATCCAAGTGCGTTTTAGCAAAACAAAAATTCTGCGGCAACAACGCCGCAGAACTGTTCGCGAGTATACCCGCTCGGCGCTCCGAGAGCCACACCCGAGTTCCATTCGGTTGCATAGTTCAACGCGCTGTGCGGACGTTTTTCGTTCTTCGTTGGCTTCTTCTTCTTGCGATCTGCCGTCAAACCGACGAGGTGACAAATCACCGTAGTCTTGCCGACACTCACGCGACCAATAAATATTAACCGATGGCGCGTTATCGCGAGGACTTCGGCTAAAACAGTCAGTTCTTTCCGTAAGTCGGAGAGCGCTGCTGCGCATTACATCAAGGACTTTCGTTGGCAAAAAGGGTCAAGGGAATAAGATCGGTATACCATCCTTCAGACTTTCGCAAAACCGACATCACATTTTTACCTCATAATTACGTCGTTCAGTGTTACATTAATTACTCTTCTGCTCCCTTTCAATTCAAAGGAGATTCCGGCATGCGCACGGAAGTGAAGTCTGATCTTACCGAATCAATCAAAGAAGCATTCACGAGAAATCTTAAATACAGCCTGGCCACAAGTAAGAAGGAGTGCACCCATTACGAGCTGTACCTGGCGCTGGCCATGGCGGTGCGGGAACGGTTGATCGATCGCTGGGCGCTGACGCGGGAATCGCGCATCGAACACAAAGCCAAGCGCGCCTATTACTTGTCGCTGGAGTTCCTCCTCGGACGGGCGATGGGAAACAACGTGATCAATCTGGGCCTTGAAAGCGCGGTGAGCGAAGCGGCGAAAGAGCTGAATCTGGATTGGGAAGGGCTGTGCGAAGAGGAGGTGGATGCGGGCCTCGGCAATGGCGGATTGGGACGGCTGGCGGCGTGTTTCCTGGATTCACTGGCGACGCTGCAGTTTCCGGCGATTGGCTACGGCTTGCGCTATGACTACGGCATCTTCAAACAACAGATCGTGAATGGGTATCAGACCGAAGGGCCGGACGACTGGCTGAGCGCGGGCAATCCGTGGGAGATGGTGCGGCCGAATTACAGCGTGAAGGTGAATTTTGGCGGACGCGTGGACGTTGTTCAGCGCCCTGGCGGCGAGCATCGCGTGTGGGTGAGTGCCTCCGAGGTGACGGGCATACCCTACGACATGCCGATCGTGGGTTATGGCGGGGCGTGCGTGAATATTCTGAGGCTCTGGAGCGCGCGCGCGTCACAGAGTTTCAGTTTCGACGAATTCAATCAGGGAGATTACAAGGCTGCGGTGGACGCGAAGGTCGAGGCTGAGAACTTAACCAAATGTCTTTATCCCAACGACCGTTTTTACGCGGGCCAGGAACTGCGCTTGAAGCAGCAGTATTTCTTCGTGGCCTGTTCGCTGCATGATATTCTGCGCCGCTTCACGAAGGACCATGGCGCCAACTGGGATCAGCTTCCCGAAAAAATTGCGGTGCAATTGAACGACACGCATCCCTCGCTGGCCGTGGCGGAGTTGATGCGGCTGCTGGTGGACCGCGAGGGGCTGCCGTGGGAGCGCGCCTGGGATTTGACGACGCGTTCGATCGGATACACCAATCACACACTGCTTCCGGAGGCGCTGGAAAAGTGGCCGGTCGAACTCTTTGAGCGGCTGTTGCCACGGCACATCACGATTATTTATGAGATCAACCGGCGCTTCATGCAGCAGGTCGAGGCGCGTTTTCCGGGCGATACGGCCCGGCAGATGCGCATGAGCCTGATTGAAGAACAGCCGCGGCGACAGGTGCGCATGGCTTACCTGAGCATCGTGGGTTCGCATTCGACCAATGGCGTGGCGGCGCTGCATTCGGCGTTGCTGCAGAAAGACGTCCTGTCGGATTTCCATGCGATGTATCCGGAGCGATTCAACAACAAGACCAATGGCGTGACGCAGCGGCGCTGGCTTTTGAAGGCCAATCCTGGACTTTCGGCACTGATTACCGGAGCCATCGGCGACACGTGGGTGACGGATCTTTCGGAACTGCGCACGCTGATTCCGCTCGCGGAAGACGCGGCGTTTCGCGAGCGTTTTCGCGCGGTGAAACGGTCGGCGAAGCAGGTGTTGGCGCGGCACGTGAAAAAGCATTGGGATATCAATCTAAATGTGGATTCGATCATCGATTCGCAAGTCAAGCGCTTGCACGAATACAAGCGTCAGCTGCTGAACGCGCTGCATATCGTGATGATTTACAACCGCCTGAAAAAGAATCCGTCGCTGGCGATGACGCCCCGCACGTTTATTTTTGCGGCAAAGGCAGCGCCCGGTTACACGATGGCCAAGCTGATCATCAAGTTCATCAACAATCTGGGAGAAGTGATCAACAGCGATAAGGCGGTGCGCGAGAAGCTGCAGGTGTATTTCCTGCCCAATTACCAAGTGTCGTTGGCGGAGAAGATTATTCCGGCGACGGACGTGTCGGAGCAGATTTCGCTCGCCGGGCTGGAAGCATCCGGAACTGGGAATATGAAGTTCATGATGAACGGGGCTTTGACGATCGGGACGCTCGATGGGGCCAACGTGGAAATGCTGGAGGAAGTCGGGCCGGACAATATTTTCATCTTCGGGCTGACGACACCACAAGTGGCGGAGCTGCGCGGGTATTACAATCCGCGCTGGCACTACGAAAACGATCCGGAAACACGCGAGGCGCTGGACTTGATTGCGTCGGGATTTTTCGATCGTGGCGAGCCCAATCTGTTCAAGCCGATCTTGAACACGCTGCTGGAGCAGGGCGACCATTACATGCATCTGGCGGACCTGAAGGCGTACGCTGATGCTCACGGAAAAGTCGCTCAGCTTTACCGCGATCCGGAAGCCTGGACGCGAAAGGCGATCATGAACGTGGCCTGTTCAGGCAAATTCTCGTCGGACCGGACGATCCTGGAATACGCGCGCGACATTTGGAATGTGGTGCCGGTGCCGGTCATGTCGTGACGATTTTGAGTTTTAAAAAGAAGTGTCGGAAGGCACTGGCTGCGGCCAGTGGCACCACCTGGGTTGGGAGCAAGCTGAACTGGTAGCTTTTACGGCGTGAGACGCTTCAACTTAATCGCATCAAGCATTGTCGCCTGCCGTGAGGTGCCACACTGCGCAGCGGAGAAAGGGGTGTGCCACGCGCCGTCCCGTAACGAATCGTCAATCGTCAATCACGCCATGATTTCCTTTACCACATGTCCGGCCACATCCGTCAGCCGGAAATCGCGGCCATTGAACTTGTACGTCAGCTTTTCGTGATCCATGCCCATTAGATGCAGGATCGTGGCGTGCAGATCGTTGATGCTGACCTTGTTGACGGCCGCCTTGTGCCCGAGCTCGTCGGTCTCGCCGTAATGCGTCCCGCCTTTCACGCCGCCGCCCGCGAACCACGTCGTGAACGCGTGTGGGTTGTGATCGCGTCCGGGCTTCGCGCCCTTCTGAGAAATCGGAAGCCGCCCGAATTCTCCGGCACAGATCACGAGCGTCGAATCGAGCAGGCCGCGCTGCTTGAGATCCGTCAACAACGCCGCGATCGGAATATCCGTCTCTTCCGCGAACTGCCGGTGGTTGCCTCCGATATCGATATGCCCATCCCAGCTGCGCTCGTTCTCCATGCCGCCGCTGTAAATCTGAACGAACCGCACCCCGCGCTCCACCATGCGCCGCGCCATCAACACCTGCTTGGCGAAGTGCGCGCACTTTTTATTGTCGATGCCGTACAGCTTTTTGATGTCGTCCGGTTCCTTGTCGATGTTCAGCGCTTCCGGCGCATCCGTCTGCATGCGGTACGCGAGCTCGAAACTTTCAATCCGCGCCGCCAGATCGGCCTCGCCGGCGTTGCTTTGCGAATGCTTCTTGTTCAGCTTGCTTATGAAATCGAGTTGCGCGCGTTGCTGCGCATCGTTCAATTCCGCCGCCCGGATCAGATTGTCGATCGGCGCGCCCTGCGCATTTAGCGCCGTGCCCTGGTAGATGCCCGGCAGAAATCCAGCGCCCCAATTCTGCGCGTGGCCCTTCGGCAACCCGCGATTGAGCGTGTCGTACATCACCACAAAACCGGGAAGATTCTGATTCACCGTTCCCAAACCATACGTCAGCCACGCGCCAAGGCAGGGAAATCCCATGCGGCTCATGCCGGTGTTGGCTTGAAAGAGGGCGGGGGAGTGATTGTTGGTCTCCGTGTGGCAGGAATGAATGAAGGCCATGTCATCCACGTGCTTCGCCGTGTTCGCAAAAATCTCTGAACACCACGCGCCGCTTTTTCCATGCTGCGCGAACTTGAACGGCGACTTCATCAACGGCCCGACCTGCTCCGTGAAAAATCCCGTGTTCTTATCAAATCCTTTCAGCTCCTTGCCGTCCGATTTATCGAGCTCCGGTTTATAATCCCACGTGTCCACCTGGCTCTGGCCGCCGTTCATGAAAAGCCAGATGCACGATTTCGCCTTGGTCGGAAGATGCGCGATCTTCGCCGCCAGCGGATTGACGGCCTTCTCCGTCGCGTGCGCCTGCGGCGGCAGCAGCCCGTCGCGGCTGAGCATGTCCGCCAGCGCCAGCATGCCGAAGCCCGCTCCCGCGCGCTGCAAAAATTTCCGCCTTGAACAGCACGGCTTCACAATTTCATGCGATTCGTTCATGCGTTTCCCCCATCCGAAGCGCGACCGTCAGGGAGCGCCCCTGTTCCCATCCGAAGCGCGACCGCAAGGAAGCGCCCCTGTTTTATTCCACGTAGACGAATTCATTCAGGCTGATCAGCGCCTGGCAGAAATTGGCCAGCGCCAGCTCAAGTCCATTCTGTTTTCCCGCCGCTTTGTACGCGTCGCTCTGCTCCTTAATGAAGCCCACGCTCGCCTCAAGTTCCTCGCCGTCCGGCTCGCGGCCGAGCGCCGAGCGGTATCCGGCGCGCACCGCATCGGCCGTGGCGCTCACCGCCAGCGGCAGCAGTTTTTTTCCGAATGCCTGCGCGGCGGTTCGAATGTGCGGGTTGTTCATCAGCGCCATCGCTTGCGGCGCAATCGTCGTCGAAGAACGGCGCGCCAGACTTTGCAGCGTGTCCGGCGCATCAAACAGTCCCATTAATGGAATCAGCTTGCTGCGCTTGATCGTGAAATAAACGCTGCGCCGCTTGTGGCCCTGGTCGAGCGAGCCCGCGCCAAACAGGGTGGCGTCGAGAGTCCCGCTGACCGCGAGAATCGAATCGCGTATGATCTCGCCTTCAAGCCGCAGAATCGGCCGGCGCCAGCAGAGCACATTATCCGGATCCACTTTCGCCCGCGTCTCGTCGTACGCGGTGCTCTGCATGTACACCGCGCTCGTCATCAACAGGCGGTGAATGCTTTTCAGTTTCCAGCCATTCTGAATCAACTCCGTCGCCAGATAATCCAGCAACTGTGGATGCGACGGCTTTTCGCCCTGCACGCCGAAGTCGCTCGGCGTGTTCACAATGCCGCGGCCGAAATGATGCTGCCACAGCCGGTTCACGATCACGCGCGCCAGCAGATGCCCGGCGCCCTGTTCCACATCCGTGATCCAATTCGCCATCGACAAACGCCGGAATGACGTGCGCACTCCCTTCGGCGGTTCAACCCGCCACATCTTTTCCTGATCCGACGTTCGCATCAGCGCCTGCAGAAATCCCTGCTTGGCCTCTTCCTGTTTCTGATTCAAATCGCCGCGCTTCAGCAAAAACGTCTTGTCGTAAAAATCGGGACCCTGCGTGTGCAAGCGGATCGCCGGAACGCCTTCGCTGCAGATCATCACCTTGGTCAATTCCGGCTGCGGCGCTTTCTTCACATGCGCCTGCAGCGCCTGCGCGAGCTTCTGATACTCGGCGTCGCTGCTCTTAAAATACGCGATCAACGCGTCCTTGTGTTTCGGTTCGCGTTTATCCGCGGACTGCTTCAACGCATCGGTGATTTCCTGAATCGCTTTTTGCGGCAGCTTGTTTCCATCAAGCGGCGCGGGATTCGGCTGAGTGCTGAAGGACAGGCGCGGCCGCCCGATGGAATGCCGCGGGCTAGCGTGCTCGAACTTCAACGTGAACGTCAGCGTTGTACCGCCTTCGAAACCGGCTGGCGTTTCGATTTCGTAAACGGCCGTTTGATCCTTGCCGAATTGCGGATCGACCGCCCAGCCGGATTTCGGATCCGCGTCGATCGTCGCCGCGACCGGAAGCCCCTTCTGTTCAAACGTGGCCTTGGGATTCACCAGCTTTAAAGGAGTGGCCGGCGTCTTCCCGTCCAGCGGCGCGGCGGTGACTTTGAAATCGGTCAGCGCGAAATTGCCATTGTCGCCGCGGCCCGGACCGTTCTTTGCCAGGGTCTTGTCCGCGAGTGCTTCGAGCTTGATCGCGGTTACTTTCTCTGCGCCCACGTTAACCGTGATCGTGTACGTCTCCTTATCATTATTGAGTCCGCTGACGACGTACGATCCGTCGTTCTGTTTCGTGAAACCCGCCTGGCTTGACGCCGTGGCACTCGCAAAGTCCACCGTCATCCAGTGCGGCGCGGGCGCCGCCGGGTGGGTCTTCAGCCATTCCTCAAATTTGGAAAGGAACGGTCCTTTTTCATAGGACGCCAGCGCGTCCACGAAGGGCTTATGCTCGCGCTCGAACGCTTCTTTGGCCTGCTTGTTTTTTTCCGGATCCAGCTCGAGCGGCATGTCGCTGCGCACGGTTGTCGTGAAGGTGGAAATCATGCGGTAATAATCTTTGGTCGGAATCGGATCGAACTTGTGATCGTGGCAGCGCGCGCATCCGACGGTCATCCCGAGCATCGCGGTTCCGACCGTCGCGGCCATGTCGTCGAGTTCATCGTAGCGTTCTTTTTCCGCCTGATTCGCGGTGATCTGCGTCGCGTGCGTTCCCGCGCCCAGAAATCCGGTGGCCATCAGCGCGAGCGGATTGTTCGGCTCCATCTCATCGCCGGCGAGCTGCAGCTTCACGAAGCGGTCAAAGGGCATGTCCTGATTGAGCGCCTTGATCACGAAATCACGGTAATGAAACGCGTGCGGCCGGTCGTAATCCTGCTCGTACCCGTGGCTCTCGCCATAGCGCGCGAGGTCCAGCCAGTGCCGGCCCCAGCGTTCGCCGTAATGCGGACTGTCGAGCAGTTTGTCGATCAATGTGGCATACGCATCCGGCGCTGCATCGTTCACGAAGGCCTCGACATCTTCGGGTTTGGGCGGCAGACCGACCACATCCAGGTACGCCCGGCGGATCAGCTTGCGCCGGTCCGCGGTCCCGTTCGGCGCGATCTTTTTCTCTTCCAGTTTGGCAAGCACAAACGCATCAACCGGCGTGCGGCACCACTCCTTTTTTTGAACGGTGGGCGCGGCCTGCCGGTTCAGCGGCTGGAACGACCAGAACTTCCGGTCTTCATCGGTCACAACCGCGCGCGGTTTCGGCGCGCTCACTTTATCGAGCAGCGGCTTGTCGTACGGCGCGCCCGCGTCAATCCACGCCGCCACGTCGGCGATATCCTGATCGGACAATTTCGGCTTTTTCTCGGGCATGTACGGTTCGGCGCTGTGCGAAATCAGTTTAAAGAGATGGCTTTCTTTGCTCTTTCCCGGAACGATGCCCGCACCTTCCTCGCCGCCGCGCAGAAGATCCTCGCGCGTGTTCATGTCCAGATCACCCTTGAGCTTGCCGTCGCCATGGCATTTTATGCAGTGCGTCAGGAAAATCGTGCGGACTTTGGACTTGAAAATGTCCAGACCCTTGCTCATCTGCTGAGCATGGTCGGCGGGAACGCTTTCGCCAGCCCGGCCCATCAGCGGAAGTGCAGCCAGGCACGCGGCGAGTAGGATTCGAATCATCAGCACTACCTTTTTATAGAGAGCGGTTCACTATTTCGCCGGACTCTCTTTCGGCTCGGCGGCCGCGGGCCTGATTTCATCGCGCTGAAAAAACATGACGTGCTGCCACGGAAGTTCGTCGTACTCTTCCACCAGTTTGAATCCGTTCGGGATGATTTCTTTTTTTACCTGGTCTTTGCTCATTTTGTGCAGCAGCTTGATCGGCACTTTCGGGTCTTCCATGCGGAATTCCACGAGCACCAGTTTGCCATCAGGCTTCAGGCTTTTGCGAACCGCAGCCAGCACGTGTTCGGGATGCGACAGCTCGTGATACACATCGACCAGAATCACCATATCCACTTTTCCCTCGGGCAACTTGGGATCCCACAGCGTGCCGAGGATGTATTCGATATTCGTCACTTCCTGAACCGCCGCGCGCTTCTGCAGCATGTTCAGCATTTCCTGCTGAATTTCGACCGCGAGAATCTTGCCTTCCTTGCCGACCAATTTGGCCAGCGGGAGCGTGTAAAAACCGTTGCC
>Ga0163144_10008952_pt1 | contig 21576 bp, 18 predicted proteins | sample OliLak19BULKMAT1_FD_123175 | JGI IMG/M metagenome (GOLD analysis project Ga0163144, IMG submission 123175) | Freshwater microbial mat bacterial communities from Lake Vanda, McMurdo Dry Valleys, Antarctica - Oligotrophic Lake LV.19.BULKMAT1 | ecosystem: Environmental > Aquatic > Freshwater >... | reverse complement strand
CACCGTGGACGCGACGATCAAGCGCCTTCGCCAGAAGCTGGGCACCGACGGCGCGAAGCACGTCGTCACGATCGAGGGCTTTGGGTATAAGTTCGAGTAGCTCTCCGGTTCCGCTGGCGTCGGATCAACCAGGCCACGCCCACGCCGATCATCACCACCGCGGATAACGCCGTCAGCGGCGCCATCGCCTTCAGAAGAGCCTTCATCATTCCCTTCTCTCCACCCACCAGCACCGCCGCCCACAACGACGACGCCATATAGGTTACCAGCACCATCCACGGCAGCATTCCGACCACCGTACCCAGAATGAAATCGCGGTTTCTCACCCCGGAGAGTCCCAGTCCGTAATTCGTCACGATGAACGGCGGCAGACCGATCAGCCTCAGCAGGAAGACCGTCCGCACGCCCTGGCTCGCCGCAAGACGGTCGAGCGCCTTGAGGTTGCCGCGCATCAAAGGTTCAATCGCGGAACGTCCGAAGGCGCGCCCCACGCGAAAGGATAGCCAGGAGCCCAGGGTCGCCGCCGCCACGTTCAACGGCAGGGCGATCCAGAAAGGGAACAGGACCCCGCCCACGATGGGGAAGAGCGTGATGGGCGCCGCCATGACCGCGATGGAAAAAACGAGGTAGAACGCGGCGGACATCCATGGATTGGCGCGGGCGAGGTTGACCAGGTCGATGATGCTTTGAATCGGGATCCATTCGGCGAACATCGAGAGGCGGAAGGCCGGGCTGATGAGCGCGAGCACGACGGTAACGCCGAGGAGGCTCAGCCAGCGCTTGCGGACGGCGCGCGACGGCGGGGCCGATGAGGAGGCAGGAACCACCGGGCCTCAGCGCTTGGGGCGGGCGGGCGAAAGAGAGTCGAGCGCCTCGGCAACGTGCGACTTGGGGTTGAATTGCGAGTTCACGATTTTCCGGACGATGCCGCCCTCATCGATGACGTACGTGACGCGGCCCGGAATCATGCCAAAGGTCGCTGGAACGCCATACAGCCGGCGGACCTTGCCCATCGGGTCGCTCAATAACCGGAACGGGAGCTTATACTTGGCCGCGAATTCCCGGTGGGAATCGGCCGAATCAGACGAAACGCCGACGACTTCGGCGTTTCCCGACGTGAGCTCGGAATAATGGTCCCGAAAGTCGACGGACTCGGCCACGCAGTAATACGTGTCGTCCTTCGGGTAGAAGTATAGGACCAGGGTCTTGCCCCGATAGGAGCTGAGACGAACGGTCTGGCCATTCTGGTCCGCGAGCTCAAAATCAGGAGCTTTGTCGCCGACCGCGACCGACTTTTTGCGACGTCCAAACATTCGTTCTTCCTTTGAGGCGTAAAGTTGGAGGTGGCGGGAATCGAACCCGCGTCCGGAAGAGAGATCATGATGTCGCTACAGGCTTAGCCTAGTTTTCATCTCGCAACGGGGTTGTAACTAGACAGAACCTCCCCGTCACCAGCCTCGTGTTGTTTAGATCATTGAAGACGAGACGCGCCTCAACAACCGAGCCCGGTGATTACATTCCGGCCCCAATACCAGGCGTCTTGGGCGGAACGTCACAGCGTATTAGGCTGCGAGTGCTAACTCAGAGTTAGCAGTTACTAGTTTGGTCGGCTTTATAACGGAGCCGCTGACCAACTCCGGCCTGCTACATTCAATCACCCTGCCACCGTCGAAGCCATGTCACCCCCGAAAATCGGGTGGGCTGAACGGAAGAAGTGAGATGCGCAATTTATTTCAAAGAGCTTTTTTGGCCGAGCGACGCGCCCGGAAAAATCCAGTCAACAACGCGGCCGATTCCTCGACCATCAGCCATCTTACAACGCTCGGACGGTGATTAAGTTTCTTGTTGGGCACCACGCGCATCACCGAGCCGCAGGCGCCCGCCTTCGGGTCAGGCGCGCCGTAGATAAGACGGGCCACGCGCCCCTGCACGATGGCGCCCGCGCACATCGCGCAGGGCTCGAGCGTAACGTACAAATCGCATCCCAATAGCCGCTCGTTCTTGAGCCTTTTTGCGGCGGCGCGCAGCGCGACCACCTCCGCGTGGGCGGTCGGGTCGAACGTCGTGCGCGTGAGATTGTAGCCCCGGCCGATAATCCGGCCGTCGCGAACCACCACGGCGCCGACCGGGACTTCTCCCACATTCACAGCGTCGCGGGCCTGATCAAGGGCCGCGCGCATAAATCGAACGTCGGACGTTGTCGGGTCGGCCGACGGATGAAAAATCTTTCCGACGGGCGAGCGCGCCACCGCCGCTTCGACTTTTTTCGATACCCGAGGCGCGCGCTTCATGACTCTTTCCGGTATACACGGGGAACACCGTGGATGTCGACGCTCTGCTTCAGCTCGGGAGCCAGCGCGAGCGACAGGCCCGCCGCCTTCAGCCGTTCCTCCACGTTCACCTGGTGCATCGCGGCCTCGCGGTATTCATGGTCGTTGTCTCGGACATAGAAAACGCCCCCCGGCGCCAACACGCGCGCCACTTCCGAAAACAAAAACTCCAGCGCGTCCGCGCTGATCTCCCGAAGAACCTGCACCGCTGAGACAGCGTCGATGCTGCCGTCGGCCACGTCGGAAAGCCGCCACGACGGGAAATGAACGATTCCCCCCGCGGACGGCTTGATGGGCGCCCGCGGCGAACCGACCAGCTCGCGAAAGGCCGCGTCCGGAATGGCCGAGAGATAGAGGTGCTGAAGAACATACGGTTGTTCGATCGCATCGGTCACGCCCACGAAAGGAACGCCAACCGATTTCCACGCCATGCCCAGCCGACCCCAACCCGCGCCGATGTCGATGACCGCCGACGGGCGCCGGCCGAGCGCCCGCGTCACGTAGTAGAGATCGGGAACGGAATACGAGTCGTGCCAATCGAGCTCGTCGACGCGGTATTGGAGGAAAAAATTGCGCCAGGTTCGCCGGCCCAGGGCTTGGACCGAGCGGGCCAGGTCGGCCACGACGGGATCGATCGGGCGGCGCCAGAGGAAGTGATGATACTTGTACCAGCTGATCCACTGGGCGGGCGTGTCCTCGGCGTAGTCGCGGAACTGTTTGTCCCGGCCGTCCTTTTCGTGAAGCGCCCAGGAGAACTTCCGCGCGCCGTTGCCCACAGCGGCCTGGGCTTTTTCTTTTCGGAAGGCGGAGATGATGCCGGCGGGAAAAGGATCCTTGGAGCGGAGGTCGTTGGCGGTCGCTCCGGCGCGGCGCCGCCTGTCGTACGCGCCGCTGTCAAACCGCCGCGCGATCTTCTCAAGGATTCTGTTTAGCGGCACGGTTCGATCATGGGAGGGTCATTCGGAGGGTTAAAATTTGTGGCCAGTAGGATTTGAACCTACGGCCTTCGCGTTCGTAGCGCGACGCTCTTCCAGCTGAGCTATGGCCACATGACAACGGTTTTCACCGAAATCGGGATGATTGTATCAAATGCGCTGGGAGGGTTAGAAGTGATAGCCGATGCAGAAGCGGGTCACGAGGCCGCAGATCACGGCGAGAGCGTTTCCCATGACGACGCTGGTCCAGCTGAAGTCGATCCGGCGCGTCCAGACGTGCCGGCCGAAAGAGATGAGGACGAACGCCAGCACGAACAGCCACCAGGGATGGGGCAGGAAAAACGCCAGCCAGACGACCAACCGCTGAAGAATCGAGATGTACTTCTCTTCCGTTTCCGGATACTCCCGCCCGTAGATGTCTTTTTCCACGAACCAGATGCTCACCGTGGCGAAATGCGTGACCACGACGAAAAGGCTGCCCAGCAGAGGCCAGGAGTTCTGAAGGGGTTGCGTCTGCCAGGGGCTGAGAAGGAAAAGGATCACGATGTGGACCGCCTGGTCCCAGACGAAGAAGAGCGTGTTATCGGTCCAGCCCTCGTTGATCTTGTTGACGCGGAACCAGTCCTCGAACCAGTGAAGGACTGCCGCGATCGTGATGGCAGTGATCCCGTTGATCGAGAACCCGAGAACCGTCGGCCAGGACTCGAAGAGATACGAGCCGAGCAGGAGGGCGTAGCAGAGGGGATGGATCGCCACGTGGACGAGCAGGCCGAGGTTTTTCCGGCGTTTCCAATCGGCGATGAAATTGGTCTGAAAGGTGAAATCAGCCAACAAATGGCCAAAAAGCAGCCTGCAAAAGATCTCCATGGGTAGGCCGAGGATACAAGAAGCCGTCTTTCCAAAACAAGGGAAACGGCATGTGACTTAGTTCACGTTTTTGCTTGATTTACAGGCACAAACCGTTCAACAACGGCACGAGCGGACTAGTAGCGGAATCCGCTCGTACCCCCCCTCTCCTCGACGAAAAACCACCGTGTAGGGACAACTCTGGTGGATGCCGGAAAACACCAGTTCCCGCACCTCGTCTCCGTCCATGTCGAGGGTACCCACGAAATCGAAGCGGCCCGTGCCCCGGCGCATGTCCACGCGCTCCGTCCAGAGCGACTGAACGGTCTCCTTGGTGACCAGGACGGCGATCATCGCGGGGAGCTTGTCGTCGTCGGAGGTGAGGTTGCGCCGTTCGAAGAGGACAAGGGCCTCCGTCTCCGGAACGCGAAGCGATAAGACCGTGGCCCGAAAGTCCTCAGGAAACTGAACGACGCCCTTGAGCCGGCTCATGATGTCCGGTCCCGCCGGTGCCACGGCGTACTGCTCCGCTGGGACGAAGAGATTGTCTTTGGCGGGGACCGTCGGATCGGTGGTGACGAAAAGGGGATCTTCGTGGAGCGGACGGTCGAACGTCATCCAGAGACCTAGGGGCGCCTCCTCTGGGCAAGCGGGTTTTTCGTGCTGCACGCTGAAGTCATCGAGCGTACGTTCTTCCTGCCAGCCCCGGCCCACGGCCACCACACGGTCGCCCGGCCGCGCCAGGCAGGCGTCGCCAACTTTTTCGCGAACGCGCGGGCGCTGAAGGTTCAGCACGGTGACATGCGCATCAGCTTCCGCGCTGGTCATCTCGAGAAGTTCAGGAAGATCGGGGTCATGGCAGAGCACCTGCGCCTCCTCCTCTCGGAACGCGGGCGAGAATACCTGGACGGCGAGTCGGGTGGCGGGGAGGTAGACGGCGGGCGGTTCCTCGGCGTCATCAAGCCAATCCTGATAGGACTTCTTTTCCTTCTCGATCAGGCCCTGGACGGAGTCGGTTTTCTCGGCGGCGGCCGCGCCGGCCAGGAAAAGCGCGGCGATGGCGAGCCAACGGCGAATGTTACTGGCCTTCCGTGATGGCGGGCGCCACATGATGAAACTCGGTGACGTTCGACATCGCGCCGATGAGAATGGACTTCACCTCGTCGAGCGTGCGCGCGCGGTGCAGCAAGTCCCGCCATTTCGCGGCGCCGGGAACGCCCGCGATGTACCACGCGCCGATGCGGCGCATGTGGAATACGGCGCGCGTCACGCCCGCGTATTTCGCCTCAAGCTCCATGTGCTCGAGCGCGGTCTCGAGGCGCTCTTCGGGAGTGGGCTCGGTCACCTCGCGGTTCTCAACCAGCGCCTCGTGAATCTGACGATAAATCCAGGGGTTGCCGAGGCCGCCTCGGCCGATCATGATGCCGTCGCAGCCGCTCACTTCGCGCATCTTGCGCGCGTCGGCGGCGGTGGTGACGTCGCCGTTGCCGATCACGGGGATTTTTACGGCGCGCTTCACTTTGCCAATCGCGACCCAGTCGGCCTTGCCGGTGTAGCCCTGCGCGCGCGTTCGGCCATGAACGGTGACCGCGCTGATGCCGGACCCCTCGGCGATGCGGGCGATTTCCACGGCCTCATCGCCCGACTCGTCCTCGTAGCCTTTGCGCATCTTCACGGTGACGGGAATGTTTTTGACAGCCGCCACGACACTCTTGAAAACGGCCTCAGTGTTCTTCGGGTCCTTGAGCATCGCCGCGCCGCTGCCGTTCGAGGTGATCTTTCGGACCGGGCAGCCGAGATTCAAGTCGAGGAGGTTGAACCCGAGCTCCTCCATCTTCGCGGCCGCAGCGCCCATGACAACGGGATCGCAGCCCATGAGCTGGACGCCGAGCGGACGGTCTTCAGGAATGGTTTTGAGGAGATCGAAGGTCTTGTTGCTGGCGTGCATCAGGCCGTTGGCCGAGACCATTTCGATGAAGCAGAACTTCATGCCGCGCTTGCGCGCGACCATCCGGTAGGCGAGGTCGGTGCAGCCGACCATCGGGGACTGGATGACGGGGGAAGGAATGCAGAGGGACTTCAACTGAAGCATCATGAAACCAGGTGCCCGACGGGGCAAAAAAGAATAGCGCGGGGCGCCCCAACCAGACGATGCCTTCGGCATGGTTGGGACAGCCCCGATCTGGGGCTGCCCCGGCGACTGTGACTGAAAATAATAGCGCGGGGCGGGATCGAACCGCCGACCCTGGGCTTATGAGTCCCATGCTCTGCCAACTGAGCTACCGCGCCAAAACGAAAAAACGTGATCGACGGGGATTCTACCGATTGTCGGCCTCCCCGGCAACGGGATGGCGTGGCGGGCTGGAGGTGATACACTTAAGGCCATGGAGACGTTTCTTTCGACTTTTATTCCGCTGTTCGTGGCCATCGACTCAATCGGCACGCTGCCGCTGTTCCTTGCGCTGACCGACGGCTTCACGCGCGCCGAGAAAAACCGGCTGGCGGTGCAGGCCGTCGTGACGGCGCTGATCGTGGGCGCCACGTTCGGCGTGGCTGGCCACTACATCTTTAAACTGATGGGCATCACGAGTGCCGACTTCCGCATCGCCGGCGGCATTCTGCTGCTGATCTTCTCCATCCGCGAGATTCATGGCCGCACGACCAAAGACCCGCACGCGGACGCCACCGACGCCTTCATCGGCATCGTTCCGCTCGGCGTGCCGCTCATCGCCGGCCCGGCCATGATCACGACCCTGCTGATCCTTCACGACGAGTACAGCTTCTTCGCGATCATGGGCTCGCTCCTGGTCAACCTCCTGATCTCGCTGACCCTTTATATCTTCTCGGACAAGATCATCGCCGTCGTCGGCGAGGCCTTCTCGAAGGTTTTCGCCAAGATCATCGCGATCATCCTGGCCGCCATCGGCGTGATGATGATCCGCCGCGGCATCGAAACCATCTTCCAACCCTAGTTCAGGCTTGCCCTTCCAAATTGCGCCGGATCCGGTGGCGCCGGCCGAGCAAGGGGTCCGCGCCCCCTGTCCTCTGTTCCAAAATGACCGCCGGGTTCGCCCAGAAATGAATGCCCGCCACAAATGCCGCAACCACAAGCACCGGACCGCCCCCAACCTGCATCAGCGGAGGCAGAGCCGCGACGAGGCCGCCCAGCCCCAAGACCTTGAGCTGCATGCGCGCCGGGATCTGAAGAAACGACATCCACCCGCGCTCACTCCCTTTGGTGACGAGGACAGAGAGATGGGAAAGCATCCACACGACGAAGGCGGTCGCGGCGCTGATGACGGCTACCGCCCAAGGGTTCGCGAATGGGTTATGCGCGAGAACGACCTCCTGGGTCTTCAATCCCAACGCGGCGAAGAAAATACCTTCGGTAATCGGAGCCAGCCGGATTGAGACCTCCATGGGGAGGCTCGTCAGGCGGGAGAAGAGCTTCGCGATCCAGCGAATCGCGCCGGACACCTCGGCGCGCGCGACCTCCGCCTTCAGGGCTCGCACCCGTGCCTGCAGGATCGGCTGGATGGCCTGCCCGGACACCTGGTTTTCAGGAGAGTCGAGCAGCATTTCCCGATCTTCGAAAAGCGAGTAGTGCCGGTACCGCCACGTCATGTTGACGTCCGCACCCTTGTTGTTGAGCGGCCCCAGCCGGTCAGGGTACTCGATGGCCTCCAGATAACGCTCGAACCAGGTGATCGCCGCGGCCTTGCCCGCGGCTGACCCAAACTGTTTTTCCAGCGCCGCCTGAACGCCGTCGAGAAGCGCCGCCGTCTGATGCGCAAACGGCTGCCACTCTTTCCGGGCGAGCGGGGCCTTCCCGTGAGATCGGGGCGCCGTCTGGTAAACCACGGTCATCTGCATGTGGAAGACATGGAACAGGAACTGTTCGACGGAAACGTTGCGGAGGTTCCGCACCATGCTCAGGCCCGCCTTCTTGTCCATCGGATCGTAGACGAAGTCGCGCTCAAAATCGATGTTGTCGATGAGATGGCCGGTGATCGGCGCGGCCGTGAGCGGCTTGTCGCGGAACAGCTGCAGAAAGCCATTGGTCATCATCTCGGCGGCGGACGCCGCCACTTCGGTTTGTTCCGTCGGGTTGAGATGACGGCGCTCGGAGCGGTCAGGATGGTCCCAGAACGCGTCGAAGACGGCGTCAGCGTCCATGCCGCTCGGGTCGGCCTTGGTGACGACCATGGAGTAACGGGCGTACTGGTCTCCCGTCCACTCCTTGGCGATGATGTCCTTCTTGTAAGGACCAAGTTTGGGAAAGCTTTCCATGGCGTGGTCCGAAGCGGTGCGCGGCCGGTAACCCGGGCCCATCGCGCGCCGGCGCTGCTCTTCGTTGGCCTCGTCGGCGCGCCGCGCGCTGTAGACGGCCTGGGCAAACTGCTCGTTGCCGGAGATCCGGGACATCACGATGGCGACCTTCGGGCGGCTCTCCACGAGCTCGCCGCCGCGGCCGAATGAAACGAGGAACGTGGCTTCGTTCACGTTCGGGTCCCAGAGCTGAACGTCGATCGTCTGGATCTGCTCGGGGACGAACTTCTGAGTGGCCACCTGCTCGGACACTGTCACCAGCGCCGATCCGTTGGAGCGAAGAAAGTACTCCTTGATGTCGGCCAGCGCGTGTTCGAACTCGCGCGGAGGCGGGCGGGCCCAGTGGAACGCATCCGAGAGCCGCGCAAGAACATCCGGAGCCAGCGGCAGAACGTTCTGAGGGTTGCCCGCGGCGACCAGGTCCTTGTCGTAGTCCTTATAGGGAGCGAGAGCCGCCACGATGTCATCGTGGAGCCCCCGGGAAATCTTGTTGGCCGCGAGGAGCTCGGCGAGATTGATGTCGACGAGCCGGTCGTACCCGACGGGATAGCGGTAACCGCTCGCGACCATCACCATGGCCTCCGCCGTGTCGCGGTGGCCGGTGCCGAGGGCGATGATGCGCCACTTACCGGTCATGTTCATGGTAAGTTCAAGAAGGTAGCCGTCGCCGAGAACGTCCATGACCTTGTGGCGGGCCAGGCGCTCGCGCGTGTCGGCGCTTTCCCAGGCCGCCGGGTCGCTTACATCGACGTAGTTGGGCCTCGGCTTTCGGTTCGCGCGGTTCAGATCTTCCACTTCACCTGGCTTGTAAGGCTCGGCGCCATTGAAATGGGTGGGTCGAAGCTGAGCGAGCGGCCGCTCCGCGAATGTCGGGTGCGAGCCAAGCTCTGCGATGAGCTCGCCCATGTCCCGGGGGTCGGCGGTGATCCGGAACTCGAGGGGGTCTTTCTGAAGCGTTCCGTAGTTTCCGACGAAGATGACTTCCGAGTTGGTCTCATCTTCAGCCAGCGGAAGGAGCATGATCGCGGTGCGGTTGTCGCGCCGGAAAACCACGGGTTCACGCAGGCGAAAGTCAGGGGCTGGCGGAGACCAGTTGTTCAGCGGCTCGAGCGCATCGATGAACATTTGCGCACTTCCGTCGAGAATCGGGAGCTCATCGCCGTAAACCCGAACATCGGCGTCGCGGATGCCGCGTACCTTCATGGCCAGAAGCAGATGCTCCACCGTTCCCACGCTCAGGCCGTGGTTCTCGAGGCCAGTGAGACGGCGGAGGTTTCGCCGAATGTGGCTGAGCAGGGCGGGGACCCTTCTCGCCGACATGGAAATCGCCGTTCCATCGACGCGATAAAAATTGATTCCGTGCCCGGGGCTCCGGGGGATGACGCGGATCCACGCGCGGGTTCCGGCGTGCAGGCTCACATCGACGATCTTCACGCCCACCACCGAGTAGTAGGCCCGCCGCAAAGCGCGCCGCGCTCTTCCCACGGTGTGCGCCAGGAAGCCTTGAACCGCGACCAGCGTCACGCCCGCAGGACCAAACGTCACCACGAGCGTCGTGGCAATGCCGCCGCGGCTTACCGTCACGCGAGCGACGGCGCCGGCCTTGGAACGCTTCACCTTCACAGAGTCGAGCGTGAGCGCCATGCGACCGAGCGCGTCGCGTCCCCACTGCACGGACTCGGAGCGGTTGCTCATCGTTCCGCGGGCGATCACGGTGGCCGCCAGGCGGGCGAGCGCGCTGACCGGGGCGGGCGCGGGTGCAAGCGTCTGTGAGCGCGCCTCAACCACTGCGTCCCAGGCGTCGCCGGGCCGTGTCAGTTCGCGAAGGGGCGCGCTGGCGTCCCATCCGCGCAGATCGCCGGTAGACGGCGTGAAGGAAACGTAGCGCCGGCCGTTGCGGGCGGCCGCGCGCGCGATCGCGTCACCGTGGTAACCGCCGGCGACGACCACCATCGGCCGCGCATCAATCGCCGAGGAAAGGCTTTGGATGGCGGCGGCGAAATCAACGTTGCGCTTTTCGGCATAGCGGTAGAAATTTTTCGCGGCCTCGAGCGCGGCCAGCGTTCCGTCGATCTCGCGGGTGAGGCCGGACACTTCGGCGTCGTCTGACGCCGGGAGCGGTGAGCGCAGCTCGGCCCATTCGTTCGGTGAGAGCGCGAGGCGGGAAAGCTTGGCGAGCAGGCGGGTCCGGCGGTCCAGATTGAGAAGGTCGCGCTCCGTATCGGTGTGCGCAAGCGGCGTCAGCACAGCGGGACGCAGGCGCTCGACCGCGGCGTAAAGCCGGTCGGGCGAAACAGACTGGACCAGGAGCGCATGCTCCAGGTGGAGGCGAAGGTGCGGGTAGGACGCGATGTCGATGGCGTGCGCATCGCAAAGGCGGCCCAGCGTCTCGACGAATTCCTCAAGCCGGAGCCCGCCCTTTTGAAAGCGGAACGCGGCGTCGAAGAGCGCGGCCGATTCCGTTGAAGTCAGGCGCCCGCGCAGGCGGCCCATCAGGCCGCGAATTTCCGACCCGACGTCGGCCGAGTCGTACATCTGCTCGAGCGTCTGCACTTTCAGGATGGCCGCCATCGCCGCGTCCAGCGGCGCGCCGCGGTGGAGGAGCAGGGTGAGCAGGGAAACGAGCGGCATGCGGCCGTCCTCGTATCGCGTCACGGCCAGGTCGGTGAGAAAGAGCTGCTCGTTGTAGATTTTTTTCTTGAGCTCGTCGATCCGTTCAACCAGCGGCCGGAGCCCGGCGGCGGCGCGCGGGGCTGCCGCGAGGGCGGCGGGCACGGCGGCGAGGTTGGCCCGGTAAACGCGCAGGTCTTCCAGGCCGCGAACCGTGGGCACGACGTTTGTCGAGCGAAGGAGCGCGGCCGCCGCGCCCGAGAGCCGGTGATCGCCAAGAAGCTTCTCGATCGCGAGCGCGGCGCCTTCCGGGTCAGGCGACCCGCGAAAGGCGTTGACGTCGAGTTCGCCCACGAGGCCTTCGAGGAGGATGCCGCCCGGGCGGCCGCGCGAAAGAAGCCGCTCGAGCGCCGTTTCAATGTTCCGCTGGGCCCGGGCGTGTCCGTGGATGTCCTGAATGTGGATGAGAAGCGGAGCGGCGGAGCCGGAGGGGACGCCGCCGGTGAATGAGCCGGCGCCGGCGAGGAGGGTGCGAAGATCAGAAGTGGCGGGAAGGACGGGCGTGGATGAAGGGACAGCAGACGGGCGGGAGACGGAAACGGTCTTATGCGAGGGCGGAGGAAGGGAGGCGAAGGCCGGCAGGTCGCCGAGCACCATCTGTACGGATAGAACACCCGCCATCAAGCGGGAGAGGTTCGCCGAGAGGGAGCGATACGTCAAGAAACCTCATGAACGGGAACAGATTTGGGAGCGACATCATTTTATCGGGGAGGGATTAAGAAGCGGTTAATGGCGTGTAAATTTTCAGTTACAGATTTGAACTCTTTTCGGACTGAAAAAACGAGGCGTTTCCTGCTTTATCGACTGACGTTGACGATATCGCCCGCGTGGGGCATCACCGGCGCGCCGCCTGACGTCATCCGGATCTGATAATCGCCCGGTTTCACGCCGGGCTTGGCTTCGATGTCGGCGACGGCGCGCCGATCGTCGACCCAGGTGAATGGCCCGACAATGACGCCCGGCTCGTCCACCTCGATCGAGATCCCTTCCACGAATTCCTTATCAAGCGCGCGGCCCGATAGGACGAGTTGCGCGGCGGTGCCCGGCTTGAGCGGCGGCTGGGGGCGAATGTCGCGCGCCCAGTTTTTCGGCACCACGGTGAAGGCTGTCGGGACCTCGAGAAGGACCGCGTCGGCCGCGCGCACCACGAGCGCATGACGGCCCTCCGGGGCGTTGTCGGGAAGCTTTAAGTCGAGGCCGAGCCGGCCGGGCGCCAGATAGAGGAACGTCGCCGCTTCCCCCTCAATGGTCGCCGCGTCGGCGGTGAGGGCCGAAGCGTCTTCAAACCGGAAGCCGCTCCCCTGCACCAGGAACCGCGCGATGTCGCCGGGACGATGAAAGCCGTCTTCCGCCTGGAGATGCTGGACGAGGCCGCTCTGCCCAAGATTCGGGCGAACGATTCGAATGATGCCCTCCCGCTGCCAGATCGGCTTGCCAGCCAACTGGATGGTCACGCCGTAGTCACCGGTGACCGCAGGACCGATCATTACGGTGCCGTCGACAATAAAAGGAAGTTGCGGAGAGAGACTGGCGATCTGAATGGTCGATGTGGCGGGAATGACCGAGAACCGGGTGAACATTTCCTGCGTCAGGTTGGTGAAAACGCGAAACCGCCCCGTTCGACCCGATTCCCCCATCTCGGTGAACACCAGGTTGAGGACCTCGCCCGGCCGGATGACGGCGAACGGCTCGCGCGCCTGGAACACCGCCTTGCCGCCGATGGAGACGGTGGGGAACGAGAAATCCGTTTTGGACGCCGCGTCGGTGATAAGCCGTCCATGGATCTGGTTGGGCGTCACGAGCGTCAAGTCCTTCACCTTCACATCGGGACGGCCCGACTGCACGGTGATCATCTCCTGAAACTCCTGCGTGAAGCCGGAACCGTTGATGTCGAACTCGATGATGTCGCCCGGAGCGCCGATCATATTGACGTAGTACACCCTGACGATGTGAATGTTTTTAGGAATGAGCTCCGGGTGAACATCCACGCGGGGCTGCGTCGCGACGGGCGTGGCCTTGGGCGAGGGCGTGGCCGCAGGCAACGGTTTCCCGGTGGGACGCGGCGGAGCGCTGGCCGCGGGCGTCGGCGGCGGAGGCGGAAGCAACGGAGGCGCGGTCGCCGCGGGAAGAGGCGTGGGCGTGGCGACGGAAACCGGGCCGAGCCCTCCGCATCGGCGAAGCAGCAGAAGAACGATGATAATAACGACAACGACCAGCGCGATGCGTTGCGACCGTTGCTGTTTATTCACCGATCACCTTCACCACGACGCGCTTGCGCCGCCGGCCGTCGAACTCCACATAAAACACCTGCTCCCACGGCCCGAGGTCCAGTTTCCCCTTCGTCACGGGCAGCATGGCCTGATGATGAACGAGCGTTCGCTTGAGATGCGCATCGCCGTTGTCCTCGCCGGTCTGGTGGTGCTTGTAATCGGCGACGGGCGCCAGCTTCTCCAGCCATTCGAAAAGGTCCTGCTTGAGGCCGGACTCCTCATCGTTCACCCAGATGCCGGCCGTGATGTGCATGGCCGATACCAGACAGAAGCCTTCCTGAATTTTCGATTTTGAAACGCGCTCTTCGATGTCGTCGGTGACGTTGACGATGTCGTGACGCTTGGGCGTCTGGAACCAAAGATAGTCTGTGAAGGACTTCATGACGGCAGGCCCTCCGCGGACGCGGTCGGCTCCTGGACCTTCGACTCCAGCACACCGCTGGGCTTCATCTCGACGTGGAAGTGCTCGCCGTCGATGCGGGTGGCGTCGGTCATCTTCATCTGAGCGCGCAGGGCGTCGGCCATCTCGTCGCGTTCGCCTTCGAGCTCGCGAATTCGCGTTTCGATCTTCCCGAAGCGATCGGCGATGGCGGAGATGGGCTTGGAGGTGGGCGTGGCGGTGGCCGACTTCTTGCGGGCGGCGAGAGCCGGGCAGATCTGGGCGTAGTCACAGTACTGGCACACGCCGCGCTCGTCGGGCTTGGCCTCGAACACCTGGTCGCTGATGCCGTGCGCGGCCTCCACCACCATCGCCTTCACGTCTTCTTCCATTTTCGGCGCGTGCGCCGGCACGGTCAGCGGTGTGAGGGAGTTCAGGTGGTAGAGCGTGACGCTCTCGACGGTTTTCCCGAAGAGTTTCGCGCAGGCGATCTGGTAGAGCGTGAGCTGCGGGTCGGTGCGCACCCGGGACTTGTCGAAGGCCTTTCCGGTCTTATAATCGACGATCGCCAACCCGCCCTTGGGCGTGTTGTCAACGCGGTCGATGTAGCCGGTGACGGGCACTCCTTCCACGGAAATCGTGAATTTGAGCTCAACCTCCAGCACTTTGGAATTGTCGGCGCCGTGCTTGGCGTAGAACCCGCGCAGGATACGCTCGCCTTCCTGGAAGAACCATTTCTCCTGCGCCGGAGACTCGTAGCCCTCTCGCAGCCACTGCGCGCGGAACTGCGTTAGCATGTCGTCGAGCGTCGGCCTCGTCTCGCGCTTTTCGAAAAGAAATTCGAGTCCGGCGTGGACGCTCTTGCCGAAGGAGAAGAACGAGCGCGGCTTGTCGGGGACCTTGTCGATGTACCTGAATTTCCACTTCAGCGGACAAGCGCGGTAGGTGCTGATGGACGAATGCGAGAGCACGCGGCCCTTGTACCAGGGCGCGACTTCGACGGGGGCCACCGGCGGGGCCGCCGGAACCGCCTCGGGTTCTTTTCCAAATCCGGTGAAACTCAGCTGGCTCACTTGTACCCCCCCGCCGTGTCGCCGGGCTGGTAGGAGAGAAGTTCGATGTTCCGCCGCTCGCCGGCGTCCGTGGAGAAGGACGTGAGGATGCGGCCGACGGACGGAGCGTAGTACTCGTTGGTTCCTCCCGGTACTCCCTCGGCGCGGCCCTGGACGAGCAGGCAGCGTTCGAACGTTCCGGCGCTCACCGTCACCGTGCGGGTGGTCGAAAGAATTTCATATTTGTACGTGCGGCCTCCCGCCTGAGCGGTCCACCGCGCGCCTTCTTCGAGTGGCGCCTTGAGCACCATGCGGGGCGTCTCGCCGCCGGCGGGGTGCTCCCACACGGTGGCGCCCTCTTTGCGATAGAGGACGTCGATGGTCTTGAACTTGTTCGTGCCGGCGAAGTAGCTGCGCGAAAGAAGTCCCGTGGAGAACGGCAACCGGGCCGATGTCGACGAGACCTGACACGCCGACTCGATGCGCGCGTTGCGCCCGCCCGTGTCGGAATCACCCTCCACCCACGACATCTTCGGGACGAGCGGAAAATAGTCGGGGCAGTTCTGGGCGTGAAAGGCGGCTGCGCCGGCCCACGGATCGCTACCCGGGTATTTCTGGCCCACACGGTCGTAGAACGCCAGGGCGACCCCGCAGTCGGCCAGCTCGTTCTGCGCGAGCCAGCCGGCGCGAAACACCGCCTCGGCGGCGTTCTTGTCATCGGGAAAGCGGGCGGCGAACGCCTGATATTTCTGCCACGCCTCGTAGGCGCGGCCCTTGGCCTCCGCACCGCGGGCGCGCTTGAAGGCGGCATCGGGCCCGCAACCGGCCAGAACGCCCGCGACGATGATGATGACGACGAGTTTCTTCATGGAAGCCAGAACGCGCTCCTCTTTCAGCCTGAAAAACCGCCGGGCGATCCAGACCGCGATGACGATACCGACCGTGTCGACAGCGACGTCGCTGGCCGAAGGCCCGCGGTTTGGAACGAAAGCCTGGTGAATCTCATCGGATATCGCATAGAGAAAACTGAAGGCGGCGGCGAGGCCGATGGCCCCGGCAGGCGCCAGCGCCGTCCAGGTGTTCGTCAACGCCCGCGCCACCAACGCCACCAGGATTCCGTACTCCGCCATGTGCGCGATCTTGCGGAAAATCAGGTCCCAAATGCCCCAGCCGCTGTTGAGTCCGGGAATGGACGACAGGTAAAAGATCAGGCTACACCAGAGAAGCGGAGGCAGCCAGCAAGAGAGAATAAGCGCTAGTCGTCGCATGTGTGATCGTCGACGGAGAAGTTAATAAATCGATGCCGACCGCGCCACTTACCGCTGGTCATGCGCCTGGACCTCGTAAAGCCGGAACCGTTCCCATGAACCCCGCGAAAAAGTGAACGGCAAAGCTCCCCAGCCGGCGGCGTAGAAGCCGGCGGACGCGCGAAAATCCATCACCTTGATCGGGAACCATCTCGGAAAATCGTACGTCGCCACCGCGCGCAGCGGCAATCGCTTTTGCGAGAACCACACGAGGGGCATGGTCACCTCTTTCGAGAGAACCAGGTCTCCCGGCTCGAACGCCGTGCTCGCGAAGGCCGGAACCCATCCCTCCTCACGCAGATAGCTCATCGTAAACGAATCGCCGAGGTAGAAATGACGGGGACCTCCGCCGATGCCGTTCGCTCGGAGGACCGGCCCGATCCGCCGCGCCGGCTCGGCCTGCTGGTAATCGGCGTAACCCAGGAGGCCGGTGAAAGCGATCATGGCGGCGCAGCTCCAGGCAATCCACCTCGTCGCGCCCGCCCCCCGCCGCTCGAAGACGCGGACGGCCGCGATCGCGGCCGCCGGAGCCACGATGTGGTAGTAGCGCACGGCCACCCAATCCATCACGACCAGCATCATCGCGACAAAGCCCAACACCCAGGCGGCCAGAAAGGCGTCTCTGGGCCAGACCCATTTTGGCGCGTCGCTCACCACGCGGGTCAGGAAAACGGCGGACGTCGCGATCCAGACGCCAAGCAGCGCCGCCGACAAGAGCGGAAAGCCCCCCGCCGACGAAAAGAACAACCCCGTCAGCAACGTGCCGACGGCGATTCCCATCGCGGTGAGCCACCGGGGCGCGCCGGCCCAGGCGGCGAGCGGCGTCAGACACGCGCCTGACAGGAAGATGGCCAGCATGGCGAGCTTCGGCCAACCGAAGGTCCCAACCATACGCGAGGAGGCGGCGAGGATGTGCGGCCGGCCATAAAGATGCGCCGTCCAGACGCTGTAGGCCACCAGCGCGGCGGCGCCGATGGCCCACGCCAGGAAAAGGGGCGGGCGTGACGCCACCTTCTTCCAGCGAAGAACCAGCCACACGGCCGTCAGCGGGAAAATGAGGGCGGCCGTGTACTTCGATAGCATCGCCAGGCCCATGAACAGGCCGCTGAGCGCGCCCGAAGTCCAGTCCCCCTTCTCCGAGCACCGGATGAAAAAGAACAGGGCCCCGACGAAAAAAACCCCCATGGTCGAATCGATGAGGAGGCTGTGCGCGGTGAGCCAGTACGGTGGACTGGCGGCGGCGAGAAGGGCGGAGAAGAGCGGATGGTCCGTCCACCGGCGCGCGAGCTCAAACACGAAGAGCGCCGCGAACCCGGTGAGCAGAACGGTGCCGAAGCGAAGAACCCACACCCGGTCACCGGCCGCCTTCATGATCGCGGCGAGATAATACTGGTGCGCGAGCGGGCCCACCATGCGCACGAAGCCGTCCTTCTCCCAGCCGTGGGTGCTGATTGTCGCGTCGTCCGCCGTGAAGTCGTAGGGTCGCGATGGGTTGTCCTTGAGCCACGACGCGATCTGCACGACATGCCTGTCGTCGACGAAGAACGCGCGGTTAAGAAAGGGAGCCGAGAGGAACAGCGGAATGAGAAAAGCGATGACGCGCTGGTGCCGAAGGATCTGCTCGAGGGACTTCATGTGCGGAAATTCACGCGGATCTCGTCGCCGGGCCCGAGGTGAGTGAGCGCCGCCGCGTTGCCGTCGCGCACGGAGATCTCGATGAAACCGGCGGAGCCCTGAATGGCCAGGAGCTTCCCGGGCTCCACGCTCGTATAAGTGTCGGAGAGGCCGCGAAGCGAGCCGGGGAACGCGCCCAGTTCGAACCAGAGTTTTGATTTCGCCGCCACGGGAGCGACTTCGTCGGATCGGAGGTTTGTGACGAGGTTGCCGAAACCGTCGACCGCAATCACTTCAATCTTCCACAGCGTGCCGAACTTCTTCACTGTCGGGAACGAAAGTTTCTCCCACACGTCCGTGACGTCACCGAAATTCGTCGGCGCTTCCCCCTGCACCAGGCGGCCCGCCACGGGCGCCAGGATGTCGCGGCCGTGAAACGTGCGGCTGGGAAACGGCGGCAGGCCCGGCGGGCTCGAGATGTCGATGACGCGCGAGGGCGGCTCGCTCTCGAAAACCCAGGAAAGGAGTCCGTTGTCGGGAGCGAGGAACCGCCACCCGCCGGCCTCGGCGTAAAGAAGCCGCCGGCTCGAACCAACGCCCGGATCGACGACGCACAGGAAAAGTGTCGCGGCGGGATGATAGCGGTAGGAAGCCAGGAGCTGGTAGGCGCCCGCGCGGACGTTCTGCGCGGGCACCTTGTGGGTGATGTCGACAAACTGGACCGAGGGCGCGTGCGACAGGATCACGCCCTTCATCGTCGCGGCGTAATGGTCCACAAGGCCGAAGTCAGTGAGAAGCGCGACGACGGGAGCGGTCACGGAACGTTCCAGATCTTGTGCTGCTGGGGCATCACGAGCACCCGCTCAAGGCGGGCGTTGGCGCGCTCGTAGGCATCGGCCACCTGGTCGGCCGAGGGTGCCTCGGCGCGGGGCGGAATGGGCGTGGCCGGTTGAATGACGAGCAGCGGGGGCGTTTTCCGCTCGGCCAGAAGTTTCACGACGGCAGAAATCTCCGCGCCGGTGGAGCGCTTTTCCAGCACCACCTTGGCGACGGTCTTGTCGCCCGCCACCGCCAGAAATTTCCGGTGCTCGGTCCAAAGTTGCTTGCCCGTCGCGCTCGGCAGCTTGATGTCCATGGAAACCACGTCGCAGAAATCGATGATCTCGGAGAGGCGCTCCGGGTAGATGCCCGCGGTCTCGAGATGGATGCGAAACCCGCTGCGGCGGAGCTTCGGCAGAAGCTCCACGAGCAGGCGGTGCTGGGTCAGCGGTTCGCCTCCGGTGACGCTCACGGTTTTCACCCGCTGACCGGCGACCTTCACCACGCGCCGGTGAATGTCGTCAACCGTGGCCCGCTCGTGTCCCTTGGCGACCAGGCTTCCGGGCGTGTCGCAATAATTGCAACGGAGGGGGCAGCCGGCCAGGCGCAGGAACACCTGGCGCTCGCCCGCGTAGGGGCCTTCGCCCTGCACGCTCTCAAAGATCTCGCTGACGAACCCTTCCTTCATTCGCCCGCCTCAATGAAACCCTTGTCGCGAAGCACGCACGAGTCGCACGCACCGCAGGGCTTTCGGCCGCCGGCGTAGCACGACCATGTTTTCTCGAGCGGCGCGCGAAGCTTCCGTCCGAGCCGGACGATCTGCGCCTTCGTGAGGTTGACGAGCGGCGCCAGGACGGCGAGCTTTCCGCCTTCGGCGCCCGTCTTGCTTCCCAGGCGCGCGGCCTTCTCAAACGCCCGGAGGTAAGGGCCGCGGCAATCCGGGTATCCGGAATAATCCACGGCATTCGCGCCGATGACGAGCGCTTCTGCGCCAATCTGATCGGCCAGCGAGAGAGCGAAGGCCAGGAAAATCGTGTTGCGGCCGGGGACATAGGTGGAAGGAATGCCGGCGCCGATTTTTCCCGCCGAGCGCGTGGGGAGGGCTTTCCGGCGGCTGGTGAGCGACGACCCGCTCCAGGGGAGGGCGAAGCGGACGACGTGGAGCCGAACGCCTGCCTGGCGGGCCAACGCGCGCGCGGACGTTAACTCGCGACGGTGGCGCTGGCCGTATTGGAACGTGAGCGCGTCGCAGGAAAAGCCGCGGCCAAGCGCCCACCACAGGGACACCGTGGAATCGAGCCCTCCGGACAACAGAACGACGGCCTTTCGCTTGCGGGAAGGTGGAGTCGACATCGACGGCAAGATTACAGGTTTTCGAGGGCGAGACGGCGGGCCGCGGAAAGGCCCTTTCCAAGGAAGCGGCCGCCCAGACGGGCGAACTGCGCGGGGGTGTCGGTCACGAAATATTGCGCCGATCCGGCGCGCGTCGACGGGTTGAGAGCGTCCTGCCGGCGCAGTCCGTTCTCGACGTCCCGCGCCGTCTCTTCGGCGGAATCGATGAGGCGCACGGAACGCCCAGCCACGCGGGCGATGGTGTTCTTCAAAAGCGGGTAGTGCGTGCAACCCAGGACGAGGGCGTCGATCTTCCGGGACAGCACCGGCGCGAGGTACTCGCGGGCGATCTGAAGCGTCACGGGCCGATCGGTCCAGCCTTCCTCAACGAGGGGCACGAACAGCGGACAGGCGGTTTCCCACACCTGGGCGCGGGGCGCGTGGCGCTGAATGGCCGCCTTGTAGGCGTGGCTTCCGACGGTGGCCGGCGTGCCGATGACGCCGATCCGCCGGGTCTTGGACCCCATGACGGCGGCGCGCGCGCCGGGCTCAATGACGCCGTAAACCGGAATCGGGAGAGAACGAAGCGCCTGAAGCGCCACGGCCGACACCGTGTTGCAGGCCACCACGATGGCCTTCACGCGGCGCTGCATCAGGAAAAAGGAAATCTGGAGAGCGTAGCGGCGGATGGTGTTGGGCGATTTGGTGCCATAGGGCACGCGCGCCGTGTCGCCGACGTAGACGATGTTTTCGTGGGGAAGGCGTTTGCGGATTTCCTTCACGACGGTGAGGCCGCCGAGTCCGGAATCAAAAACGCCGATGGGCAGGTTTCGCGAGGGCGCGGTCATCGATCGATCCGGCCGTTGTTCCGGCCGGGCTGCGATACGTAGGCGCTCTGCTCCTGCCGGTGCTGCCGGTCATAGGTCAGAATTCCATCGACGATGCCCCGTACCAGCTGGCTTTGGTAGCGAGACGAGCGAAGTCGGACCTCGGAGACGGGGTTGGAAAGATACTCAAGCTCGAGCAGGACCGACGGCATCTGGGCGCCGCGCAGGACGAAGAAGTCGGCCTCCTTCACCGCAGCCTTCTCCACGTTCGATTTATCGCGGATCTTCTTGGAGATGATGCTCGCGAACTTCGAAGACTCGTTCATGAAATTGTACACGGCCATGGAGGCGAGGAGCTGCCCGAGCTTCGAGCGGTCGGCGCCCTTCTCCGCTTCCAGTCTGACCACGGAGTTTTCGACTCGGGCCACCGCGGCGGCCGCCTTGTCGGTCGCGTCCGCCGCCAGGTAATAGCTCTCGAAACCATTGCCCTTCGACGACAGCGCTGAATTGCAGTGAATTGAAACGAAGAGGTCGGCATTCGCGTGGTTGGCGATCGCCGTGCGCTGAGCAAGGGCAATAAACTCGTCCTTGTCGCGCGTCATGATCACTTTGACGTCCTTGACCTTTCGGAGCTGCCGCGCAAGCTCGCGCGCCACGGATAAATTGATGTCCTTCTCTAGCGTTCCACGAACGCCGATAGCGCCGCTATCGAGTCCGCCATGACCGGCGTCGATCACATAAGTGCGGATGCGTGAGGGGCGCACGACCAGCGGCGCGGTCTTGAGTGGCTTCGCCTTGATAACAGGCGTCTCCGCGGGACCGATCTTCGGCTCAACGATCGCGGCGGCTGCGCCGCCGACGGAGAT
>Ga0163144_10008951_pt1 | contig 21577 bp, 14 predicted proteins | sample OliLak19BULKMAT1_FD_123175 | JGI IMG/M metagenome (GOLD analysis project Ga0163144, IMG submission 123175) | Freshwater microbial mat bacterial communities from Lake Vanda, McMurdo Dry Valleys, Antarctica - Oligotrophic Lake LV.19.BULKMAT1 | ecosystem: Environmental > Aquatic > Freshwater >... | reverse complement strand
TTTCTTAGCACCACAAGGAATAATGGTAGCGTAGTCAATTCGGTTATTAGAATAATTACCAGTTCTACCACCATCATCAATAATGTTGCCATTTGACTCAAAAATAGGTTGAACAGTACCTGCTCCCATGTTATTGTCTTTGAAAGGAGTTACCCGAATATAATTCTTTTTGCAAAGAATACTTGATGGTCCTATACTGTTACTTGTTTGTAAACATACAGTGTAATTCCCAGTTCTATTAAAGAAAACTGAAGGATTAGAATTTAAGGAGGGATTGTTACCATCAAGGTTGCTGTTATAAGTTTCAACATCTTGGCGTGTTGCAGCAGAGTCAATTGGATCATACATATACCACTTCCAATAAGTTGGGCCATTGGTAGAAAGGTCTATAAAAGCTACTGTTCCGAATCGTTCAACTTCATTGGTGGCAGATGCAAAATCAACAACTGGCTTAGAGGTTGGTGCAACAATATTAATGCATTTTAAAACAGAGTCACGACCAAGACAGTTTCTGCTTTTTAAGCGAACGCAATTTGTTCCAGCTTTTGTGAATATATGTGTTGCATTGGTAGTATTATATTCAACAGATCCATTATCATCAATATCCCATTGGTGTTGGATATATCCAGTAGGATTAGAATTAGTTAATTTTACAGGAGTTCCAATAAATGCAGTACTTGGCATATAGAAACCTGCAGCTAAACTAGTAGGATTAGCAAGTGTAATGGTATAATCTTCAGTTTCACCATAATAATGAGGTGTAGAAGAACCTGTAGGACAAGCATTACCTGCACTCATAGTATAGTAGTAAGAGGAGATAAGTCTCATTCTTGAAGTTCCAGCAGAAACCCCACAAGGAACTGTGAATTTGTTAGAAGTTAAAGCACCACCACCCGAACCTGGTGCACCAGAAGTCATTTGTCTCCAGCCTGTTGACATAAACTCATTTGAGGTAAATGTACCATCTCTGTTCAAGTCAATCCAACAATAAATGTAAGTAGCAATATTTCCCCAAGAATAGCTGCAACTAGTTTGAAGCGTGTAATTTGATCCACTAGAAAGCGTAAAGCTTGGTTTGGAACTCATTAAAGTGAAACCATTGGTAGATCCATTTGGAGTAGTTGTTGTGCCGAAATTGCAACCATCTGGTGCTTTTTTCAAGAGGAAATTTCCTGAAATGTCCAAGAGGTTAACAGCTTCAATTGGCCAATAAAAAGTACCGCTGTACAAACAACCATAATAAGAATAAGGCGTGCAGTAAGACTGGGCATGGCTCTTGTTAAGAACCGAAGACCCAATTAGACTCAGAAACATTAGGACTAAGCCTAATAACTTGTTTTTTAAAGTAAATTTTTTTGTCATATCGTTTTTTGTTTAATAAACTAATTTATTACAGTCCTCAAACATAGGAATTCTGTTAATATATTTGACAGCTATTTTATTAAAAGTTGCAAAGACTTCTAATAGTTTTACTATAAAAAATATAACTCATTGATTTACAACTGTAAATAAATTTTTAATGACAAAAAAATGAAATTAAATTTAGCTCAAAATATCGCAGTTGACACAATTGAAGGCCCCGTAATGGTAATTGCTGGTCCTGGAACAGGTAAAACACAACTTTTAAGTGCAAGAGTGGGGAGTATTTTAGAAAAAACAGATTTGTTACCTGAAAATATTTTATGTCTTACGTTTACTGATGCAGCAACGGTAGCCATGAGAAAGCGACTCATAAAATTTATGGGTTCTATGGCACACAGGGTACCAATTTTTACCTTCCATTCTTTCTGTCAAAAAGTTATAAATGATTTCCAAAATGAAATGGGAATTACTTCCTTGGAACCTATCTCCGAACTTGAAACTATCGAAACGTATAACAAAATTATTGACCTTTGGCCATTAGGTCATCCTTTAAAAAACTACAAGTTACCTTATACTTATCGAAAAAATATCATTGATCTTAATAGGTTGCTTAAGCAGGAAAGACTTACCAAAGAATCTCTTTTTCTACTCATAGATAAGGAAATTGAAAATTTGCCATTCAATGAAAAGGTAATCTATAAAGTGAAGAGAGGAAAATTTAACAAGGGTGATTTAAATCCTGTTACATACGAAAGGGAATTAGATAAGCTTAAAAAACTGAAGTCTGCTACTGAAACATGTTATGAATACCGATATCAACTTTCAGAAACTGGCCGTTATGATTTTGATGATATGATTTTATGGGTCATTGATCTTTTTAAATCTAATGAATATAGTTTGCTTCGTTATCAGGAACAATACCAATATATAATGGTGGATGAATATCAGGATACCAATAAGGCACAAAATGAACTAATTCTTTTGTTGGCTTCTTTTTGGGAAATCCCAAATTTAATGGTTGTAGGTGATGATGACCAATCTATATATCGCTTTCAAGGGGCCAATGTTGAAAATCTGCATGCCTTTGAAAGTCAATTTGCATCTCATCTAAATAAAGTTGTGCTAAGCGAGAATTATCGTTCCTCACAACAAATTTTAGATGCTTCAGGATACGTTATAAATATAAATACAACACGCTTAATTCCGGATAAGAGTTTGATTTCAAAAAGTCAGAATTTGAAATCAACACTTGAACCCGTAGTTGTTGAGTGTACCAATATTTTATATGAAGCTGCATACATACTCAATGGAATTGAAGATGCGCATAAAAAGGGAATCCCTTATTCCGAAATGGCAGTTATTTTTAGAAATCATGTTCAGGCTGATGAAATAAAAAAGTATTTGTCAGCTAAAAACATTCCTTACTACCTTAAGAAGCGAACTAATATATTCAACTTACCTCTGATTATCAATATTTTGGAGCTCATAAGTTATATTGTTGACGAAAAAAATAAATCCTACTTGGGTGAATACAGACTCTTTAAAATACTGCACTTTGATTTTTGGAATATTGAGGCGGCAGACTTAGCTAAAGTTGCACTCTATGTAAGACAAGAGAATATATTATGGCGAAATTGTATTCATGATTTAAAAGAAAATTTTGCTTTAAAACAATTGCTTTCTGAATCGTCTGTTGAAAAAATTATTAAACTCTCAGCTGATATCAATTATTGGATTGGAAAAGCTTTTAACTTTCCATTACAACAATTGCTTGAAAAGGTAATAGCCAAAGGTGGAATTCTATCGCATATTTTGCAATCTCCCAACAAACTTTTTTTGTTACAGGTTTTGCAAACTTTCTTTGACTATCTTAAGGAAGAGACACGCAAAAATCCTAGCCTTAAGCTTGAGAAATTTTTACAATCTATACGGTTGATGAAAGAGAATAACATTGCACTTGAAGCAGAAGAAATTATTGAAAAGGGTGAAGGGGTAAATTTGCTTACAGCGCATGCTAGTAAAGGACTTGAATTTGAGGCGGTATTTATTTTGGGATGTAATGAAAAATTATGGGACAAAACCAAAGATCGTTTGCCATTTAATATACGTGAAGTAATAACCCATAACGAAGATTCATTGCTTGAAGAAAACAGACGCCTGTTTTATGTAGCTTGTACCCGGGCAAAATCATTGCTTTATGTTAGCTATAATACACTTGATTTTAATTTAAAAGAACTCCAAGAGTCGGTTTTTGTGACAGAGATTTTGGAATCAGGCATTTCAACAAAAATGAAGGCAGAAATTTCAGATGAACAAATCATGGAAATTCAGGCAGCACAATTCGGACTGAATGAAGCTGATAGTGATTTCATACCAATTGGCAGCGAGTTTTTAAGTAAATTTACTGATGATTATGTTTTAAGTGCAACACATTTAGATACTTATCTTGATTGCCCAGTGAAATTCTATTATCGCAACTTATTGCAAATTCCATCAGCTAAAACTGGACCTCTAAGTTTTGGGAACGCAATTCACAAAGCACTAGAATTGTTCTTTAAAACCATGCTTATTCATCCGCAAAAATTATATCCTGAGCTATCTCAATTGATTTCATGGTTTAAATTTGATCTTGAAAAAAACCGAGATTCATTTATACCAGAGGATTTTGAAAGAACTCTTGAATATGGCGCAGAGTTGGTTTTGCCAAAACTCTATTCAACATTTTTACCAGAGTGGAATGAAAACAAAAACCGGGAACCCGAAAAAAATCTTAAAGATATTGTGGTAAATCACGTGCCCATCAGGGGGAAATTAGATCAATTGGTTTTTGATGATGCCCGAAGTGTGCATGTAATAGACTTTAAAACAGGAAAATATAGCAGTGATAAGAAGAAATTAATTTTACCTCCTGTTATTGGAATTGTTCCCGAAGAGGCAACATTTGAAGAGTTATATGGTGGAAACTATTGGCGGCAGGTTGCCTTTTACCATCTTTTGCTCAACAACGATCCATTGCATAATTACAAAACAATCTCTGGCGAAATGTTTTTTGTGGAACCTGATAAAAAGGACATTTTTGTTAGGGAAAGGATTTTCATTCAACCCGAAGAGTTTAATTTTATGGAACGCTTGATTGCTGAGGTTTATCAAAAAATTAAAAACCATGAATTTACCAAAGGTTGCGGCAAAAAGGATTGTGAATGGTGTAATTTTAATACCTACTATCTAAAGCAAGAAACTTACAGCAGTGAAGGATTAATGGAAAGTGAAGATGATTAACCTTACGCGATTAATTAGACGCGAGCATGCCAGTTTCCCTCATAATAAAAAAAACTTGAATAGAGCATCTTAAGTTCAAACTATTAAACCTAAAATTTCTGTCTGAATTTTAAAACCATAAACATCTGATTGATTTGATATTTTGATTTTTCAACCAATTGTTGATTGTAATATAATTCTGTATAACCAAATATAGGTCTATTAATTGTGCTATTGAATTCGAAAATCAACTCACTCTTTTTCTGTTTACCAAAGGCATAAGCTACGTTTAAATAACAAATCCAAGAGGTATAAAGCTTTGAAAAATTGTTTGAATTATAGACGTGAATTATTTGTTTCAAGGCGGTGTCAGTACCTCCCCAAAAATAAAAATCACTGTACAAGTATTCAACTGATAGTTTTTGAAAATTAATGCCCATTCCAAAAGATAAACGCTTATTATTTTTAGCTTTATATTTTAAACCCACCGAGATTCCGTAATTAATATCTTTGTGGAGAAGATTTTCTGTAAAATTCATTTGGTCTGTATCATTATAATAACTTGTATAAGTTTCCGTTTTTGATGGATTGGCGTTGATGCTTAAACAAAGATTAAGTCTCGTTTTTAGGTTTAATTCAATACCAAATCCTAAAAATAATTTAGGATTTGGTGATTGAACTAGAGAAGTTAACTTAGCACCTTCTATTTTGGATTTACTAAATTGAAAGCCTGAACCGATTTCAAAAAATGCCTTATTTTTAATTTGTCCATATACAAAAAGATTGATGAATAAGAAAAAAAAGGTGAAAAATATTGACATGCTACTTTTTAAGAAATTTAATCTCATGATTATTTTTCCCATCATTAATAATTAAAATATACTGTCCGGCTTTTAAATTTTCAGCATTAATTTGTTTAAAATTGTCTCCTGCTTCGAATCTAACATTTTGCTCAAAAAACACCCTTTTGCCAGTAATGTCTATAAAAGAAATGGTATTGATTGAGTTTTGAGAAGCATAGATATTTAAGTTGATAATATCAGTGGTTGGATTTGGAAACATATTTTTAATTTGAAAAACATTGCCGTTTTGAAGATCCTTTTCTCCTGAAAGAACAAACGGTGCGTTATTATTTGCAGGACCAGCATCCACGGATGTTCTAAAACCGATTTTTTCGAAGTCAATTCCTGGTGGGACATTGATAACCAAATCTCCGCCAACATATCTATATTCAATAGTGTTTGGTGTATTTATGGTATTTAAAAACTGAATTGAGTTATTGCTTGAAATCAAAAGAGATGAGCCTTGTAGATAAATATTAATCTCGTAAAATATTGAATCATTATCCATGAGGGTATCTTCCTGCGTATTATAAAGTCCCTGAATCGTTAAATTTGCAAACCAGTTCTCTATGTTTTCCTGATTTATTCTTAAGGAGGCTGTATAATTTTTAAGGGTAATTGTTCTGGCTTCTGCATTATAAACTATATTACCAAAGGAATCTTTTGCTGAAACTCCAAGATAATTTGGCGGTGGTGAGGCATAGCCATCAGATGGTAATTTTGAAGAGTAATTTTCTTTTTCTGAATTAAGAACTTTATACCGGTTAAAACCAGAACCACATTCAAATTCTCTTGCTTCAGCACAACTGTAGCCACCCCCACCAGGCCCTATCCATGAAACAGCATGTGCCCCCGAAATAGCGGTCCAGTTTGCAAATGCTTCTGAAAAACACATGTTTTTACAAAGACCACACTGCTTTCTCTGACGTATTTCGTAATTATACCAACAATAGGCTTCGGCCATTGTTTGATATCTCTTTTTTAAAAAACAGTTTTTGTAATCACCTTTGCTTGCATGGGCGGAGGTAAAATTAATCGCAGCCAAAAGGAGGATTAAAAAGATTGATATTTTTTTCATTTCATTAGTGTATTTAAAATTTGTGCCTACTCTGACAGGTTTTCAGCTTCCCCTTTTTGTTGTCGTACTGCAATACAATTCAAACCTAGTGCGACAAACAGCGATAAAAAAGGAATAAAATATTTGTTTTATTTTGCTTTGAGTAAATCGGAAAATTAAAATTTGGCGATACCAAACTGATTATTGATTTTGGGAATAGAAATCATTCAAATTTGGAAATTACCATTAGATAAAAGAATTTTTTATTTAACCTGAAAGTCTGATACATTTGTGATCCATTAAGTATTTTAAAAAATACCGTAATTCTTAATTGTCAGAATTTGAAATTAACAAAGATGGCTAATTTCTTAAAATGATCAGATTTTTTAATGTCAGATCTAAGCAGTTATTTAAAAGTTAATAATGAAAGTTAGCAATATTTTATTTGAATTCGAAGATCAGAGCTGGTTTCCAAACTTTTTGAGGGAAAGCATGACAGATTATTTACGCCTAATTTTCAAAGCATGTAGCATGTATGAACCAACAGTTCCACTAATCCTAGATTGTTTAAATAAAACTAATTCTTACCAAATTATTGATTTGTGCTCAGGAGGTGGTGGTCCTGTTGAGCATATTTACAATGATTTGAAAAAACAGTCGAATACTGAAATCAATATCATACTTACTGATAAGTTTCCAAATATTGATGCCTATAAATTTATATTCTCTCAAACAAATGGAAAAATTTCTTTCATCAAAAATTCAATAGATGCATCAAATGTACCTAAAGATTTGGTAGGGTTAAGAACTATCTTTTCAGGTTTTCACCATTTTAGCACCTCGTATGCAAAAGAAGCAATTAAAGATGCGGTCAAAGCAAAATCAGGCATTGCTATTTTTGATGGTGGAGATAAAAATCTTTTTTTTATTCTGCTCATATTGATAGCACACCCTCTTGGATTTATCTTTTTGACACCATTTATTAAGCCTTTTAGAATTTCAAGAATTTTCTTTACTTATTTGATTCCAATCATTCCTTTTTGCACTCTTTGGGATGGAATCATATCAACAATTCGTTTGCGCAGTTCAACCAAGTTATTAAATATTGCAAGGTCAGTTGATATGATAAATTATTCTTGGAAATCGGGTAGACTTAAAAACAAATTTGGAATTCACATAGCCTACTTGATTGGATTTCCAATTGGTTAAAGCGGAGGCTGATAACTAAATCGCCTTCAGCATGAAGGGGATTGAGAATTGTGTGGATATATCAGAAGGGTGCAAGGGAACGTTTGCCTTAGAAATTGTGGATTGATATATTCTGCCTCATGGCCTATCATTCTGATTAATCTCTAAATTTGCACCCTCACAAATTACTTTCTCACAATTTCAACATCTAAAAAGTGTCAATAGGAAAATTATACGGTAAAATTATACCCAACATCACCATCGAAAGTGCCGGTTCAGAAGGCCTAAGTCTTACTCGGGTAGATGGACAAGTAATATTTGTAAAGTATGGAGTACCAGGCGATGTGGCCGATATAAGGCTTTTTGCAAAAAAAAAGAAAGTCCTTTTTGCGGAAATTGATAAGCTTATAACTCCAAGTTTAAATAGGGTCACACCTTTTTGCAGTCATTTTGGAGTATGTGGCGGTTGTAAGTGGCAACAAATGGATTACCCAACCCAACTCTTTTGGAAAAACAAACAGGTTATGGATGCTTTTGAACGCCTTGGAAAGGTTGAATGCAAAGAATGGCTGCCAATTGTGGGTGCGCCATCGCAACAAACTTATCGCAACAAATTAGAATACGCTTTTAGTAATAAAAGATGGCTGATGCACAACGAACAGGTAGCACCTGAAAGTATAATGGATGCTGCAGGATTTCACATTGCTGGACGGTTTGATAAAATTCTGGATATTGATACTTGTTATCTTCAAGATGATTTTGGTAATAAAATTAGACTCTTTATCAAAAAGCATGGAATTTCGGAAGGCTTAAAGTTCTATGATATAAAAGAACAGACTGGATTCTTAAGGAATGTAATCATTCGCAATACCACGCTGGGGCAATGGATGGTGGTTTTGATTTTTGGTGAAGACAATGAAGTTGTTACAAATAAGTTGATGGAAGCTTTAGCAGACAACTTCCAAGAGATAACTGCCTTATTGTATGGTGTAAATACAAAAGTTAATGACACCATTTATGATGTGGATTTGGTAAAATTTAAAGGCGAGGATTTTGTCGAAGAGAAGTTAGAGGATATAACATATCGCATTCGGCCAAAATCATTTTTCCAGACCAACTCCACGCAGGCACTTAATTTGTACAGGATTACACGTGATTTTTGCGGTTTAACAGGAAAAGAGTTGGTTTATGATCTTTATTGTGGGACTGGCAGCATTTCGTTGTTTGTTGCAAAAAACGCCGCAAAAGTTTTTGGAATTGAGAGCGTACCTCAGGCCATTGAAGATGCCGTGGAAAATGCAAGGAATAATCATATTGAAAATGTCGAATTTACAGTTGGCGATATGCGCTTTGAGCTGAATGATAAGTTTGTTGAAAGGACGGGAAAGCCAGATGTTGTAATAACCGACCCACCGCGCGTTGGTATGCATCCTGATGTGGTGGCTCAATTGTTGAAAATGGAGCCGCAAAAAATTGTATATGTAAGTTGCAATCCTGCAACGCAAGCTAGAGATCTTGCTATATTGGCAGAAAAATACAATATCATAAAAACGTGTCCGGTGGATATGTTTCCGCACACACACCATGTGGAGAATGTAACCTTATTAGAGGCCATCTAAAATTAATTTTATTTCCCTTCTAACTAAAAACTTAAGGGTAATTTAAATAACCAATTCCACCATGGGATCCCAAAAGTGTTTTACAAAATCTATTATTTGGCCGTCTTTAACTTTCACTCCTTCATTTTCAAGTAATATTTGCATCTTATCTGGATTTTCAAAATGAGCTTTTCCCGTTAATAAACCATTGCGGTTTACTACCCTGTGAGCCGGTATATATTCACCAGATTTGTGCGATGCGTTCATTGCCCAGCCTACCATTCGGCTCGATTTGGCAGCTCCAAGATATTTTGCTATCGCGCCATAATTGGTTACCCTGCCTTTAGGTATTAGCGCAACCACAGCGTGTACTAATTTGAAGAAATCAACGTTCTCATCCTTTATTGCCATTAGAATATTCCTTAGAAACGAAGATAGATGAAATTAGCATTGCAATCAACTTTTACCAAATCAAGTATTTATTGTTTAAGGAATCATTAACTAAAATTTGAACGAAATCTTATAATTCACCCAAAACTATATCATTACCTTTTTATTACATTTGCAACCCAATAATTATGACAAAGCGAATTACTCTATTATCCTTACTTTTTTTCTTTATAACGGCATCGTTTGCGCAGGGTTATAAAATTACCATCAAAATCAGAGGTATTAAACCAAATGAGGTTTATTTGTTAGCGAGTTATTATGCTGATAAAAACCAGAAGGTAGATTCTGCTATATCAGATAAAAACAATCAAGTAATCTTTAAAGGCAAAAATAAGTTACCAAACGGAATTTACTTAGTTGTAACCCCTGATCGTAATTATTTCGAAATGGTTATTTCTGAGCAAGAACAAGAATTTACAATCGAAACCGATACACTCTTTGAGAGTGAAAAAATGGTTGTTAAAAACTCGAAAGAAAACAACTCCTTTTTTGAATTCAACAACTTTGCTAGTATTAAATCGCTGGAGTATGAGGCCATGAAGGCCAGTCTTGTGATTGCAAAAACAAAAAGTGACACCTTGGCCGCTCAGAAACAATTTCATGCCCTTGATAGTCAAATTCAAGGCAAACGCCAGGAAATTGCCAATAGAAACCCTTCACTTTTTATTTCTAAAGTTTTTAGATGTTTTAGGGAATTAGATGAACCAATCCCATTGAGAAACCCTGATGGTTCCTTGCAGGATTCTAACTATAGATATACATACACAGTTAATCATTATTGGGATAATATTGATTTGGGTGAAGATGGCTTGATTAGAACCCCTGTATTTCACAATAAACTTCAGGTGTTTTTTAAGAGAACCTTCGTTCAAATTCCTGATTCTATAATTTTTCAGGCAGACAAGTTGATTAAAAAAATGGAGGCAGCTGGTGGTAAAGAATTATTCAGATACTCTGTTATGTGGATTACTAATTATTATGAAGAATCTCATATTGTATGTATGGACAAAGTATTTCATTACATGGCAAAAAATTACTATTGTGCAGGTAAAACCCCTTGGGCAGATTCTTCAACCATTAGAAAAATTTGTGAACATGTTACTAAAATTGGACCAACGCTTTGTGATGTCCCTGCTCCGCAAATTGAAGAACTTTACGATACCACTTACCTCAAAAGGATTGATCTTTATCAAATAAAATCACCTTACATAGTTGTAATATTTTGGGATCATCAGTGTGGACATTGTCAAAAAACCATGCCACGTTTAAATGTATTGTATGATTCACTGAATAAGAAAGGGATAAAGTTCGAAGTTTATGCAGTTTATACCCAAGATGATTGGGAAGGTTGGAAAAAATATGTTCGTGAAAACAAACTTAAGTATACCAATGTTGGAAACATGCGCGGAAAAAGCAACTACCGTAAGGAATACTTTTTTGTTGCAACACCTCAAATTTATATTTTAGATAAAGATAAAAAAATCAAGCTAAAAAATATTGACATAGATAACATAGCAAACGTACTCGGTATGCTCACTGCCGAAGATCGAGAGAAGGCAAAGAAGAAGAATTAGAATTGCATTAATTCCTTTGATATAAATCATATCAAATTGGTTTATTTCTAAAAAATACGAATATTTATAATTTTTAAGACCAAATATAAAGCCTGCGGATTAAATTCGCAGGCTTTATATTTTTAAGAAACAGATAAATGATGTTCTGAATTTGGTCTTCTTTAAAATTTATCTCAAATAAAATATATATGAAAATAATTGGAATCATCTTCAGTCTCTCCCTTATTCAATTTGCATTTGCGCAATCAAACGTAAAAACCTATCAAAATGATCCTGGGGATAGGCCAAGAGAACATTCGGCAGACATTACCCACATGAAAGTGATGGTATCTTTCGATGCGCCCAAAGGGTTGGTGAAGGGGAAAGTATCCCACTCATTTACACCATTGAGAAGTGATGTTGATACCTTGTTTTTTGATGGCCCGGGCATAACTGTTTTTTCAGCACTCCTTGATGGAAACCCTTGTAAATTTAAATCATCAGCTGATGGGGTTACTGCTTATTTTGAAGTACCTCTTAAAACGGATAAATCTTATGTACTAACTTTTGACTATGAGGCCTTTCCAAAGAGAGGTATTTATTTTATTGGTTGGAATAGTCCAACTGTGACCGATGCAAAAAATCAAACCCGTCATCAAATTTGGACTCAGGGTCAGGGAATTGACAACAGACACTGGATTCCAATGTATGATAACATGAATGATAAGTTTACTACGGAAACAATTGTCACTTTTGATAAAGATTACAATGTGTTATCGAATGGAGCTTTAAAAAGCGTTAAATCCAATACAGACAATACAAAGACGTGGAACTATGCCATGGGAAAACCGCATGCTGGATATTTACTTATGCTAGCAATTGATAAATATGCCATAAAAAAATCGAAAACCAAAACGGGGGTACCTGTTGCTTTTTGGTATTATCCTGAATCTCCTGAAACGGTAGAACCGACGAGCATGCATACCGAAAAAATAATTGAATTTCTTGAACAGGAAACTGGCATTCCTTATCCTTGGGAAAGTTATTCCCAAGTGATGGTGCAGGATTTTATGTACGGTGCCATGGAAAATACGACCGCAACAATTTTTGGAGACTTTTTTAATACAGATGCCCGTGGATTTTTGGACAGGAATTATGTTGGGGTAAATGCACATGAACTTACCCATCAATGGTTTGGAGATCTCATTACCGCGCGCGGTGGCAGTGATACTTGGCTACAAGAAAGTTATGCAACTTATTATTCAAAAATATTTTTTGAAACCATTGAAGGCAAAGACAAGGTAAAATGGATGCAAAGACAAGAAGTTAATTCTGCGTTGAAGGCATCAGAAACAGACAATTTTCCTATAAGATATTCTGGGGCAGGAACGGCAAGAGTGTATCAAAAAGGCAGTTCAGTCATTCAAATGTTGCGCTATGTTTTAGGCGACGATGCGTTTAAAAAAGTGATCAAATATTACTTAACAGCTCACTTATACAAGAATGTAGAAACAAATGATTTGTATCAAGCGGTTCAGGATGTTACAGGTTTGAGTCTAGATTGGTTTTTTGATGAGTGGATTTACCGGGGCGGTGAGCCACACTACAAAGTAAAATATACCGTAAATGATTTTCGGGTTGATATTACGGTTGATCAAATTCATGCTTTGAATGAATTGATTAAAACTTTTAAAATGCCAATAAATTTTGCAGTTTATTTTAAAGATGGTAAAGTGAGCCGTGAGAAATTTTGGATAGAGAAACAATCCCAAACAATAACGATTTTAAATCCAGATAATAAGGAAATTTCTTTTGTGCTTTTTGATGAAAACTCTGAAATAACCAAAAAGGTAACCTTTACAAAGAGCAATGAGGAGTTGCTGTCCCAATTAGAAGGTGCGGCAGATATGATTGACAGGTATGATGCCTTGGTTGGGCTTCGTAATTCCAGTTATGATTTTAAAAGAAAGGCGTTATTGAATGCTTTTGAAAAGGAAACATTTTATGCCTTAAAAGCTGAAATTGTTTCACAGCTCGCCAATGATGAGTTGATTTTTCCTAAACTTATTACCTTGTTTGATCAAGTGGATCCTGAGATTACCAAGTCTTTAGTGAATTCAAATACCAAAATTTATGATGTTTTGAAACCCGGTTTTGAAAAACTATTGGATCATCTTTCTTACGATCTAGTTGAAAGAGGATTGACAAGACTTTGCGATGAATTTCCAAGTGAAGCTTCAAAATACCTCGGTAAAATAGAAAGAGACTATATCTCAAAAGGCGTATTTGGGCAAAATAATAATATATATATTAAATATCTTGAACTGTCGGTTTCAAACCAATTAAATGCTTCAAAATGCACCGAGAATTTGGAATTACTTGCATCGGATCTCTATGAATTTAGAACAAGGGTTTCTGCTATGGAAGCCTTAAAACGACTTGGAATTTGCAATGAAAGAACAATTAAGCAAATTCTTACCGCTTCATTAAGCTCTAATGGAAGATTAGCTGGTCCAGCAAAAGGTGTTTTAAAATATTTTGCAGATCAGTCGTCTTATAGAGCAATGATTGAAAAAACAATCAAGAGTGGTAATTATTCCGAAAAGGATAAAAAAGTATTTGTGGAAGCTGGATTCTCTAGGAAGACCAACTAAATTAGTACCCCAAAATTTTGAGCATGCTCTTATAACTCTGCTCCTTAGAGAAAATCCGAGTGGACAATTCCCCTTCGGCATCTTTGTCAATTATAATATGTTTAGGCGCAGGTACCAAACAGTGTTGAATACCACCATAACCACCAACACTTTCCTGATACGCTCCTGTATTAAAAAATCCAATATAAAGTGGATCTTCGTTATTGAAACGGGGAAGATAAATGGCATTTACATGTTGTTCTGAGTTGTAATAATCATCGCTGTCACACGTCAAGCCGCCAAGCAATACCCTTTCGTAGGTTTTATCCCACCGGTTAATCGGCAGCATGAGGAATTTTTTATTGATGGCCCATGCGTCAGGCAGGGTTGTCATAAAACTACTATCTATCATATTCCATTTTTCACGGTCATTTTGTTGTTTTTGGTATAGCACTTGATAGATAGCACCACCACTTTCTCCTACTGTAAACGAGCCAAACTCTGTAAAAATATTAGGTTCTTCAATTCCGTTTTCGTTGCAAACCTGCTTAATCTGAGCTACAATCTCTTCAGCCATATAAGGGTAATCATAATCAAAAGATAATGAGTTCTTAATTGGGAATCCTCCGCCAATATTGAGAGAATCTAAGGTTGGGCAACTTTTCTTTAAGGCGCAATATACCTTTAGGCACTTATGTAATTCATTCCAATAATAAGCAGTATCTGCAATGCCTGTATTAATAAAAAAGTGAAGCATCTTAACTTCCACATTGGGTTTATCCTTGATTTGATCGAGATAGAATGGAACAATATCTTTATATCCAATTCCCAAACGACTTGTGTAAAACTCAAACTTAGGTTCTTCTTCCGCTGCTAAGCGAATACCAATCTTAAAAGGTTTGTCTATGAGGGCCGATAATCTCTCTAATTCGCTTTTATTGTCAAGAATTGGAAGGGTGTTTTCGAAACCATCATTAATAATCTTTGCTATATTTTCAATGTAGAGATCGGTTTTGAACCCGTTTGAAATAATATATTGCTGCTTACTTATTTTTCCTTCAAGATACAAGGCTTCAATAATATCAATATCAAAAGCAGAGGAAGTTTCAAGATGAATATCATTTTTAAGCGCTTCTTCCAATACAAATTGAAAATGACTGCTTTTAGTGCAATAGCAATAATGATATTTTGCCTTATAATCACATTTAGCCATGGCAACATTAAACCACATTTTGGCCTTTTTTATGTTATCGGAAATCTTAGGCAAATAATGAAATTTTAGCGGTGTACCATATTGTTTGATAATGTCCATTAAATACATATCATGAAAAATTAAGGTATTATCCTCTAACTGGAACTCTTCTTGAGGAAAATTGAAAGTTTGTTGAATTAGGTCGACGTATTTGTTTTTCACAATGTAATGAGGTTACTTATGTATTTTTATGCAAAAGTAGCTAATTTGGATTCTATTTTTTCTGACTTCTTTTTGGAATTAGAAATATTTAATTTCGCCTCTTAATGGAAATAGTTGAGTGGGTGGGTGTGATTTCAGGAATATTGGCAGTTTATTTACTTTATTCCAATAATATTTTAACTTGGCCTGTAGGGTTTCTAAATATATTTTGCTTTCTATGGATGTTTTGGAATCAAAAATTATATGGAGATTTTATTGTCCAAATTATTTTTTTTATCGTTGGTATTTTAGGTTGGATAAATTGGAACAAGAAATCAACGAATCTTCCCGAAGTGTTAAAATGGAAACAAACCTTGTTATGGATATTTGTAACCTTAGCGAGTATTCCTTTTACAACCTACTACTTTAAAAACTATACTGATTGCAGCTACCCAATCGCCGAAGCAGGCATATTGAGCATTAGCATTGCTGGTCAATTTCTAACTGCAATGCGTAAAATTGAAAACTGGTATTTTTGGTTGGTTGCCGATTTTATGATGGGAGTTGTTTATGCCTTAAAAGGTCTATATCCAACCGCAATTTATGCACTCATTATTTTTGTAATTGGCATTTTTGGTATCTTGAAATGGCAAAAGATTGTTAGAAATGGTTTTAGTAAAGATAACGAAATTGATTAATTAAAATCGTCACCTTTATCGGAAGTAGCGTGCTGTCTTGACCAATCCCAGTCGCAAATATTTTATTTGAAATGCCTAAAATCATCAATCAATTATTTAATTCATCAATCAATCTTTTAAGCGTCTAAATAAATCATGGACGTGTAAATTCTCAACTAAACCAGAAAGCCTTTATTGCTAGTTTCTCAATAGCTAAGAGAGAAGACTATTTAATTCCAACTTTGCTAGAAAGTGCAACAGCTTGTTTTATAAAAGCATAAGTTTTACCTCCAATTGTTTTATTGGTTCTGTTAAAGTTTACAATTTTAACAGAACCACTCCCTACACCTAGTTTTACAATTTCTGCTTTGGTAACAGTATATTTAGCTACAGAACTTGGAACAACTTTTCGAAGCGTTGAAGAAGGGCCGGTTACTATTAAAATTGTCGAATCAGCAGCAGTACCACTTACCCAATCAATAGTTTTATCTTGAGTTTGGTCAAAATTTACAAATTCTGAAAGTATAGGAATGTTTGGAAAACCGCCACCATCGTTATCACTTATTGCTGGAATACCGTTGGCAGCATTGGCTGTTCCTACCCAAAAAATCTGAGAACCATAAACGATACCTTTGGGATCCGTTGTTGTCGGTGAATAAAAGTAAGTATTGTCATCACTTTTAATTAAGTCCTTTGTGTTGAGTTTTAGACTTCCCGCTTCTACTTTTATTTTCGATATTTTGTTACTATAAAAAATGGCTTGACAGGTACCAGTCATAACATCTACACCACCATCTTTTGTTCGCGTATTTATTGCAATTAAAATACCATCAACATCTGAAACAGATGGGATAGTAATGGCTGGAGCATCGATAGCCGGAATGGGATCATCTCCTCCAGAATCACAACTGTGAATGGCAAATGAAACTAAAACGATTGAAGAAAGGATTATTTTTTTAATCATCATATATTTTTTTCAAACGTAAAATGAATTTTACAATTTAACAAGTGTTTAAGAAAATTGAATTTTTCAGGATAAAGGATTCAATGTCGTTGCGTTAAGGAGAAAAGAGTTTATTTTCATAGAATTACCCCTCCGTTGCTCGCATCTTGCGAGTGACAAATTATTCTGCCTCTGGCAGTTAAGGGTTTTTGAGCTTGTATCTTATCCAGAATAACCTCCAAAGAACTAACATCGCTGGCACTTCAAAAAAATTCGTATGTTACCATAGCTAAAATATGTATGACATGCATACTTTATTTTGGCCAGAGACCGGGAAACATGTCACTCGCTGGAAGCGAAGTGACGGCGACCAGAGTTAGCAGTCTTGCAAAAAACGAGACTGCTATTGCAAATTTTCTTAACTAAACGACATTGATTTCTATATCTGAATTTTTTAATTTGATGTAGAATCCGTAAGATCAAGTGATGACCGCCTGAGCTATGCTGAAACCAATTATCCTTTTTCCATTCTTATGCTAATAGGTTGTTCAGATTCAAATAATCCTGATTCTAAGCTATTCGAAAAGTATTTAGGGAAAGATGGAAAGCAAAATGAAAATCAGCCTTCAGTTTTTAATTTCGACACTACTCAGCTGAAGAAGTCCGCATTAATGCTTGACGAGAAACGCTATTGGAGCATTGTTAAAAAATCCTTAAAAAATGCTAGTAGTCAGGAAACTCAGAAGCGGATTCTAATTCAGGAAATTGAAAAACTTACACCAATGGAGATGATTGGTTTTAGTTTGCGCACAGATAAGCTGCTATATGATACTTATAATTCAGTAACTTGGTGCACAGGATACATTATGAATGGAGGTTGTTCTGATGATGGTTTCGACTATTTTAGAAATTGGATAATCTCAAGAGGAGAAGAGAGGTATCATAATGCGAAAAAGAATCCGGATAACTGGATAAGTGAAGTTAATCAAGAGATGGAATACTATGAATATGAAAGCTTTTGGAATGTGGCTCTCGCAGCTTTTAAAAACAAAACCGGCAAGGTATTGTATAACTATATTGATGATGAGAACTTCAAAACGAAAGAAGAATTCTATCCTTCCATTGAATTTACTTGGTGGGAGAACAAAGCTGAATCTATGAAGAAAATTTGCCCGAAACTTTACAAAAAACATTGGAATAAATAAAAAACCCCAAATCTTTGCAGAAATGGGGTTTGGAAATTAGTATTAAATTTTATCTTAATTCAATTTCAACCACGCCGGGTTTTTGCTTTTTATCAAACTTAAAAAAGCTATCATCCAGAGCTACGTTAGGCGCAAAGCTCACTATTTCATACAATGACTCAGTGCCATTTCTACTCAACACAGTCATGTCTAATATTTTCTTTGCCAACTTATCAATGGTAAGCTTTACCTTAAAAAAGGGTTTCTTCTTATCGGTTGGTGTTAGTTCAATTTGTTCAGTGATAACACTGCCTTTTTTACCTTCACCTATAAACTTGCTCAAAAAACCTTTTTCATAAACGGTGAAAATCTCACTTGGATTGATATCAGAATTCCTAGGGTTATAATCACTAATCTGAACTTCATTGGCATCTTTTAAATAAGTCCACATGGTTTTGCCATCGCAGTAAATCTCTTGCCCGTCCATTTCAACTCTGAACTTCTTTCCTTTAACATAAAGTGTTCCTTTTTCAGATTGCGAACTGTTATCCTTCCTGTTAAATATCTTTATTTTGAAGGAGGCTTTGATTGTTTTGTACGACTTATAATTCTTGCTTACTTTATCAAGAATTTTGCTTGATTCTTTATCATTATTGACAAAGGCAGAAGAAGCAATGAAAGCGATTATAAGAACTAAATTTGTAAAAGGATTGATCCTAAAGAATTTATGATTGGTTTTCATGGGAATTATTTCTTTAAAACGTCTTGCAATATTTGTTCCAAGCTAGTTTCATCTTTAACTAAAACTTCCCTAGCTTGACTCCCTTTAAAAGGACCCACAATATTAGCAATTTCCATTTGATCAATCAAGCGCCCCGCACGATTATATCCAATTTTCATTTTTCTTTGAAGCAAAGAGGTGCTTCCTTGTTGACTATTTACAATAACCCGAGCAGCATCTTCAAACAAACTGTCCCAATCATCTGGGTCCATTTCATCCCTGTCAATTTCACCATCTTCGTCAGCAACTTTTGGCAATACGTAGGCTTGTGAATAGCCTCTTTGTGAGCCAATAAAGTTCGTAACTTTCTCTACTTCAGGGGTGTCGACAAAAGGACATTGCAAACGAATCAAGTCATTTCCATTTGAAAATAACATATCACCCCTACCAACCAATTGATCTGCTCCGTTGGCATCAAGAATAGTTCTACTATCAATTTTGGAAGTAACACGAAATGCAATTCTAGCAGGAAAATTAGCTTTTATTGTTCCTGTTATGATATTTACGGATGGCCTTTGGGTAGCCAAAACCAGATGAATGCCAATAGCCCTAGCCAATTGTGCTAAACGTCCAATAGGATGCTCTACCTCTTTTCCGGCGGTCATAATTAAATCGGCTACCTCGTCAATTATTACAACAATATACGGTAAAAATCTATGACCTTCTGTCGGATTGAGTTTACGGTTAATAAACTTGGCATTGTATTCCTTAAGATTTCTTACCATAGCCCATTGTAGCAGTTCATAGCGGCTATCCATTTCAACACAAAGCGATTTAAGTGTTGTAATTACAAGTTTATTGTCTGTCAAAATGGCTTCTTGATCTCCTGGAAGTTTGGCCAGATAATGTCTTTCTATGGTTCTAAAAAGTGTTAATTCCACTTTTTTAGGATCAACCAACACAAACTTAAGTTCTGACGGATGCTTTTTATAAAGAAGCGAAATTAATAAGGCATTTAAACCAACCGACTTACCCTGACCAGTAGCACCTGCCATAAGTAGATGGGGCATTTTTGCTAAATCAGAAACAAAAACTTCATTCGAAATCGTTTTCCCCAAACACACAGGTAAATCCATATCGGCTTTTTGAAATTTAGGACTCAAAAGCATGGATTTCATGGAAACAATCTTTGGATTTTTGTTTGGAACTTCTATTCCTATAGTACCTTTACCTGGTATTGGTGCAATAATCCTGATTCCCAAAGCGGCAAGACTCAATGCAATATCATCTTCCAAATTTTTTATTCTCGAAATTTTTATTCCTGCGGCAGGAATAATTTCAAACAAAGTGACTGTTGGCCCAGTGGTGGCTTTTATACTTGAAATTCCAATATTATAGTTTTTAAGGGTTTCAACAATCATATTCTTGCTTTTCTCAAGTTCCTCAAGCGTTACCTCTTTTTGTCCGTCGCTACCATAATCATTTAAGAAATCAATATCAGGAAATTGATAGTCCCGCAAATCAAGCCTTGGGTCAAAAGGGGTGTCAATTCCATAATGTTCCTGAACCTCTTCTTTTTTATTTTCCGAAACGATAAAGGGTGGTTCAGGCACCATTTCTGGTTCTTCCATTGTTGTATTAACCTCAAGGGGCAGGTCTGTGTCAATACTGCTTGGTTTCTTGTTTTTTTCTCCCGAAATAGTAAAACTAAATTCAACGGATTCCTCCTCAAAATTATCCAGATCAATTCTGTCTTTTTCAAATAAAGTATCGCCGGCATATACTTGAGTTTCATCGTCATGATGATATTCCTGAGGGATTACTTTCGACATTCCCGGAATAAATTTTTGAGCATAATTTTTTAAACCAATGGGTTCGAATTGATAAACGAACCATAAAATGGAATAGCCGGACACTATCAAAATTGTAATGGAACCAAATAATCCAATCATTTCACGAATAGAATTAAACATCCAATACCCTACACCTCCACCAAGCACAGGGCTAAAATCATTATACAATGAACCAGAGGCAAACATAAACCAGGCTCCACTGATGGCGATGTATTTCAGCCAAAAAACAGGATTGATTATTTTTTTACTTACCAATAAAATTAAGCCATAATGCAATGTAAAAACAGGAATCAAGAGCGATAGAACACCAAAGCCTTTATACACGAGCGCATAACCAAAGTTTGCCCCCAAAATACCCATCCAGTTCTTGATATCAAAGTTATTTGAAATTTGAAAAGGATCAGAAGCATCTCCCTGCAAGATGCTTAAATCCGTTTTATAATAAATTAAAAAGGAGACGAATGACGCCGCTGAAAAAAGAGAAAAACATACAAGAAATATTCCAAGAATTTTTCGTGTGGTTTCATCCTTAAGCAAAATAACATTTGTTACATCACTCGCTTTGAAAGAGGGGTCACTCTTTGGTTTACTTTCAGATGGCCTAGTCTTTCCATTCTTGGGCTTGGGCTTGGGTTCGGGCTTTAATTCGTTCTCAAAATCTTCCATCACTTTGCCTTTTTTATGTAAATCCTTTTCGTACTTAGTCATTGTAACCATCAAATATAGAAACGACTTTACACATTTTACGAAGACATCTTTAATAACGTTTGTGGATAACCACTTATTTTAAGATAAACACTTTTCCATCTTCGGCCAATTCAGTTTTTGTAAAAACCGTGCGAGCCTCGGAAAGCAATTCATCTGT
>Ga0163144_10008950_pt1 | contig 21577 bp, 23 predicted proteins | sample OliLak19BULKMAT1_FD_123175 | JGI IMG/M metagenome (GOLD analysis project Ga0163144, IMG submission 123175) | Freshwater microbial mat bacterial communities from Lake Vanda, McMurdo Dry Valleys, Antarctica - Oligotrophic Lake LV.19.BULKMAT1 | ecosystem: Environmental > Aquatic > Freshwater >... | reverse complement strand
GGAATAGTGGGGTTGCCAAATGTGGGCAAATCTACACTTTTTAACGCTCTTACAAAAAAGGGCGTACCAGCAGAAAATTATCCATTTTGTACTATCGATCCATCGGTGGGTATAGTGGCAGTGCCAGATGAGAGGCTTTATAAGCTCTCAGAATTCTCCAAATCAATGAAGATCATACCTGGTGCTATAGAGTTCGTAGATATCGCCGGTCTTGTCGCAGGGGCATCGAAAGGGGAAGGATTGGGCAATAAGTTCCTCACCAATATTCGTGAAGTAGATGCGATAGCTCATGTAGTGCGAGTATTTCAAGATCCGTCTGTCATACATGTCGCTGACAAGATTGACCCTATGTCGGACATAGGGGTGATCAATTTAGAGCTCATTCTTTCTGATATGGAAATAGTTTCAAAGAGACTATCAAATGTAGCAAAGGATGCAAAAAGGGGAGACAAAGAGTCAATATTCGAAGAAAGTATTTTGCAAAAAATTGAAACCGCACTAGAAGCTGGGAATCTCGCAAAGACCGTGGAGCTAAGTGATGAAGAGAGATTCAAAATCAAATCTTTGAATTTACTCACATTGAAACCAATGCTCTATGTTTTAAATACTTCAGAGGCAAATGAAAATATGGAAATAAATCTATCAGACCTTTCTGTAAAAATAGATACAGTTTTTGAAAAAGGACTAGACGATTTGATAAAGAAGAGTTATGAACTCCTTGGTCTTGAAACATTTTTTACAACAGGAGAAGATGAGACTCGTGCATGGACCATTGCAGTAGGAAGTACTGCTCCGATTGCGGGAACTGCTATTCATACAGATTTCAAAGATAAATTCATCAGGGTTGAAGTAGTATTCTGGAGTGACTTACTAGACTCTGGTTCATATCCAAATGCTCGTGCAAAAGGATTGGTAAGAACAGAGGGAAAAGAATATGTTGTGAAGGATGGGGATGTGATTGAATTTCGTATTTGATAACTATGTTATCAAATACGAAATTCAATCATCCTGAGATTCGCCCTCAAAGCGAGTCGAATGGATAATAGGATTTAAATAAAAAACCTCCCCACAATCTGTTGTGGGGAGGCAATCAAAAACTCTTCACTAAGATCTTATTACATTTTAATACCAGCTTGAGCTAGGTATCTAGAGGCCTTACCACTCAAAAGGATGTGGTTGGATGTACCGGTGCAGACACTGGGCTTTCCCGCAGTACCTTTTTCATAATAAATCTCTTTCTGTTTTTTACCAACAGAATGCTGATGTTTTTTAGTTTTTGACATAGGTTTTGATTTTTTAAATTTCATTAAATAGTACTACTTTGTATAAAAAAGTCAATAAAAAAGGTCTGATTCATGTGAATCAAACCTTTTTGTATTTTACAGGAAAGAACTAAACAACCTTTCTCTTGCACCTCTGCAATTTTTCAGCACCAGCAAACTCGGAGATTTTGGCTGTGCATATTGCGCCAGCATACTGGATTTTGTTCCGCATTATTTCTTCTCGTTCCTTTTGACTGAGCTGATAGAGCGGATCATTTTTTAAATGCGCTACATGCTTTTGCACAATGAGCTCCTCTTCATCTGTAAGAGGAAAGGTTACCTTGATGATACCTTGCAATCTGGTCCACTCTTTAATGTTTGGCAATGATCCATGTTTTAATGTAAGTATCCATGGTACATAGATGCCATTTGGTTTCATAAACAAAAAGAAGTTGTGGAAGTTTACAAAGAAATTCCCATTCTTTGTGAGCATTTTTGTACCATTTTTCTTGAATTTCAGACCCCTCAACCTAGTTGAAGTTTCTGCTTGGGTTAGAGCTGCCATTTAGTTGTTAATTTTTTATATTATAGCATTTCTATATAAAAAGTCAATCTATTTAAAATTGCCAAAAACACCCGATTATGATAGAGTTTTTGGACTATGCCACAGAAAAATTTAGTAAAATTGACCAATAAGGAAACAGGGGAAACTTACTGGAGTCAAAAAAATAAGAAAAAACTCGCTGATGTAAAGCTTGAATTCAATAAATTCAGTAAGAAGCTCCGCAAGGTAGTGAAGTTCAAAGAATCAAAGAAGTAATTTTTAAACTTATTTAGGATAATATTCAAGGTAGCCCAAAAGGGGCTATTTTGTTATAGTGATACACACGGGCGATTAGTTTACCCCGCCAGTCGCGACTGATGGGGTTTAGTGGTAGAATCTTTTGGGATATGTATTATGTATATATTTTAAAAAATAATAAGAAAGGGAATTTGTACATAGGATATACTAGTGATTTAAAAAGTAGAATAAAACAACACAAAAGTGGATTTGTTTATACAACTAAAAGATATGGTGCAGATATTGAATTAATTTATTATGAAGCCTATAAAAATGAAATAGATGCGAAAGAACGAGAAAAGAGTTTTAAAAAATCAGGCTCCGTGTATAATGGACTTGTAAAAAGAATAAAAAGAAGCATTGATAACACTGCTTTATAAAGAAGGGCCCATAGTTTAGTGGTAGAACGAAGGTCTCCAAAACCTTTGGTCGGGGTTCGATTCCTCGTGGACCCGCATAGCAAGAGATAGAACGAAGGTCTCCACCCCGTCGCTCGCGAGCGACGGGGTCCAAAACCTTTGGTATGGGTTCGATTCCTATATCGCCCGCAAATAAAAAATGATGGTGCATTTTATGCACCATCATGTCTTCTCACAAATACAGAACTTCGTAATTCTTTTGAATAAATAGCCAAATGTTCATGGAATGATTTCTTGGAAATTTTTTCAAGTTTTTCTGCGTAGATAGAAAACAATTCTCGACTCTTCCATGCCTCTTGTTTCCTCATGAATCTTTCAAAGCAGACAATAGTACGTTCAGATTTCCTGATATAGAATTCAATATCAAATTCGCAATCTATAATAAATCGCATAAACATTAAAAAGGTCTCTATATCAAACTCTTCCATCTTTTCCAATCTCGTCATTTCCATGTCACATTGTTCCATGTAGTAATCCATTGTTTGCTGTGATGACTTTATCCTTTCTACAAAGCTTGCATATACCTGTGGTCGTAAGTGTTTAATAAGCAATTTCCTAGCTATATTTTCTGCTTCCATATTTAAAGTATTTATTTAAAAACACATTATCACTGTTTCGTCAAAAAAGCTAGTAAAGAAAAAACAGTGCAATTTGCACTGTTTTGAATAATATTAAATTGATAAAAATTTATTTGGCATCATTTCTAAATAAGTATCTAAATAGCGCCAAAGATTTTTGTCAGAAATATTTCCAAGTCTTGGATAATAGAAGCACAAAATTTCAAATCTGTAATATTGAGGCAATCTTTCAAGTTCATTTTGTATTTTTTCAAAAACAAAATTTGTTGATTTGTCATAAAATTTATCACCAAGCTCGGCTCTTTTTATGAATGTATACATTTTTTCAAAGCTATTTAAATCAAAAAGCTTATTTTTTTTGAGTTTGTACAGTTCGTGTCTACACTTTTTTTTGAATTCAAGCCTAATACCGACTGGTGCTTTTTTAACATAATCTACCAACTCATCGTACAGCTCAGGATTGTGGTTGATTGAATCTAAGATACTAGTTAGGTTATTTAGGTATCGTTCCATAGAACAGGGGGGTTAGTTTAAAAATACATTACCATTATGATCATTAAAAATCCAGTGACTATTTTGTGTGTTTTTTGAACCAAGTCCGCTGTCTTTTGGCAAAGGCCCAGATTTCTTTTTCTAGGGTTTCTAACATTTCTTGCTTTGAAATTTTATTTTGAAGAAATAGTGCAATATATCTGTACTCCAATCCAAGCATTTCCAATCTTTTCCAACTCACGCCTTCATTGTGAAGATTTGTTATTTCACCCATCATTCCTGTTTTCATGCGTTTCATCAATCTATCATGAATTCTTTTCTTCAAAATTTCATCAGGGAAATCTAGATAAATATACTCAACATCATACTTTTTACTTTTCTTTATTTTAGGAACCTTACCCAACACAAGAGCTATCTCTATCGCCCTAATGATACGAACATTATTTTTTGAATCAATACTTTTTGCTCTCTCAGGATCCAGCTTTTGTAATTCTCGAAAGTTAGCGATAGCAGAATTTCGGGAAAGTTTCTCGCGAAGCTTTTTGTCAGCTTTTACTTCAGGAAAGATTGTCCCGTTTATAACTGTGTCTATATAGAATCCTGTACCTCCACAAATAATAGGAATTTTACTTTTCTTAATTATTTTTTTGATAGCAATATCTGCAAGCTTTTTGTACTGTGCTACAGAGAATATCTTTTTTGGACTAGCGACATCAATTAAGTGGTGGGGAATACCACGCATTTCCTTTTGAGTTATCTTTCCGCTTCCTATGTCGAGACCTCTATATACCTGTCTCGAATCAGCAGAAATTATTTCCCCGTTTATTTTCTTTGCCGAAGGTCCTGAGCGGAGTCGAAGGGCAAGTTTTACAGCATAATCACTTTTACCCGTAGCTGTTGGTCCACAGATTACTATTATTTTAGGTTTCTTTAGTATTGACATAATTTAGATTTATTATAGTATAACAAAAACCTTAAACAATCAAATATGGAAAAAAAGAAAAGAATATTAAGCAATTTTGAATGGTATGTAAATCGTCTCAAAGAGGCAGTCGATGAGTTAAAAAGTATTTTAAATCAGCCCGTCAACAAGGTGCTCATTTCTAATGTCTCAATAACTATATTTTTGGGAGAAAAGATACTGGTTTTGTCCAACGACATTCAGCTGCAATTTATTTCCAACAATTTGGACTGTGTACTATTTCAGTACAATGAACTAATTAAAATTAGGATTAGTTTTTATGAAAATCATGGTACAAATGCATCTACGTACATCTTTGATGGTGATTTAAAAAATAAAACATTTAAACGTATAAGCAAGGATTTACAACCAAGGCACAATTTTAAAGGCATCGACAATGCCGTTGTTTCGATTGCATGGAAGACAGGGTTTGTTCTTTTGAGGAAAGTCAGGCATGAAATCGATCAGATAAATAGCTGGACTAAGATAGTAGGAAATATGGAACAATATCCACATTGAATCAAAAAGCCCCTCGCGTAGCGAGGGGCTTTTCTTTTACAAAATATTTATTTGTGGATATTATTTAGCTACGAATGTTGTAGGCCATACCATTTCTTCGTTGCCGTTGGCATCAGTAGATATTACAGAGTAATAATAAGTAATACCTGACTGTAGTCCTGTCATAGTGAGATTCTGAGAAGTTTTTAGAGTTTCATCTGAAGCAGATGTACCACTAATGGACACTTTGCCTCCCATAGAAGTGATCTCAGATATTGTAGGGAAAGATGTCTGGTAATACACCTTGCTACGAGCTAGCTCATTAGTATTCCATGATATAGTCGCACTACCTGCAGTACTATTGTTGAGATTGATATTTGAAATTGTAGGAGCGTCTCTTTCACCTGGTCCAAAGCCATTCATCTGTGCATTGAGTACAGGGAGTGTTCTAGGACCAACAATTCCATCAGCGGCTAAATTATTGCGCGATTGGAAATTTGCAACGGCTGATTTTGTCAGGAAGCCAAAGTAGCCAGTTACTAGGCCTTGTGGATAAAGAGTCCGATCACTAGCAAGAAATGTTTGTAATGAAGAGACATCATTACCACGAATGCCAACTTGGAGCTGACGAGATAGTGTTTCCGCAAAAGCTGTAGGAGACAAGACAACAATAGCCATGAGAGCAATCATTGTAATTTTTAAAAAATTTTTCATTTTATTTATTTATTGATATTAATTGGATAGCCGAACAACTACCTGTACTCATAGGCCGTCTCAGAAGTCAAGTCATGACAATCAATATCTAAGTTCTTTATTGGTGCCGGAGAGAGGACTTGAACCTCCACACCCTTGCGAGTACTCGATTTTGAGTCGAGCGCGTCTACCATTCCGCCACACCGGCATTACATAAGTCTTTTGATATCCTACTTCAAAACATATTTTAAATCAATCCGCCAGCTGGCGGACGTAAATAATTTTTTATGCTAAAATCTTTGTATGTCAGAACTATATACCAACTCTATTTTCTTCATCGATGTAGACAAAATTACACCGAATCCTTTTCAACCACGAAGAGAATTTGAAGAGGGACCACTTCATGATATAGCGAGTTCTATTCGTCAATACGGAGTACTACAACCGTTAGTTGTATCTCGTGTAGAGAAGGAGACTCCAGATGGAGGGCTATATACAGAATACGAACTCATCGCTGGAGAGCGACGTCTGCGTGCGTCTCGTATTGCAGGACTCTCACAGGTACCGGCTATCATCAGAGTAGGAGATGACAACATGATGAAGCTAGAGCTCGCTATCATTGAAAACCTCCAGCGTGAAGATCTCAATGCTGTGGATCGAGCAATGGCATTTAAGAGATTGATGGATGAATTCAAATTTACTCATGCTCAAATAGGTCAAAAGGTGGGGAAGAGTCGAGAGTATGTATCAAATACTTTGAGAATACTTTCTCTATCACAAGAGTTCCTCGACGCGTTATCTTTAGGCAAGATAAATGAAGGTCACACTAGACCTCTCATGATGCTATCAAGTCGCCCAGAAGAACAAATGACTCTCTTCAAAGAAATCACTATCAGGAAGATAAGTGTGCGTGAAGCAGAACGTATTGCTCGTCGTATAGCAGTAGACAAAGTACGCAAACATCATCTCCTTCCAAAAAATGAATTGGCAGAATTCGAAAAGAAATTGCAAGAAACATTGGGTACTCGTGTACACATAGAACCACGTGAAGTAGGTGGCAAGATCACTATAGACTATTTTTCTCCAACAGATCTCGATACAATCATGAGTGTTTTGGGTAGAGGCAAGGGAGTAATAGAAACTGTAAAAGATATGCTTACAGGTGGAGAAAAAAATATTGATCAGCAAGATGTGCAGACTGAAAAAGAAGAAGTAAAAAATCTAGATGATAGAGACAAAGAAGAAATAAAAAAGTCAGAAGAAGAAACAGACGATCTCTACAATATCAAAAACTTCAGCCTGTAGTACTAGCAAAAAGATATATTATCCTCGAAAACCCAGACCCATGCCTAACCATTTTCTCGGACAATATATCTTTTTGATTTACTTTATAACTTTACAAACTTTATGAACCTTATAACTTACTCTATTCTTTCGCCAAAAACTTTTCTATTATTCCGCCGTTTTCTTCTATATAGCTTCTGATTTTTCTTTTTGCTATATTTGTTTTTGCATAGTTTAGCCATTTACTAGACGGATGACTTTTCTTATTAGTAGAGATTTCTACAATATCACCATTTCTAAGTTTTGCATTTAATGGTGCGATTTTTCCATTGATCTTGATAGAGTTTATTCTGTCTCCAATATCAGAGTGTATGGTGTAGGCAAAGTCTATCGGACTCGCGCCTTCCGGTAGATCTATCACATCTCCTTTTGGAGAAAAAACGAAAATCCTGTCTTTGAAGAAATCCATTTTCAGAGTCTCAAAAAATCTACTAGGATTCTTCACTACATTACGAAGCTCTTTCAATTCATCAAGCCATTGCAATTTTTTATTGGGAATATTTCCTACAGTTTTTTCTTTGTACAAGAAGTGTGAAGCGATACCGAGCTCTGCTTCGTGATGCATGTCTAGTGTGCGAATTTGTATTTCTACAATGCCATCATCTGTGACTACTGTTGTATGGAGACTCTGATAGCCGTTTGGCTTTGGAAGGGCTATGAAGTCTTTGATTCGTTTCGGTATTGGCTTCCACAATGCATGGATGAGACCGAGTATCTGATAGCAATCAGACACAGATTTGGCGATAATACGAAGCGCCACAATATCGTAGACTTGCTCTGTATTCATATTGTATTTCACCAATTTTTTGTAAGTACTGTATGTGTGTTTGATACGGCTCTCAACGATCGCATCTTTTATATCAAAATCTTGTAAAGTTTTCTCTACTACTTTGTGTGCTATTTCGATAGTCTTTGTAGCTTCGGGGACTATTTCATCCATCACTTTTTTTGTTTGAAAGTACTCTTTTTCATAAGCATAAGGGAATGACAAATCTTCTAGTACTCCCTTCAATTTTTCCATACCCATGCGTCCAGCGAGCGCTGCATGGACTTCTATAGTTTCTACTGCAATACGCTTTTGTTTTTCAGGTGCGACATGTTCTAGTGTTTCAATATTGTGAAGTCTGTCAGCGAGCTTGATGATAAGTACTCGTACATCTTCTGACATAGCAATGAAAAATTTGCGCATACTCTCTACATGTCTATCATGTCCACGATATTTGAGTGAGCTCAATTTCGTCACACCTTTTACCAAGAACAAAATATTTGGCCCAAATTCTTTTTCAACTTCTTCTTCTGTAGTATCTGTATCTTCGAGTACGTCATGCAATAGCGCGCCTACTATAGTCTCAATATCCATGCCAAACTTCGCGCAATTTTTCGCTACAGCATACGCGTGTACCATATATGGCTCACCACTATTTCGTTTTTGCCCATGATGCTTATGCGTCGAGAAATTATAAGCTTTTTCTACTAGAGCTTTGTCTATATCCGTTATGTGGTATGTGATTTCTTTCAATAAGGCGTTGACTTCCATACTGTTATATTACACATTTTTCAAGAAATTTCGAATTTACTTTTTCTTTTTCTGGAAACCTCGTGGTTTTTTCTCTTGTGCCAAAAGTTCTAGCGCTTCTTTGAAATTGATATCGTAGACGTTCAAAGGTTTCTTGATAGAGCGGAAATTGCCGTCATGAGAAACATACGGGCCAAATCTTCCATTGTTTGCCATTACATCTTTGCCATCTTGTGGATGCACTCCAAGTATTCGAGGTACAGAAAGATATTTCAATGCCATGGCCAGTGTGATATTGCCGAGATCTACATCTTTTGGAATACTTCCCATTTTAGGTTTATCAACAAAGCCTTCAGCAGAAATAAGCTTTTCGTGTTCTGCAGAACTCGCTTCGCTTTCGCTACGCTCAGACAGGCTTCGACCACGAGAAGCTTTTTCTGTCTCGGCTTTCACTTTTTTTGTTTTTTTAACCTTAGTTTTTTTTGGAGCTTTTCTACCTAGTTGTACATACGGGCCAAATCTTCCAACTTTCACAAATATAGGCAAGTTTGTTTCCGGATCTATTCCTATAGGTTCATCATCTTTGATCTCCACTCCGTCTATTGTGAGCGCGCCATCACAGTCCGGATATTTGTCGCATGAGAGGAATTTGCCACCGCGACCAAGCTTCACCACCATAGGGCTTCCACACTTTGGGCATTTGTATTTCGGATCAGCTTTTTCTATTGTTGTAGCTTTGTCGAGTTTGTCTTTTTCTTTCACATGTTTTTGAAATGGTGTGTAGAAATCTTTCAAAGTCTTTACATATTCTCTTTCACCACTTGCTATTTCGTCGAGTTCATTTTCCATTTCTGCGGTAAATGTATCGTTGATATATTCCATGAAGTTGGCTTCTAAGAATGTAGATACCACATCTCCTGTGTCAGTAGGTTTCAAAGCCTTGCCTCCATTTGGGTATTTCTCTACATAGCCACGAGCAATGAGAGTGGAAATAATAGAAGCATATGTACTAGGCCTGCCTATTCCACGAGCTTCAAGCTCTTTTACCAGACCCGCTTCACTATATCTATTTGGTGGTTCTGTTTGTTTCTCTGTATTGGTAAGTTCTACAAGGTTTAATGAATCGTTTTCTTTCATATCTGGAAGCTCTACATCTTCGCCCCGAGCATCTGGATCTGCTCGTAGCCATCCGTCATATAGAAGCTGTGATCCGTTTACGACGAAATCAGGTATTGATTTGTCAGAAATATTTGCAAGCACTCTAGTTTTCAAAAGCTTCGCATCGGTCATTTGAGAAGAAATAGTTCTGTCCCAAATAAGTTTGTAAAGATTTTTCTGCTCCTCGTTATTTCCCGCAGAAACTTTTTCTGGATGAGTTGGTCTGATTGCTTCGTGAGCTTCTTGAGCATTCTTGGATTTGGTTTTGTAAACCCTTTTTTCAATGTAGTCCTTGCCGTATTTCTTTTCTATCACAGACAATATTCCAGCAACAGCTTGAGCACCGAGATTTGTAGAGTCGGTACGCATGTATGTGATGTGTCCAGCCTCATAGAGCTTCTGTGCTACTTGCATAGTGCGAGAAGGGGAGAATCCCAGACGAGTACTCGCTGTTTGTTGAAGAGTCGAAGTAGTGAATGGTGCACGAGGACTTCTCTTTTGTTCACTAGCTTTCACATCTATCACTGACCACTTGCCGTCATTTCCAGCTTTTAAAATTCTCACTACTTCTTTCTTGTCACGCAATTCTTCTGTACAAGCAAAGTCTATCACTATTCCTTTTGTGTTTTTCAATTTTGCATTCAATACCCAATATGTTTCAGGAATGAAAGCACGTATTTCTCGTTCACGTTCCATCAGTATTCGGAGTGCAGGGGATTGAACACGCCCAGCAGAGAGACCGTAGCGTACCTTTTTCCAAATGATTCCAGAGAGATCATATCCAACGAGACGATCTAGTACGCGACGAGCTTCTTGAGCCTTGCGAAGATTGGTATCTATTTTCCTTGGACTTTTCAATGCTTCTTCTACAGCTTCCTTTGTGATTTCATGAAATGTTACGCGAGAAATAGGAGCCAGCACTTTCTTATCAGCTTTCAAGAGTTCTTCTATATGCCAAGCTATTGCTTCTCCTTCGCGGTCCGGGTCGGGAGCCAATACTATTTCTTTGGCTTTTTCTGCAAGAGATTGCAATTCACTTACTACTTTTTCTTTACCTTTACTTATTTCGTAATGAGGAACGAAGCCGGCTTCTATGTCGACTGCTTTTTTATTGGACTTTGGCAAATCTCGTATATGGCCAATAGAAGCACGCACTGTGTACGCACCGCCCAAATACTTTTCTATTGTCTTTGCTTTCGAGGGAGATTCAACAATTAATAATTTCATCGTGCTCACAGTAGTACCATAGGCAAAATTTTTTGGCAAACTTCAAAAATAAATCTAAGAGTAAAATAGTTAAATATTTCTCTCAATATATCCCAATGTCTCTTTGATTACACCTTTGATTTCCAATGTTGAAAAAATAATATTGGCTTCGTTTGCATCGAGATCAAGTTCTTCAATAATTTCTTCTTTTGTTTTTGCTTCACTGAGTATTGCGAGCACTTTCTCTTCGTCGGCATTGAGCATCAAGTATTCTGTTTCTCGAGCACTTATATTTTCAGCAAAGCCAAGCTCTTGCAAGATATCTTTAGTACTTGTGATAGGTACTGCCCCCATTCTGATAAGCCAGTTGGATCCATAAGAAGTACTAGAAGTAATAGGACCGGGGACTGCACCAACTATTTTGTTGTACTCAGTACCAAGTCTTGCTGTGATGAGCGTACCACTATTTTCTTCTGCTTCTATTATTATAGTGATGTCAGAAATGCCGGCTTCAAGACGGTTGCGCTGAGGAAATGTCCATGGAGCGCTTCTAGTATTGTTTTCATATTCTGAAATTAGTGCACCGCCATTTTTCAAGATATCTTCTGCTAGGCCTCTGTGTTGTGCTGGATATAGTACATCCCAGTCCAATCCTGATCCCGGAAAGGCGATAGTGGGAAGCCCTGCATCGAGTGCAGCTTGGTGAGCAATAGAGTCTATTCCTAGAGCAAGACCCGATACTATAGTGATAGGATATCCGGCAAGTCCACTGATTAGAGATTGGCAGACATTTTTGCCATAACTAGTGTATCTACGACTTCCCACTACTGTGACAAATTTTGTGCCAATAGTTCTATCTAGCGTTCCTCTTATATTGAGAGATTTTGGAGTTTGAGGAATTTCTGCCAATTGAGGAAAAGCAACAATCGGGTCTATTTTTTGTATAGGGAAATCTGACATATTAAATATTGTAACATCAAGATTGTATGTGGTAATATCAAAATATGAGTTTTGAAAATCCTCCACAAAATATTCCAAAAGAAGAAAACAAAGAAAAATCAAAGAAAGATGGACTTTTGGACAAAACAAAAAGTTTGTACAATTCTATAAAAGTAGCGGGTTTGATGACAGTGGGCACAATGCTTCACAATACCGGAGCAGAAGCTCAGACAAAAAGTCATGACAAAGAAATAAATAAAACAGAACAAACCATCAGTATAAGCAAAGAAAATTCAGAAAAAGTTTTTTATTATAGCGCTCTCACTGGCTATACAATGTTGCTGAATCAAGAAGAGAAGACTGATATAGATAGAAAGGCTGGGCTTGTAGAACTTGCAAAATACTTTGAAAGTCTTAGAGATGGTGATATTCCGCAAAAGCTCAGTACTACTGCTCAAATAGTATTTGATTTCGTTATCAAAGAGATAAAAGCTAAATCTGGTAAAGAGTTGCACGAGTATTCTGAATATGGCAAAAACCTCAAACACATAGGTTTGTAATAACCTCAAATATGCTAAAATAGGTCATCGTATGAATTTAGAAAACCCTTTTATAAAAAAGAAGATAGTTTTGTAGACAAATCAAAAAAGTTTGTAAAAGCTTCTGTTGTTGCTGGAGCTGTTTCTATAGGTGCTATGCTTCCACATGAATCAGATGCTCAGACACAGAGTCAAGATAAAAAGATCAATAATACAGAACAAGTTACTGATTATGAAAAAGGAAACCCTTTTGATTCAGCAGATTATGAAAGTGATGAAGATAATTACAGGGCATTAAAACGCATTGACAATTTTGACCCATTTGTTAATGAGGGTGATGATCCATATGAAAAAATTAAAAAAGAAATTTTTGCAGAATTCAATAAGGGTTCAAAAGTACATGAAGAAGGCTATAAAAAAGTAAAAATCATTCGTAGTAAAACAGTTGTTAATCCTGACGGTACAGAATCTGTTTGGATTATATGCGAATTAAATAAAAATTTAAGGTAAATAAACCCTAAGCTTATTTATGCTATAATTAGGCATTATTTGAATTTATAAACACACCATTTATATGAGCATGGAAAACCCGCTTAATAATATCCCCCAAGAAGTTTCAGAAGAAAAACAAGAAGAAAAGATAGAAAAGACATCAGTGCCTACTATAAAGAAGGCAAATCTACTAAAGACTCTAGGGTTTGCTACAGCTGCAATGTTTGGAGGACTCGCATCAAACAGCGCAACAGCTCAAACTTTTGAAGGAACATCCAACGAGGTACATGTAAATGTAAATCAAGAGAAATTTAGTGACTATGAAAAAAAATATCAAGATGATGATCATGTCTTCAGGTCTACAACTAGGGTAGATTATATAGATGGACAAACAGACAGTCACGATAGATCGCGTATGGAAGTGGCTCAAAAGTTGTATAGCCGTGTTTATCCTGATAAGAAATCTCCAATGCTAAGTGAATTAACAGACAAAGTTTTCATACTTGAGAAAAGTATAAAAATTGTTGAAAATAGTGATGGTACAAAATCTCTTTGGATGGCTGCAGAAATAGATAAATAAATAATATTATATGCTCGATATTAAATTCATCAAAGAAAATAAAGACATCGTCATCACTGCTTGTAAAAACAAGAACAGGGTAGTTGATATTGATGAGCTTCTCAAGCTTTCTGAAGAAAGGAAGTCCTTGCGACAACAATTAGATGAATTGAACAAAAAGAGAAATGATGCAGCATCTGCTCGCGACAATGTACTAGGTGCAGAATTGAAAAAGCAAGCAGAAGAATTGGAAGCAAAATTCAACACTACTGACAAAGAGTTTGTAGCTCTGATGCTCAAGGTGCCAAATGTTCCTTCTGCTGATACTCCAGTGGGAAAAGACGAAAATGAAAATGTACCTATTAGAAAATGGGGAGAGATTCCAACTTTTGATTTCCAAGCAAAAGACCATCACGAGCTTGGTACCACCTTGGGAATTCTTGATACAGAAACAGCGGGGAATGTTTCCGGATCACGTTTTGCATATTTGAAAGGAGATCTAGCAATGATGCAATTTGCTCTCATACAGCACTGTTTCAAAATTTTGACTGATAAAAGTTTACTTCAAGATATAGCAAAGAACGCAAATGTCACGATAGGTGTGGACGCATTCATTCCGGTAGTACCTCCAGTATTTGTCCGTCCTGCAGTTCAAAATAGAATGGCTAGGTTCCTTACTCCAGAAGAACACTACATGTTTCCAGAAGATGATCTCATGCTTGTAGGAAGCGCAGAGCACACATTAGGTCCAATACACATGGATAAAATAATAGAAGAGAAAAATCTTCCTATTCGTTATGCTGGGTACTCTACCGCTTTCAGAAGAGAAGCAGGTGCAGCAGGCAAAGATACAAAAGGGATTTTGAGACAACATCAATTCGACAAGATTGAAATGGAGGTCTTTTCACTTCCAGAAAATTCTCTACAAGAGCAAGACTTCCTTGTAGCTATTCAGGAGTATGTTTTGCAAACATTGAAATTGCCTTATCAAGTAGTGCTAGTTTGTACTGGAGATATGGGCTTCCCAGACTATAGACAAATAGATATAGAAACATGGATGCCAGGGCAGAATACATATAGAGAGACACATAGCGCTGACTGTATTTCAGGATTCCAAGCACGCAGATTAAATACTCGTGTAAAAAGAAATGATGGAAAAATAGAAAATCTTCATATGAATGATGCTACAGTGCTCGCTATTGGACGCGCACTCATCGCTATTATGGAAAATTACCAGCAAGTAGACGGCTCTATAGTAGTACCAGAAGTTTTGAGACAATATTTAGGCAAAGATATAATTAAGAAATAAAATAAAAACAATAAAATGTATGAGCGCAATTATCATAACAATCTTTTAAAGAGAAATAATGTTGTAGAAAAAAAAGAGAAACGTCCTTTTCGTTGGAACATTTTTTTCTGGATAATAGGTGCCTTGATTTTTGTTTCTGGAATTATTTATTTAATAAAATTTCCACAATTTCAAATCAAAGAAGTTTTGGTGAAAGGCGCCGTAGTCGTAGAAGAAGAAAGTATCTCAAATCTTGTAATGAATGATTTGAATGGTGAATATCTCTCATATTTGCCAAAAACAAGTATTTTGTTGGCAAATACAAATAAAATTCAAGAAAAAATAAAAAATAAATTTCCTCGTTTTAAAAATATAAAAGTCACAAGAAATTCTCTAGACTCTTTAATAGTAGAAGTAGAAGAATATGATGGCAAATATTTGTGGTGCATAGATACTGACTGCTCTTTTATGAGTGAGAATGCGACAGTCTTTGCTCCGGCACCATATTTTTCAGGAGATGCGTACCTCAAGGTTTTTGTAGGAGAGAAATCTGATTATCCATTTGTTCCAATAAATGAGAGTCAATTAGAGATGATTTCCAATATTGTAGACAAGCTGCGTGGTATAGCAATTGTTGTTACTGAATTTAATTTTGTATCAGAATATAAAATCGATTTGGTATTTACTCACAACGATACTTCTGCACACATTTATATTGATCCAACTAAAGATATAGATAGCTCTCTTTTAGTATTGTATACAGGACTTCGCACAGAGCCACTGGCTGCTATGTATCGTGACAGTACAAAGATTCTAGAATATTTAGACCTTCGCAATTCTTCAAAAGTAGTGTATAAGTTTCAGTGATGAATTTCTGGCAAAACTTAAAACAAAATAAAAAACATCTTTTTTGTCTCGCCCCAATGGCAGATGTGACGGATTGTGCTTTTCGTAAACTTATTACCAAATACGGTAAACCAGATGTCTTTTGGACAGAATTTGTATCTGCTGATGGCCTAGCTCATCCAAAAGCTAGAGAGAAATTGTTGATAGATTTAAAATATGAAAAAAATGAACATCCAATAGTGGCACAAATTTTTGGAGCAAATCCTGAAAACATTCGGGAAGCATCAAAGCTATGCAAAAGTTTGGGTTTCGACGGTATAGATATCAACATGGGTTGTCCGGACAAGACTATAGAAAAACAAGGTTCTGGTGCTTGTATGATCAAAAATCCTGAGCTTGCAAAAGAAATTATCCGTTCCGCAAAAGAAGGAGGGGGTGGATTACCTATATCTGTGAAGACGCGTGTAGGGTACAACAAAGTAGATATGGATTGGATACGCACTTTGTTGGCAGAAGATTTGGCAGCATTAACTGTGCATTTGCGAACAAGAAAAGAAATGTCTCTAGTCCCAGCTCAATGGGATCTAATGAGAGATGTTATAAAAATTCGTGATGAGATGAACAAGGATACTATTATAATAGGTAATGGTGATGTTGTAGATATTGATGATGCTAGTAGGAAATGTGAAGAATATGGTTGTGATGGCGCAATGCTCGGGCGTGCAATATTTGGGAATCCATGGCTTTTTAGAAAAGGCACAAAAAAAGAAATATCTTTAAAAGAGAGATTGAGTGTGATGGTAGAACATACAAAACTTTTTGAAGAAATGTTGGTGAATCCACCAGCTGGTGGAAAGAATTTTTCAATTATGAAAAAACACTACAAAGCGTACTGCAACGGATTTGCTGGAGCAAAAGAACTGCGAATGAAATTGATGGATACACAAAATGCAAGTGAAGTGGAAATATTGGTAAAAGAATTTTTGACAAATATATAATACTGGTGTATTATATATAAAAATTTTTTAACCTTAAACCCTTTTACAATTTATGGAACAATTCCACCTATTTATTGGATTCGCCCAAACCGGACCCTCTAACCTCATGATTTTGGCAGCGGCTAGCGCCAAAGAGAATTTAACTTATTTCCCAAAACCGGATCATGTGTATTCGATCAAAGGATGTTCAGCGCTGAAAGGATTCAATTTTCCAAAAGAAATTGACGACTTGTTGTGTGATTTATTTTCACGAAAGTACTCTAGTGACAAACCTAGTGGACCTTTCAACTCTTTCATCATTTCTTTTGATGCAAATGATGTCACAGCTATCGGTCTTCTCACTGCACAAGCATTGTCAGATGTGAAGTACAAAATCATTCTATCTACACTAATTAGTATCAATAATCCTTTGGCAAAAATGGTCAGAGAAATTAAACAATTGGTCGGTGTAGATTGTAAATTAAATGAAGTTCCGATGTCTCTATTTTACCCAGAAGAACTGGTAAAAAATACTGATAATAATGAGGAATTTGTTCCAGATGGTGATGAAATCCAAGCTTAATTTCTTGCCAGGAAGATTTAAATTGGTTTAATATTTCTTAAGGCCGTGTCGCAAGACACGGCCTTTTTGTTGACAAAATTAAAACATTGATGTATTATATCGGCAAATATAAACAATTTAAACCCTTTAAAAAATGATTATGACAAACTTTTTCAAAGTTCTCACACCCAATGGTAGTTCCACTGGTGCAGATCTCCATTCTTTGGTCATCATACATCCAACATGCGTTTATTCACTCAGAAAGGACTGCCTCCATTCTGTGGTCGGTAATGATAATAGTGTCGAAGGACAATATTATCAGACTTTCTTAGAACTGGTTCTAAGTTTCAAGGTTCCTCATGGCACCAGGTTCAATGCAATTGCGATATCTTGGAACTCGGCTCCATTTGATGTGGTGTATTCTTCAAGGAAGGCGTGCAATTTGTTTTTGCAGGAAACAAAAGAGAGATTCATCTCTGGTCATGAAGAAGAGTACATCAAAAAGTATTTTGGTGATTTCCTCAAAGCAGAGACCGCTGGATTTTCGATAAAAGAATTTTTCCCTTTTGGTGAACCAGAAAAAACAGAAGTCGTTATTCCCGATGCCGTCATACGCGACCCAAACGAAAGAGCAGACGCTCTTCGTGGGGCAACAGTATAGGTTGTAATTGTGAATTGATTTTGGGTTTGTTTAGAGTAAGTCCGCCACATTTGTATGTGGCGGTTTTTTATTACAAAATAATTAAAATGCTATAATACCCGCACAATGATTGATCAAGTTTTATATCGCAAATATAGGCCAGTTAGTTGGAGCGAAGTAATAGGACAGGAGCATATAGTCTCTGTACTTGAGTCTTCTATCAAGAATGAGAACTTTTCTCACGCATATCTATTCACAGGTAGTCGTGGCACGGGCAAGACTTCTGTTGCACGAATATTTGCAAAAGCACTCGGAGTAGTACCAGACGATATTCTAGAAATAGATGCTGCTTCAAACAGAGGTATAGATGATATCCGAGCATTAAGAGAAGGTGTACGAGTACTACCATTCTCTTCTCGATTCAAAGTCTACATCATAGACGAGGTACACATGCTATCAAAGGATGCGTTCAATGCGTTACTGAAGACTTTGGAAGAGCCTCCAGCGCATGTGATATTCATTCTTGCTACTACTGAGTTCGACAAAGTACCAGCGACAATACTCTCTCGTTGTCAGGTATTTTCATTCCGTAAACCAAATGAAAAGATTCTCACAAATATTGTGGAAAATATTGCAAAAAAGGAGAAGTTTGTCATAGATAGTGAGAGCGCATCTCTTCTCGCATTCTTGGGTGATGGATCATTTCGTGATACGTTTAGTCTTTTGCAAAAAGTTTTCTCAGCTACACAAGATAGGAAAATAAATCGCGAATTGGTAGAGAGTATTACTGGTGCACCATCTCTTCAGGTGATACACGATTTGTACAGTGCATTGATAGACAAGGATATCAATCTCGTTTACAAAGTCCTTGCAAAAAGTGAGAGTCATCACACAGACATGATGTTACTCGCAGAGCTACTTCTACAAACCATGAGACTATCTCTCATGTATAGATACTCTCCAGATATGCGTGAAGGAATAGAAACAGAACACTCCGAGAAGTATGTAGAGATTATCAAAAAGGGCGCAGTAGAGTCTACCGACAATATTTCATCTCGTGGAATCATTGCTATGATTACTGCTATAGAACGCATTGCCTATGCATCTGTTCCAACTCTTCCACTCGAGCTCGCTTTTATAGAAATGCTTGGTATAGAAAATACTCAAAAATAAACAGCAGATCTTTATCGTTCTTCACACTTACAGAAAACATGTATCTATTGTTTAACATTAGACTTGAGAACATTTTATTTCATATTTTAAACTACACTTAAGTATAGTATCGTACATAGATTATATGATATAAATAATAACGCTATGATAAAGAAAAAAAACGTAAGTAAATTTAAAGGATTATCGAATTCTTTTTTAAAATTATTTTCTTCAGACAAAATTGAATCCTCTACTAAATATACTAAATCCTCTGGTATAAAGGTTGCCTTTATACACAACGAAAAACGTATACATATAGGCATGCATACTGGAGCAGCTCAGATAAATAAACTCATGTCTAACGCTTTGGCTACTCTAGGTATTCAAGTAAAGAATTTCTATCCTCGTCATCAGCTAACCAATACTCCAATTCATCTTGGGGGTATAGCCAATATACTCTTTTTCTACTCTATGCTTGAACACAAAGAGAAAATATTGAAATTCGATATAATTCAAGGAACAACATATACACCACTTCCTTTCCTTGTTTTTGATAAACCCGTTGTTGCTCATTTTGGATCTACAAGTCAAGGATTTCTTAATTGTGTTCCTATGACTAATGATTTACCAGAAAATGAGAAAAAAATATTTAAAGAATTGGTAAAGTTGAAAATAATACCAGAATTAGATTTCAAAACATTCCGACCCATACAAGATATTGCTGATATAGAAATAGTCACAGCTTCTCGTGCGACAGCTTGTATAGCAACATCTCAAAAAGTAAAAGAAGAACTTATGAGTACTGGAATATCAGAAGATAAAATTCCGGTAATACATAATGCAATAGAAGATTACTGGTTTGAACCAACAAGAAAAATAATAATACAACCACCACACCTTGTATTTTTAGGCAGATTAGGTAATGATGTTTTTACTTTAAAAATAAAAGGCTTTTCTCGTTTAGTAAATTTTTACAATGCATTTCCAGATACACCAAAGACAACGGTATGTATGACTACAAATAGGAAATTAAAAGATTGGCTTCATGATTCTTTCCCAAAGCACTATATGTATGTCAATTTGAGAAAAGATTTAATACCAGGAGCATTAGCACCGCTATACGGTAGTATTTTATTTGTATCATCTAGATACGAAGGGTTCTCTCTCAGTCTTATAGAGGGAATGTCACAAGGTCTTGTGCCTATAACATTTGCAGTAGGTGTTGCTCCAGAAATTATAAGAAATGGAAAAAACGGATTTATAGTATCTAGTGAAAAAGAAGCAGAAATGTATGCAAAAGAATTGTTATTAGACAATGAAAAACGAATAAAAATGGCAGAAGAAGCTAAAAAGACAGCAGAGCAATTTCGAAGTACTAAGATTGCAAAAGAACTGCTTGACCTATATCGTAAAATAAAAGAAGAACATAAACGCAAAAATAAAAGCAAATCGTGAGAAATAATTTGACAAAAATTTGGAAAAGGATAAGAATAAATTTGGATTACGCTTAGATAAAGAACTAAAGATCCACTTTATTCTCATGGAAAAGGTTTAGCAGTGTCAGGTTTATGGATACGCCTCACAGCATATATCCATTTACCAAGTTCTTATAAAATCCCCGGAGCCGCTGGGGATTTTTTTATCTTTACTTCGAGCCGTCGCAGTTTACACGAGTGTATGATAGTGCCGTGAAAGATTTTGTTTCGTCTGGCACGAGCATATCTTTTTGTTCGATTAGTTGGTAACGCAACTTTTCAATACCCACTACACTTGCTCTGTAGATTTCTCTCTCTTTATTACCAGACCCTTCTATTACATAAGAAAACACTGCTGTAATAGTATTTTCTTCCAGTGTTCCAGTGATAGTACCTTCATAACCATTGGTCATATCCGGCCCACTTTGAGTGCCTCTCTTTTTTCCAGTCACAGCATTTCCTTTGATAGTGATATCCATAAGTTCACTCGTAGCATACGGAGCAGTAGATGTAGCTTTGTGACTGTACATGTAGCATTGTCTGCCATCGGTGAGTCTGACAATAGACTGATTAGCATTCTCTGTGATTATTGGAGCTTGTAATAAAGTATCATAAGACAGAATTTGCTCTACCAACTTCGGCACCCAAAATTTCTTTGTAGCCAAAAGTGCGAGTCCTACAACAATCAAAACAGCTAAAATAATTCGAACATTCTTCATATTCATAAATTATTTTAAGAAAATATAAATAAGTAGAAGCGCAACAAGACCGGCAAAACTTCCCAAAGTCTTTACAAAGAATGCAACAGACTCTTTCTTTTTGTTCTCTATATAGAGAGTCACTGGTTCATAAAAGAATATGAAACTCATAAGCGCGACAGACAATACCAGCAGACTGAGCATGATCATAGGTGCAAATAAGCTTTCATCTGGTAATGCATGTTCAAAGTTGCTTGCAATAAGTATCAAACAAACAATATAAAGAAATGCTGATAATGCGTGCAAAAATGGTTTTTTCATATTCCTAGTATAGCAGACAGGAAGTCCATTTTGACAAATTTTAAATAAATGGTAATATTATAAAAACAAATAAATATGATCATTAACCCAAATTCTGAGCTTGTGTATATATTGGTTATCG
>Ga0163144_10008949_pt1 | contig 21579 bp, 18 predicted proteins | sample OliLak19BULKMAT1_FD_123175 | JGI IMG/M metagenome (GOLD analysis project Ga0163144, IMG submission 123175) | Freshwater microbial mat bacterial communities from Lake Vanda, McMurdo Dry Valleys, Antarctica - Oligotrophic Lake LV.19.BULKMAT1 | ecosystem: Environmental > Aquatic > Freshwater >... | reverse complement strand
GGGGTCTGCGGCACGATTCTGAAGAAATCCGTAACGAGATGTATATCACCCTTCACCCCATCACCCTGTCAAAAGGGTCAGGGTCAGCCTGTCACATTCCGATGGCGTTGTTTCTGTTCGACATAATTGCGGGCGGTGCGCCGAAGGCGAGCCAGCAGTTCTTCGCGCAATGGGTGGATTTTACCCGGAATACCAATAACGATTGAGTCGGGTGGCACATGCATCCCCTCTGTCACCAATGCGCGGGCCGCAATCACACAGCGCGGGCCAATTGTGGCATGATTCAGCACCACCGCACCGATGCCAATCATCACCTCATTGGCAATTGTGCAGCCATGCACAATCGCACCATGGCCGATTGTCACATCATCACCAATTGTTAGTGGTGCATCTGGATCGGAATGCAGAATACTTCCATCCTGAATATTGGTGCGTGCGCCGATCTGGATACGGCTGTTATCACCACGGACAACAGCCATCGGCCAGATACTTGCATCCGCACCGATTGTGACACTTCCGTGGACATAGGCAGCTGGTGAAATATAGGCGCTTGGGTCGATCACCAATCGGTCGGTTGCATCGGGGAATGGTTCCATCATGGCCTCCTGTCGTTTACGATGAACAGAGTGAATACCGATCCTGAATAGATGGAAAGCTACGCATATTGACGCACATGCCGCCCGGTGATACACTTCGCGCTTGGCAGGGAGGTTGTGATGATGTTCACGCATGTTGATCATCTTGGCTTTGCAGTCAATAGCATCGAAGAAGCAATAGCATTCTATCGCGATTCGTTTGGCGTGGCGGAATGGGAAATCCTGGACATGCCCGAACGGCACATGCGCGTTGCTGTCGCTCGGGTTGGTGGGACATTCCTTGAACTGATTGCGCCGACTTCGCCAGATGCTGCATTCGCAAAATACCTGGCCGAACGAGGCGCTGGCATGCATCATGTAGCCTATCGGGTTGATGATATTATGGCAGCGCTGGATTCGTTGCGAGCCAGTGGTGTACGCCTGATTGATGAACAACCGCGCCCAGGGTTGCATAATACACTCGTGGCGTTTGTGCATCCAAAGGCCGCAATGGGTGTGCTGATTGAGTTGGTTCAGCATGTGTAGCTCTCAGCCGTCAGCCGTCAGCTTTTTGGTGCAAGTGAATGTTCTGTTGTCACTACAACGTCTATTGTTGGTACAAGTATTGATCATTAGAAAGCTGAAAGCTGAGTGCTGAAAGCTGAAAGCTAATTGGTATGCCATCAAATCTTCGTCGTAACATTATCATATCGGCTTTACTCGGGCTTGGTGTGATCATCGCGTTGGGCTTGGCCAGCGATATTCGTCAGGTTGGCCAGAGTTTCAGCACATTTCAGGTCGCCGTTTTGCCAGCAGTCATTGGGTTCACACTTGCGAACTATGTTCTGCGCTGGCTGAAGTGGGATTACTATCTGCGGCGGATGGGCATGGGCCAGGGTGTGAGCTCTGCCGATAGCGGCTTGCTGTTCACCAGCGGTATGGTGATGGCTGTCACACCTGGCAAGATTGGCGAGGTGCTGAAATCCTACCTGCTCAAGCGCCTGAACGGCACGGCGATCAGTGCTTCTGCGCCAATCGTTCTGGCTGAACGAATCACCGATGGCCTGGCGATGCTGTTGCTCATGGGCTTAGGGTTAACATTCTATCCACCCGCTCAGCCAGCCTTTATCGCACTGGTGGTGCTGACCACCATCGGCATTGGGATTGCACAGAGCCGTAGCCTTTCTGAACGCATGATTGGCCTGGTGGCGCGCATGCCGCTTGGTGCGAAAATTGCCCCACGCCTGACGCTGATGTATGATAGTACCCGCCAGTTGCTTGGTTGGCGCATCCTGCTCGTCTCAACGCTGATCAGCCTGGTTTCCTGGTTTGGTGAATGTGTCGCGCTCTATTATGTCCTGATTGGCCTGGGGATTACGGGCACGACCCAACTGCTGCTGGTGGCGACGTTTGTGTTTTCGGCATCAACCCTGTTCGGGTTGGTCTCGTTTCTGCCAGGCGGCCTTGGCGTCTCGGAAGCATCGAGCACTGGCTTGCTTACGCTGCTTGTGCCAATGGCAGCTGGCCCAGCAACGGTGGCGACGATTATTATTCGTTTCTGTACACTCTGGTTCGGTGTCTCGCTTGGCGCAATCGCGCTGGCAATCATCTCGCGGCGGTTTCGTGGGCAGCCAGAAACCGATGATACAATACACTCCGATACGGTGCCACCTGATACTAGAATAGAATTATGAAACGATTGATTACCCTTTGTTTGATACTGCTGCTGGCATCGACATTGCCTGGTTGTGGCTCGCGTTCATTACTGCGTGATGTGAGCGTTTCGACGGCGGTGTTGCGTCCAACCAATGGTGGCGAGACGGCGACAATCAGTTATGCTGTTGGGCAACTGGCGCGTGTCTCTGTCTATCTGCAGGGTGCCGATGGAACGCGCTATATGTTGCGCGAGAATGAGACGCGCCGTGAATCGGCGGATGTTTATACTCTGCGCTTCGATGGCACGGCCCCCACCACTGATCCAATCCTGCTGCGGCGGTTGTTGCCTGCTGGGCGCTATACGGTTATTGTTGCGGCTGCCGCCGATGATGGGACATCGGCGACTGTTGAGCGCCCGTTGACGATTGAGGATAGCGATGTGCCGCTGCCCGAGATCGCTGATCTTGTGATCGCGCCAATGTCGATTACACCCAATGCCGATGGTATTGATGATGTTGCCGAAATCACGTATCGCCTGCCTGTTACGGCGACTGTTGATATTACGGTGACGAGCCCCGATGGCCGGGAGGTATATGCGCTCGTAGCCAATGAGGAGCAGGAACCGATACTGCAGCGCACCTTCTGGAATGGCCGCACACCAGATGGCCGCGTGCTGCCTGATGGTATCTACACCTACACGATTCGCGCCCAGGATCGCTATGGCAGCACCGTTCGGCAGCAGGTTCCGATTACTGTTGTTGGTGCTGGGCAGCCAGAGGCAACGATTACCTATAGTTATATGGCACCGCAATCAATCATGCTCAGTGAAGTCTTTACCGTCACTATGCGTGTGAAGAACACTGGAACAGTGCCGATCCGCACCTATGGCCCGCCATCCGGGTATGAATATAGCACCCAGCAGGTTTTTTCATCAATCGAGAATGAGCGCTATGCTGCAAAATCTGGTGGCTTCTGGCGGATCGGCGTCGATTGGGATTCGAACAGTGGCGCTGGCAAGCGCTACCCGTTTCGGTGGGCGATCTCGCCGCGCCCACCCGAACAGTGGAAGGTGCCATTTGTTGAGGATCTGCTGATGCCCGGCGAGGAAGCCCTGGTGATCGGGCGCATCAAAGTCGAACAGCAGGAAACGAAGATGGGCTTCTATACTGGCCTCATTCAGGATGGCGTCGGGTTCTTTCAGGATAAAACAGGCCGAACGATCATCAAGATCGGGTTTTAGTCTTCATCTTCCTCAACGAGTACGGCACTCTGTTCTGTATCTTCAATCGTCTCATTGCCATTGACGCTCCTGCTGGAGGTGGCTCCAAGCTGGCTATAGATCTGGGTTGTTGCTAGTGATGCATGACCAAGCAGCACCTGGACGGCGCGTAGATCGGCACCATTGGCCACCATATGGGCGGCGAAAGAATGCCGCAGCGTATGGGGTGTCAGATCGCTCAGGCCCAATTCCTCTGCATAATTCTTGAGGATGAGCCAAAATCCCTGGCGCGTCAGGCGTTTGCCACGATGATTCAGGAACAGCGCATCGATCTTCTGCGGATTATTGCGGGCCAACTGATTGCGAGCAATATCAAGATACTCTTCAATTGCCGTCTGGACTGAACCAACCAGTGGCAGTGTTCGTTCGCGCCCTGCTTTCCCAATGCAGCGCACGCTCGATTCGGTCACATCTTCGAGATTGAGTGCCACCAGTTCACTCACACGAACACCAGTTGCATACAGCAGTTCGAGCATGGCCTTATCACGAAGCCGCTCGGGTGTTGGCTCACGTAATGGCAGTTCAAGCAGATCATCGACCTGTTCTGGCGAGAGTGATTTGGGCAGATATCGATCAACCTTTGGCGAATCGATCTGCTCGGTTGGATCACTCGGGATCAGATGCTCTGCCGCCAAAAAGGCATAGAACGATTTTACCGCAGCAGTCCGGCGTGCGACCGTTGAGTTTGCGTAGCGTCGCTCGCGCAGGAACAGCAGAAAGGCCAGAATGTCATCGTGGGTTACATCGAGCCATGATCCAACCGAGCGCTCACGTAGAAAAATACCGAACTGCTCCAGGTCGGTCCGATAGGCGGCTGTCGTATTTGCCGCTAATCCACGCCGATCGATCAGATGACGCAGAAACGCCTCGACCTGTTCATTCATGGTGTTCGCTCCACACTGGTCTATCTACGCAAGTACGCTGCCGTTCGGCAGCGTCGCAGCTCAACATAACCGTCTATGCGAGAAGAAGACGGCCCAAACTCCGCTTCAGTCACACTCGCTCATCTGGCGATGTATATTGGCGCTTACGTTATGTTACCGCAAGCCAGTAGACCTGTCAACCTGATTAGTCGAACAAATTTGCGAAATGCATTCTATTCAAAGAGAATTGCTATGTTGCATAACCTGTGCGATTTCCCTACACTTTCCATACTGTTTGTACACTGCTTGTCGTGTATAGTATACGAAAATAGATATTGTCGCATTCGCACGCCATAGGATATTCTATGTTGCAGCAATTCTATACCTGGCTGAATGCACTACCCATTGATGATCCAATTGAGCGGCGCCAGGCGCTTAGTTTACAGACGATCATCATTGGTGTGATAGTGGTTGCGCTGGCAGCTCTGCCGATCTCCTATAGTACACAGGGCGAGATCCCACGTATCCTCAGTTGCACCGCCAATCTGCTGACGCTATTCTTAACCCTTGGCGCACTATGGCTGCTGCGTCGCGGGTTGTATGACACCTCCGTTGGCCTGGTGGCTATTGCGATCCTACTCGGATTATCATTGAGCCTGATTGTCAGTGGCTTCACGCAAATTCCAGGCCTCGAACTCGTCTTCGCACTGCCGCTCGCCCTGGTTGGCTTGCTGATTGGCCGCTGGGCACTGGTGGTGACATCGCTGGTGACGATGGCGATTATGATCGCGGTGGCAATTCTTGAGCAGTTCCAGTCGCCATTGGTTGGCTTTTTGCCAAGTGGCGGGCATAGTCTGATCGAAACCGTTCTTGTGCTGATTCTCTCGATTGGGTTGGTCGCATCATTCCTGGATCGGTTTAGCGTCACATTGCGAACGGCATTCGATGATCTGGCAGGTGAATGAACGATTGCGGATGGAGCTTGTGGAGCGGCGCAGCATTGGGGATGCGCTGCGTGAGAGCGAGTCGCGCTATCGGTTGATCGCGGAAAACTCTGTTGATCTGATCGGTATCGTCAATATTGATCAATGCTTTGTGTATGTAAGCCCATCGTTTGATCTGGTGCTTGGCCACGAACCAGAGAAGTTAGTTGGTCATTCCGCATGGGAACATGTGCATCCAGAAGATCGGCCCACTATTCTTGCGAACTGGGCGCAGGTGCTCGAACAGCAGCAGCAGAATACCACGATAACCTACCGTATTCGAAGTATCCGTCCCGACCGCAATGATCGCGATGAATGGTTCTGGTTTGAGTCACAGGCGACAGTAGCAGGCTGGAATGGCCAGCCTGTCGTTGTGATCGTTTGCCGGAATGTCACTGAACGGCGGCGGCTTGAGGCGCAGCTCCTGCAGGCCCAGAAGATGGAGGGTATTGGCCGGCTGGCGGGTGGCGTTGCCCACGATTTCAATAATCTGCTGGTGGTGATCGATGGCTATACCGATTTAGTGATTGAGTCGCTGCCTCCTGACTCAGCGATCTTGGCTGATCTGCAGGAGGTGCAGAAGGCGACTAATCGTGCAGCAAACCTGACTCGCCAGTTGCTGGCCTTTGCTCGTCGCCAGATCAATGATCCACAGACCATAAAGCTCAATGATCTGATCGCCGATATGAGTACATTGCTGCGGCGGCTAATCCGCGAGGATATTGAGCTGATCATCAGCTCGCCGCCCGATCTGTGGCCAATTCGGCTGGATGTTACGCAGGCCGAACAGGTGATCGTTAATCTGGTTGCCAATGCCCGCGATGCGATGCCATCTGGCGGGCAGTTAGTGATTGAGCTGGCGAATGTTGATCTAGAACATGAGTATCTTCAGCAGCATGTTGCGATCACATCCGGGCCATATGTGATGTTGGCAATCAGCGATACTGGTGTTGGTATGGATGCGGAAGTGCAGCGGCATGTGTTCGAGCCATTCTTTACCACCAAAGAGCTTGGCCAGGGCACTGGGCTTGGTCTGGCAACCTGCTATGGGATTGTTAAACAGAACAATGGTAACATTTGGGTCTATAGCGAACCAGGCCATGGAACGACGGTCAAAATCTACCTGCCACGCGCAGAAGAACTTGTGCAGAGCATCACCCACCCAGAGGAGCGTGATGCAACGCCAGGTGGCAGCGAGACGATCCTGCTGGTGGAGGATGAACAGGCGGTTCGTGAACTGGTGGCGCGGGTGCTGCGCTCATATGGGTATGTTGTGATAGAGGCGGCAACTGGCGAGGAGGCGATCATGATCGCAAACGCCGTGGGAATGTCGGTGATCGATCTGCTGTTGACCGATGTTGTCATGCCACAGATGGGTGGCCGGATGCTCGCTGATCGAATCATTAGGGAGCATCCGACCATCCGGGTTCTGTATACCTCTGGCTATACCGATACAGCTATTGTCACCAATGGTCGGCTTGATCCAGGTATGGTGCTCCTGCAAAAACCATTTACATCTGCGACATTGGTGCGTAAGGTGCGTGAGGTGCTTGACGCATAGGGCAATTATCCCTTTGCCCCGCAGGCTAAAGCCTGCGGCGATGGGCGATTATCCACTGATCACGCAATTGCGGCCCTGCCGTTTGGCTGCATACAAGGCCGAATCAGCCGCGTGGATCAAGCCAACTGGTGTTGTCGCCGCAACTGGGGTGCTACTCGCGGCACCGATGCTGATTGTCACACTATTATTGATCGGTGAGGCGGCGTGTGCGATGGCGAGTGTGCGGATCTCGCTGCGGATCGCCTCGGCAACACGCAGTGCTCCCGCTAGATCCGTGGATGGCAGAATCACCGCAAACTCCTCGCCGCCATAGCGCGCCACGAGATCGGCAGCATGCCCGACTGCACGATTGATTGCCTGTGCGATCATGTGCAGGCATGAATCGCCGCGCTGATGGCCATAGTAATCGTTATAGTGCTTAAAATAATCGATATCACACAGGAGTAGGCTCAGTATCGATGGTGTGGGTGATTGCCATTGCAACTGGAGGTACTGATCGAAGCGCCGCCGGTTGGCAACCTGGGTGAGTTCATCCAGAACAGCAAGCCGTTCTAGTTCGAAATTGGCCTTACGCAGCGCCGCCTCGGTCTTCTGGTGATTACGAATCTCGGTGTGCAGCTCGCGCTGCAACTGGTAGATCGTCAGATGCGTATGAACGCGGGCCAATAATTCCTCGATCTGAAATGGTTTTGAGACATAATCAACGCCGCCTGCCGCAAATCCATGCAGTTTATCCTCAATTGTGGTGAGTACCGTCATGAAGATCACTGGAATGTGTTTGGTGCGATCATCTGCTTTGAGGCGTCGGCAGGTTTCAAAGCCATCGATTCCTGGCATCTGGACATCCAACAGGATCAGATCTGGCTGGGCCAGGCATGCACGCTCGATCCCGGCCTCGCCGGTGCGCGCAGTCAGAATATCGACATGGGCAGCACGGAGATGTTCGACGGCCACTTTCAGATTGGTGCTGGTATCATCGATAATCAGGATGGTCGCCGGCATTCGTTCTGTCATTGTCATAGACCTATGTTATGGCTGGTACAGGATGCAGGTAGGGGCGGTTCGTGAACCGCCTACTATGACGGGCCAAGCGGGCGGTTCGCGAACCGCCCCAACGATCATGGCCGGTCGTGGAACGTGTCATGCCGAAAACATACGTAACATTCAGAATAACATGCCAAGGGTATCCCTTATACTACAGTCGTCGAATCTGTTGTTTGGGCGAGATAGTGTTGGAGCAGTTTCAGAATCTGTTCATCCTCGAAGCTTTTAGCCAATTGGGCGATCTGCTGAGCGAAGGCCGAATACTCGGGCGCTTGTTGTTCCAGGCGACACAGATGCTGCAATATCCGTTCCATGTTGCCAAAGCGAGCCTGTTCATATAATGCCGCGAGCGCCTCGGATGGCGGTATGATGATCGGTGCTGGCCGATCAGTTGCAGGGTGATCGACATGTGGCACACTGCGTTCTTCATACTGCCATTCGACGAAGAGATGGTTATGAACTTCGGCGAGGACGGCTTCTGCATCGATTGGCTTTGTGAGGAAGCCATCACAGCCAACCCGTAGGCTCTGTTCGCGATCCATCTCCAGCACGCTGGCCGAAACGACAATAATTGGGATATTGGCCAATTCAGGAATGCTGCGAATAGCTGGGACTGCCTCAAAGCCCATCATGACCGGCATCACCAGATCCATAAATATGAGATCCGGGCGCGTGGCACGAGCCTGCTCAATGCCTTCGTGTCCATTTGTCGCCAGTGTAATATCGAAGCCAAGCGGTTCCAATAGGCTCAGCAGCACCATGCGATTCGCACGGTGATCATCAACGACCAGGATCTTCCTGCGCCGGCCATAGTAGCCAGAAATAATTGTCGTTATTGGTGGATTGGGTGGCAGTGCCGTGTTCGCCAGTACCGGCATGCTCAGATTAAACCAGAATGTGCTGCCCTGGCCGATTGTGCTGCGCAGCGAGATGTGCCCGCCCATATGCTGAACGAGTTGCTGGCTGATCGCCAGGCCAAGCCCTGTTCCAGCGGATCGTTGCTGGGCAGCACCTGATTGTTCGAATGGCTGGAAGATCCGTTCACACTGATCTGGCGCAATCCCGATGCCGGTATCCTCAATCTCAAAGCGCAGTATGCATTCGCCAGGCGGTGTTTCGGGTGGCTGGCTGGCTGGCCGAATAACCGAAACACGCAATGTGACACTGCCGCGCTCGGTAAATTTGATCGCATTGCCCAACAGGTTGATTAATACCTGGCGCAGGCGTTTTTCATCGGTTCTGATGATCTGCGGCAGATCCAGCCCTGGCTCATAGATGAAGCGAATGCCCTTCTGGCGGGCCGACATCGACATAATACCGATAATACCTTCCAGGAAGGAATTAATCTGTAGCGGTTGGGATGTCAGTTCGAACTTGCGTGCCTCGATCTTGGCTAGATCGAGCACATCGTTGATCAGCGTTAACAGGTGCCTTCCACTCTCGTGGATTGTTCGCAGGCCATCGTGTTGGATCGAGTTCAGGCCTGGCTGGCGTTGCAGGATCTGGGTATAGCCAAGGATTCCATTCAGGGGCGTTCGTAGCTCGTGGCTCATGTTAGAAAGAAACTCACTCTTGGCCTGGCTTGCCGATTCGGCCTGCTCTTTGGCAATCGCCAGATCAGCGGTTCGTTGTGCAACCAGGCGCTCAAGTAATTGGTTGCGTTGCTCAATCGCGTACACACGCCAGCGAATAGCGCCGATCAGAAGGGTGACAATCGCCGTGAATGCCAGAATACGGAACAGCCATGTTTCCCACCACGGCGGCTGAATAGTGATCTGCAGTGCTACTGCCTGATCGCTCCAGATTCCATCATCGTTGGTGCCCTGCACACGAAAGGTATAGGTGCCTGGCCGCAGATTGCTATATGATGCATGGCGCTGCTGGCTGGTGGCATTGATCCATTGAGCGTCCAGCCCTTCCATCATATAGCGATACCGGCTATGTTCGGGCGCGGCATAACTGAGTGCAGCGAACTCGAACGAGAGCATATTCTGATTATAGTTGAGCAGCAGTTCGCGAGTATCCCAGATCGGGGCGTGTAGTGGCGATTGTTCGCCAATCGGGATTGGCTGATTAAAGATCTGCACACTTGTCAATACCACAGCAGGCTGTTCGGCATTCTCAACAATCCGATCAGGGTCGAAGATCGTCAGGCCTTGGGTTCCACCAAAGAACAGCAGGCCCTGTTGATTCTGATATATGGCAAAGGCATTAAAATCGTTGCCCTGAATACCATCGCTGATATCGTAGGTCTGGATGGATTCGGTGCGTGGATCGATGCGTGCAAGCCCGTTTGATGTGCTGATCCACAGCATTCCATGGCGATCCTGAAGCAGATTGCGGAGGTTATTCGATGGTAGCCCATTGGCCTGGGTATAGATCTTATAGGCATTGGTGGCCCGTTCGAGGCGTAGCAAACCGCCAGTGCTGACAAGCCAGAAATAGCCCTGCCCATCATCATGAATCTGGGTGAACGCAAGGTTGGGCAGCGATACCGGATCGCTGGGATTGTGATAATAGCTATTGAAGCGCTTGGCAACCCGATCAAAATGGCTGAGGAAGCCATCGCCGGCAACCCACAGTTCACCCTGCTTGTCGATTGCTAGCGCCCGTGCCCTGCCAGTATGGGTGTCTGTATGGATCGGATAGGTTGAGTCGAACTGGCGCTTGGCCGCATCAAAGTGATAGATCTGCTTGTTGGTCAGCAGCCACAGCGATTGGTCGCGATCCTGTGCTAACCCCCAGAACTCAGTTGGTGGCCCGGAATTTGTGGGCTGTTCGGGGAGCGGGTAGGCCTGGAATGTCTGGCTCTGCCGATCAAAGCGATAGAGTCCATCGACACCATCAAACCACAGCCCACCCTGCGAATCGGGATAGATCGTGGAGATTTTCAGCGCCTCGGGTGGAAGTGGCGGCGATATAGTATCGCGGTACCAAAACTTCTTCAGCGAGCCATCACGCAGATCCATGCGTAGCAAGCCATTGACCGTGCCCACCCAGAGAATGCCATCTGGTTGTTGATACATGGCGTGCAGGCTCTGGCCGGAAACAGTATCGGGGTTGGTTGGGTCGCGCCGATAGAAGGCAAACTGGGTCTGGGGCAGATCGAGCATGTCGATGCCACTACTGGCCGTACCAATCCAAATCAGGCCCTTGGGGCTTTCGCTGATCGCCCAGATTGCATCGTTATGAAAGCTATCCGGGTTGGCGGGATCATTCGTATAGTGTGCAATGAAGCGTTTTGCCTGGGGATCGAACACAAACAGCCCTTGTTCCCGCCCCGAGCCAAGCCACAGCCGCCCACTCGTATCACGATGCATGACGTTAATATCGAGCGCTGGTTGAGCGTTCGTGTTGGTAGTAGTGGCCTGAGTTGCCTGTGGAGCAAGGCGTTCTGGGAGGAAGCGCTTGAACGTTTGGGTGGCAGTGTCCATATGGTACAAACCGGCACTACTGCCGATCCACAGTGCTCCGGGATGATCAAACAGGATATCGTTCACCTGCGAGATCTGGATGTTCGTCTCGGATTTCCCTGCCACAGTATCTTGCAGATCAAGGCAAGTTGATTGACCGGTGTGGGTATCGAAACGCACCAGGAGGCTTGCCGCAAGCCACAGCGCATGATTCTGGCTATCAACCAGGATCGTACGAATGCGCCCGGCTGGCCGTTTGCAGCTATTGAGTTGATATGGTGTGAGCGTGTTTGTTGTTGGATCGAGGCGGTTCAGCACTGAGCCACTACCGCCAGCCCATAGATTACCGTCTTGATCTTCTGCCAGGGCACTGATCGAATTGATCCGGGCTTGGCCAGGGCCAGCCTCAATCCGTGAGAATGATTGGCGTATTGGATCAAAACGGTTCAGGCCGCCATCGCGTGTCCCGATCCAGATGATGCCCTGACGATCTTCATACAGGGCCGTCACGAGATCATTGCTGAGTGAGTTTGGGTTACCTGGCAGCGAGCGAAATATCTCGTAGTGGTAGCCATCATAGCGCACGAGCCCTTCCCAGGTGCCAAACCACATGAAGCCCTGTGTATCGCGCATGATTGCTTCGACGTGATTGCTTGGCAGGCCCGATTCGGTGGTTAGATGCTTGAATCGAAGCGATACCGGCGTGCTAAGTGAGTTTGATGGTGGCACTTGTTGCTGTGCATGAAGTGTTGGAGTTCCGCAGAGTGCTAATACCAGGAGCAACAAATGGAGGCATATGAATCGATGCATGGATACCTCTGGAGTGCTAAAGCGGCACGATGTGCCCCAACCCTGCATATTTGATAGGCTGTACGGACGCCCTATATCGCGTCCCTGCGAATCATAACCGTGCCATTGAACCCGGCATAGAAATTGGACAGACTGCTAGAGTAATCATATGCAAGAATTGGTAGATCGTAGGGCAGAGAGTGGATCAATTCGATAACGAATAGTATTCGGCGGCATCAACTTTGATGCAGCTCTGGGTGATCAAGTCAACCTTCCAGAATAGTTCGATCAGCGGTAAGCTCCTCTGTGAGGAACGATAGTTTTTTTCAGAAGAAAACGAGCCACATGATGCCAGAGCCCAATTATATTGTGAAGCCGGTCTACAAAGGCGGCTACGCCAAGATTGGGCTGGTGCGCTCACACACCTTGAAACAACCATGAGCTCAGTTGATCTGCAACATGCAGCCAGCGATTAGAGATTGTTGCGTTTGTGCGTGAATTTGCGACATAGCAACCAATCGCTATGAACCGGGCGCTGGCGAACGAACAATCAGGTCGCACAGCTGATTGATCTGGGGTGCCGTCAGGACACCCTCTGGCTGGGATTTCAGAAAGGCGACCAACGCACGTTGGCCATCAAAAACATTGACTGAGCATTGCTTCACACTCAGCCACTGTGCCTGGGTAAACACCACCGTTGGCATGATCCAGCCATCGGCAGGCCGTGGGTTTGGTAATCGGTGTTGATCAAGCCATTGTATAAGCTTCCGCATCTGGCGCTGCACCTGTGTGGTTGGGCTATCGACCTTGTTCCATTGTCTCCCTACCTGGATCTGCCAGTTGTCATGGTACGCCTTGAATGATCCCTGCCATGCTTTGGTTTCGATCAGAAACACGCCAGCATAACTAATCGCCAGCAGATCGATCTGGGCAAAGTCATCAGGCTGGGGCTCGACAACCACATTATGGAAGATGAGCCAAGTCGCAGGGAGGCCGCGCAGCAGCGACTCAAGGACACTTTCTTCGCCCCGCTCGCCCTTGCGGGTGTTGCCGCCTTCGTTCAGATCGAAGAAGAAGCCAGCGATTGGTTTGAGCAACCATCCCACCAATGGGACATCTTCTGCACGATCCTGAACTTCTTCGCGCCGATCAGCGACTTTCTGTTGGATGCGTGCAGCAAAAGCAGCCTGGACGGTTGCAAGTTGCTGGAGTTGACGAGCCATAAGCGCCCTTTCAGATAATGCCCCTGCGCAGTTGGCTACTGTCGGGATGCGGCGAGAAGCTCGCGCTGATTGGCGATATCTTCAGCTTCAGGCATAGCAATGGCCTTTCCCTCTCCCTTATTATGCAATAGTGAGCGGCATTATGGCCTGCAGCGCAGCTGGTACATGGAGCTGCATTTCGCGGTACAGCCGCTCACCATCGGATTGCGCAGTTGCAAAGGACACCTTACTGGGCGGGCCTGATGGGGTCGAAAAGCTGGCAACACAGCCCTTCATCTTGAGATCTCGCACCCCAATATAGGCAATGCTGAATGTGACCTTCTTGCGGCCAAGGTAGTAGGCGATGATCAGCGCTGGAATGAGACCAAGTCCAAAACCAAATAGCACAATTGGTGTGATCGTCACCACCAGCACAACGGCAATCTGCACCAGTGGGTGGGGCGTCAGCCAGCCCTCAACGACCAATGCATCCGTATCGAAACGGGCGCTGCCCTTGCCATTCATCCTGCGGCCCCACCCAGCCTGCTGAAAGCGGATATCGAATGGTTGGCCGGTTATCTCTGGCGCAACTTGCGCACGGCTTGTTGGAAGGGCTAGCTATTGAGCACTACCTGCACCCGGTTTTTGGGCAGATACCACCTTCATAAACACGCATGCCAAGGGATGGCACTCTCAGGATCGGAAGTTGGTCGATTCGTGCCGCCAGTGCTGCGCTGACCAACACACGCACGCTGATCGGCGCAATCGGAGCGGGCTATGTTGCACGCATGACTGAACACAAAAACACTGCTCCCGGAATTGCTCCCGAAGAACAGTGTTTGTTTACTCTATGTGGTACGGGAGACGAGATTCGAACTCGCAGCCCTCTGCTTGGGAAGCAGATGCGCTACCATTGCGCCACTCCCGTATTCCATCTGACTCTAGCAGTTTTTGCGCTGGTTGTCAAGATTATTGAACCGCCCGACAGTCGGCAGCTTGTACAAGCAATTCCCCCTCTCCCACGCCGGGAGAGGGGGTCAGGGGGTGAGGTAATTACGGTCGCCGTCGTGGGCGATCCCGGTCGCCACCTGGGCGGCCACCACGATCCCCATTCGGTGGCCGGCTGCCACCATTGCCATCACGGATGCCACGGCCAGCTCCGGCGGCGCGGCGATCTTCCGCCGATTCACCAGCGAGAATAGCCCGCCGTGAGAGGCTGATCTTGCCGGTGCCCTGCTCAACCGCAATCACCATGACATTGAGTTCATCGCCCATCTGGACGACATCCTCAACATTTTCGACCCGGTTAACATCGAGTTCTGATATATGCACCATGCCATCCTTCCCAGGAACCAGGTTAACGAATGCGCCGAATGGCATGATCCGCACAACCTTGCCAAGGAATAGATCGCCAACCTTGATCTCACGGGTTAGCGATTCGACGATGGCAACGGCTCTCTTCGAGGATTCGCCATCGGCGGTTGTGATGAACACCCGGCCATCGTCCTCAACATCGATCTGGGCACCCGTTTCCTCAATGATGCCACGAATCGTCTTGCCACCAGGCCCGATCAATGCGCCGATCTTCTCGGGGTTGATCTGAATGATGACAATCCGGGGTGCGCTGAGCGACATCTCTGCCCGATGTGTCGGGATCGCCGTGTTCATTTTATCCAGAATGAACAATCGGCCCTCACGAGCCTGTGCAAAGGCCTGCCGCATGATCTCATAGGTGATCCCAGTGGTTTTAATATCCATCTGCAGGCCGGTGATGCCTTCGGTTGTCCCAGCCACCTTGAAGTCCATATCGCCAAGGTGATCCTCAATCCCCTGGATGTCGGTCAGGACTTTCCATTTGCCATCGGCACCAGTGATCAGGCCCATCGCCACACCGGCAACTGGCCGCTTCAATGGCACACCAGCATCCAACAGGCTCAGGCTCGATCCACACACCGATGCCATCGATGAGGAACCATTCGAGGAGAGGGTCTCCGACACGACCCGGATCGTGTAGGGGAAATCATGCTGTTCCGGTAACACAGCCAGCAGCGAACGCTCGGCCAATGCACCATGGCCAATATCACGGCGGCGGGGTGAACCAATCCGTTTGACCTCGCCGGTGCTATAGGGCGGGAAGTTATAGTGATGAATATAGCGCTTGCTCTTCTGAACGCCAAGATCATCAAGACGCTGAACATCACCTGGTGAGCCAAGTGTGGTAATCGAGAGCACCTGTGTCTGGCCACGATGGAATAATCCACTGCCATGCACCCGTGGAATCACGCCAACATCGATCCGAATGGGGCGAATATCCTTCGGGCTACGGCCATCGACGCGCTGGCCGTGCTCCAGGATCGCCGTACGAATCGCTTCGGTCGATAGATTCTCAAAAGCCTTCTTCACCGCCTGGGTGCGGGCTGCCAATTCTTCTTCCGGCTCATCGGCGGTGAAGTGTTTGACAACATCCTTCTCAAGGGCGTCGGTTCCATCCTGGCGGGCCTGCTTGTCGGAATTGTTGATCGCATCCTTCAAACGGCTGCCCATCCATGTGCTGATCGCATCCTCCAGTGAAGTATCGATCACTGGTAGTGCAAACTTGCGCTTTGGCTTGCCGCATAATGCCACCAACTGCTCCTGAAGCTCACAGATCTGCTTGCAGACTGCATGGCCCTCAATCACAGCATTCAGCAATTCTTCTTCGGTCAGTTCGTGTGCGCCGGCCTCAACCATCAGCACGGCTTCCTTTGTGCCTGCAACCGTCAGGTCAAGCCGGCTATCGGACATATCGCCCATGGCCGGGTTGATCAACAGCTTCTCATCAATGTGGCCAACCAGCGCTGCGCCAACAGGCCCCTGGAATGGGATGTCGGAGATTGCCAACGCTGCCGATGCTCCAATAATAGCGAGCATGCCTGGGTCATTGATCATATCGATCGCGAAAGTAGTGATCAGGATCTGCACTTCATTGTGATAGCCATCCGGAAACAGCGGCCGCAATGGGCGGTCGGTCAGTCGTGAAATCAGAATGGCATTCTCGGTTGGCCTACCCTCACGCTTAAAGAAGCTGCCTGGGATCTTGCCAACAGCATACATCCGCTCCTCGTAATCGACAGTCAGCGGGAAGAAATCAATGCCCTCACGCGCCTCTTTTGAGCCGACCACCGTGGCCAGCAGCATCGTGTCGCCGTACCGTACGACGACTGCTCCATCAGCTTGCTCAGCGAACCGACCACTTTCGAGTGTCAGGGTTCGGCCAGCAATTTCCGCACTGACGGAATAAATGTTCCGCTCGGTCATACCTTTTCCTTTTGGGCCACACATGCGGCCCATCGTGGGATCGTTAGGTACTGGAGCCTACTGCCGAATAGATCGGCCCCAAGCTCCAATCCCTAACGCCCCTTCATAGTACTGGGCTTACAAAAGGCAAAGCCCAGGGAACACTCCCCGGGCCTGTAATGATCTCCAGGTTTTGGAACGAACACAACAACACAGATGAGGGATACACATCATTTCGTACGTGGCATGCTCTCGTCATCCTTGTCGTCTTCTCCGGGCCGGGGCCTTAACCGCGCAGACCAAGCCGCTTGATCAGTGCCCGGTAGCGTTCCTTATCCTTGCTACTCAGGTAGGCCAACAACCGACGACGACGGCCAACCAGCTTCAACAAGCCCCGCCGTGAGTGATGATCGTGTGGGTGAGCCTTCAGATGCTCAATCAGTTGATTGATGCGCTCCGTCAACAGCGCAACTTGTACATCGGTTGAGCCGGTATCGGTGCCATGCACCTGATAATCGGTAATAATCGTTGTTCGATCTTCTTTGTCAATCGCCACAGGATTGCTCCTTGCTAATCGCGACGAGGCCGGCGGAGCCTGTCGTTCACCTCTTGTAAGCCAGCAAGATTATACCATAACTTGACAGATCATGTAAGCTACCCAGGGTCGATGCGCTGAACGATGGATACTTCCCGAATCCGCAGGCTGATCGATCTCTACATGTTCATCGGGCCATGCCCGAGGTGTGCAGCTGGCGCAGCCGAACGGTGGATTGATGGGTGCTGGAACAAGAAAGCGGTATTGGGTGCCAAGGGCGGTTGGGGTATGCCGCGAAGGATGGGTGGGCCACGGCGGTTATTCTAACCAGAGCAGAATAGGCTTATAATAGCATGAGAGATGTTCTGCCATCAGGAAGATGCTATGGATTATATTGCAACAATTGGGCTTGAGGTTCACGCCCAAATTCTGACCAGTTCGAAGATGTTTTGTGGCTGTAGTGCTGATGTGGCCGATGCCGCACCGAATACGCATGTGTGCCCGACGTGCCTTGGGTTGCCGGGTTCGTTGCCGGTGATCAATCGGCGGGCGATTGAGTATGCGATGCTGACTGGCTTGGCGCTGAATTGCCGTATTCAGGCCGATAATGTGATTTCGCGCAAGAACTATTTTTATCCCGATTTGCCATCTGGCTACCAGCGCAGCCAGTATGATGACCCGTTGTGTATTGCGGGTTGGGTGGATATTGATGGCGCTGCTGGCCCGAAACGAATTGGCCTGACGCGCGTGCATATTGAGGAAGATACTGGCAAGCTGAACCATATGCCGGATGGATCTTCGCTTGTTGATTTTAATCGGGCTGGCGTGCCATTGATGGAGATCGTTTCTGAGCCGGAGATCGATTCGGCAGAGGAGGCGCGCCGCTATTTTCAGAAACTACGCCAGATCCTGGTGTGGATTGGCGTCAATACTGGCGATATGGAGAAGGGCGCATTACGCTGCGATGCGAATGTCTCGGTTCGGCCAGTTGGGCAGCAGGAATTTGGCTCGAAGGTTGAGATCAAGAATATTAATTCGTTCCGTTCGCTTGAGCGGGCGATTCAATATGAGATTCCGCGCCAGATTGCTGAACGAGAGGCTGGGCGGAGTATCCCGCAATCGACGCGTGGCTGGGATGATGAGAAGGGCATAACGGTTCTGCAGCGGGTGAAAGAGGGTTCTGCGGATTATCGCTATTTCCCTGAGCCGGATATTCCGCCATTGCAGATCACCGATGCGATTGTGGCCGCGCAACGAGCGACACTGCCGGAATTGCCTGATGCCCGCCGTACTCGTTTTGTTGCTGAATATGGGCTGACTGCCTATGATGCTGAGGTACTGACGGATATTCGGAGCGATTCGGATTATTATGAGGCGGCTGTTGCGACGGCTCGTGTGCATGGCGTTTCGCCAAAGGAGATCGCAAATTGGGTGACTGGCGAGCTGTTCCGGCTGATGAAGGAGAGCGGTGAGACGCTCAATCTGGTGGCGGAGCGCTTTCCACCAGCCTCTATTAGTGAGCTGCAGGTATTGCTGGCGAATGGTACGATCACACGAACCAGTGCCAAGGAAGTATTCGAGGCCAGCTTCCGAACAGGAAATGCGCCTGGCGCGATTGTGGTAGAGCGTGGACTGGCCGTTATTGGTTCTGGTGATGCGCTGCAACAGATGGCCCGCGATGCGATTGCGGCCAATCCAAAGGCGGTGGCTGAGTATCGAGCTGGGAAGGTTGCGACGATCAAGTTTCTGGTTGGCCAGATTATGAAGACCAGTAAGGGGCAGGCTAGCCCGCAGGCGGCACAGGCGGCGTTGGAGGAGGAGTTGACGCGGGGATGAGAGTCCGTGAGTGCATAGTAATCTGCTCGGGCGTATCTCTAGAGCAGGATAGTGCGGTTTCTGTGCAGACAGAGTTTGCTTTGTAAGGAGCAGCCCATTATGCATGCAACTGCACTCTTCCGCCCGACATTCACTGATCTGCGCAGCGAGGTTGAACGCCGCGTTACGCAGGGTGTCCCTGCTGATGAAATTACCGCCCTGATTGATCAATTCTTGGCATCTGGCGGGGATCTGCCTGCGCCAATTGTTGAGTATGATGGAACAGTGACCTGGCTGTATCGTAACGCCAATGCTGAACATGTCGCTGTGGTTGGCGATATTGTTGGGTATGATGTGCGCACCACGCGGATGGCTCGTATTGCTGGAACGGATCTGTTCTACATGACGGCGCAACTGCCGATTGATGCCCAGATCGGATACGCCTTTGCCGTCGATAATCCCCCACCAGAAGGCGACGAAGCGCAGGCCTGGGAAGAATGGCTTGGTCGGTGTATCCTCGATCCGCTTAACCCACAGCGGATTGCCGAAACCAACCCACTGCGAATGGTATCGGTGTTGACGATGCCAAGTGCGCAGGCTGCATTGGATCTGCCAGAGCACGACCCCGATTCGATTGTGTATACGGCAATGCATATTGTGAGTAGTGCAACGATTGGGGTATGGCGCAGAATCTGGGTGAGCATTCCACTGGGGTATGATCCCAACCTCTACTATTCGACGATCTACTTTGTTGCTGGTGAGGGCTACCTATTGGCTGGCCGTACACCAGAGATTGCTGCTGCACTCGTTGAGCTCCAGGAGATCGCACCGGCAGTGCTTGTGTTTCTTGAGGATGGTGCCGAGCATGGGATTGAGTGGCTAGGACGATTGCTTGCCGATGCGGTGATACCCTTTATTGAGGCTCGCTATGCTGTACGAGGTAGCGCGCCATATCGGGCTATTTGTGGTGCTTCTGGGGCTGGTGCAGCCAGTTTGGCAGTTGCATTGAGCCGACCAGATCTATTTGGTGGCGCTGCTGCACAATCGCCATCTGCTGATTTGACCTCCCAGGCTGTGGCGGCGTTGTTGGCGCGTGCGGCTGGGCGAAACCAAGCATTCCCCCGTTTCTATATTGATGTTGGCCGCTATGAGCAGGCCGAATCGATTGAATCGGTACATGCATTGTGTGCGACCCTGATTGAGGGTGGTGCGAGCGTTGCGTACCAGGAATTTGCTGGGGATCATAGCTTTCTTGGGTGGCGTGCAACCCTCCCAGATGCGTTGCGGTTTCATCTTGGCGCTTCACCGCTGGATGAACTGTAGGAGTCAGAAGTCAGGAGTCAGAAGTCAGAAGTCGGAGCGGTTGGATCGAGCAGATCCAGCCGCTTTTGTTATTTTCTTGGTGGCAGAAGAATGGGGGTGGTATAATCGATTTGTAGAGACACGCATATGACCAACATGAAAGGATTGTAGATATGGCGGCGAAGCAATGGGACACTCCCCCGGCGATGACAATTGACCCGAAGAAGAACTACACGGCGACGATTACGACTGCACGCGGTGATATTGTGATCAAGCTGCGCCCAGATATCGCCCCGCAGAGTGTCAATAGTTTTGTATTTCTGGCCAAGGAAGGGTTCTACGATGGTTTGACCTGGCATCGTGTGCTGGAAAACTTCATGGCGCAGGGCGGCGACCCAACGGGCACTGGTACCGGAAGCGCTGGCTACCGCCTTCCAGCTGAATTCACCGACAAGATCCTGTTCAATGCACCTGGCAAGCTAGCCATGGCCCGCGCTGCCGACCCGAACAGCGCTGGATCGCAGTTCTTTATCACAACTGCTGCCTGCGAATGGCTCAATAAGCAGTACACCATCTTCGGTGAGGTGACCAAGGGTCAGGATGTTGTGCAGGCAATCCCGCTGCGTGACCCAGCAGGGCGAGCCAAGGGCGAGGGTGAAAAGATCCTCAAAGTGACGATCACTGAAGGGTGAGATGACCCTCAACTCAATCTGTGGGGTTGCGCCACCAGCCTTCGGAGCCTGGGGCGATGATGGCCTTGGCACGAGTTCAACCCGCAAAGCGCGCCTGGCGATCAATGCATCACCAGGGCCGCATAATGCGCTATGGTACTGGCCAATGCTCACCGGCGGCTATCTGCGGGTTTCCCGTAATGCAGCCCTGATCCAGTTGGCGCGCTATATGCCACATATGCCAACCAAGAATGCGCTGTACCGCGCACTTGGGATGCGCGTTGGCAGCTATACATCGGTTGGCGTGATGGTGATGATGGATATCTTCTTTCCACAGGATATTACGCTTGGCGATGATTGTGTGATTGGCTACAATTCAGTTGTGTTGTGCCATGAGTTCACTCGGCACGAATGGCGGCGTGGCCCTGTCTGGATCGGCCATGATGCCACAATTGGTGCAAACACAACTGTGTTGCCGGGCGTGATTATTGGCGATGGGGCGGTGGTTTCGGCGATGAGTTTGGTTAATCGGGATGTACCGCCAGGGGCGTTTGTTGGTGGAGTGCCGATACGCATGCTGCGATAGGGGCGTGCTGTACTAGTAGTCCGTCATAG
>Ga0163144_10008948_pt1 | contig 21580 bp, 12 predicted proteins | sample OliLak19BULKMAT1_FD_123175 | JGI IMG/M metagenome (GOLD analysis project Ga0163144, IMG submission 123175) | Freshwater microbial mat bacterial communities from Lake Vanda, McMurdo Dry Valleys, Antarctica - Oligotrophic Lake LV.19.BULKMAT1 | ecosystem: Environmental > Aquatic > Freshwater >... | reverse complement strand
TGGTTATTTCCAATGGGGACAATGCAGATTATACACAAATTACCAAACCCTATCACGGAATCCGGATTTATCTCAATCAGGGAAATTTCAATTATGAAGAATCTGTTTTTATACCCTATCCGGGAGTATTACACACAGAAATCTCCGATTTTGACCAGGACGGTGATCTGGATATTGCGGCAGTTTCCTTTTTTCCTGGAGATCCGGCTTATCCATTCCCCGGGTTTAAGTATTTTGAGCAAATAGCCCCAGGTCGATTTTCGGGTCAGACTTTTAAGACGTCAAATCAGGGAAAATGGATGAATATGGTTAAGGGAGATTTTGATCAGGATGGAGATGATGACCTATTGTTGGGTTCATTTATACTTAATACCAATATGGTCTCCGGTTCCCGGGAGGAGTTAAAAAAGAACAGCCTGATGTTTTTGGAAAATAAAAAGATAAAATAAACAATCGCCTGGGCGTAGAAAAGGTCGCAAAAAAAGGCAACATATTTTTCAATATGTTGCCCAAAAGTTGGGTTTACATTTTTACATCTCAGGTTGAATTTCGATGAAAAATAAAGAAATGGTTTTTAACCTATTCCAATAAACCCATCCGGTACTGACAACCAGAACTTATCAGGTTGTATCCAGGCAGTGCGCAAATGCCATTAAGGTATATGTGCATAACCAAGTTCGATACAAGGGTTTTCTGTCTGGGATGCTAGATATAGACCGGACACCTACCTTTACTTTTAAAAGGAAGACCTTGAATCGACAATTAAAGTTATACTAAAATTTTCCTAAAAGCCAACGGTTAACTGTTAAAATTGGAAATATTAATATATAGAAATAATTAATGTGACCTGGGAAACGTGTTTAAAAAGGACCTCCGGGACTGAATTTCTTCATTTTTCCTCCCAATTAAGTTTACCGGGATCCGGGTCAGTAATAAATGTCCGGACTTCCCTGAATAGAGTTCAAGACCGAATATCCAATCGTCGAAAAACCAAGGTTTTTAAGTGGTTTGAACAATGAATAATTTATGCATAAATTATTGGAATTCAGCCTTAAATAACGATTTGTAGTATAAAAACAGGGCTATTTCCCGTTTGCCTTAAAATCCCCAGGGCAAAGTATTATAGGACATCAGCCTAATTTGAACCTTAGGTCTGGAATTTGAAAAATAAACTCTATTTTTGTCGCCTTATTAGACGGGGTGTAGCGCAGTCCGGTAGCGTATCAGCATGGGGTGCTGGTGGTCGCTGGTTCGAATCCAGTCACCCCGACTAAATTTTGATTTTTTCGGGATGTAGCGCAGCCCGGTAGCGTGCTTCGTTCGGGACGAAGAGGTCGCAGGTTCGAATCCTGTCATCCCGACCCAAACCGGAATACTGGGACCTCATCGAAAGAATTTGAGGTATGTTTAAACGAAAATTGAAAATCCGGGTGTTTAGCTCAGTTGGTTCAGAGCGCTACTTTGACAGAGTAGAGGTCACTGGTTCGAGCCCAGTAATACCCACCCTTTTCCAAAATAAAATTTGATTGTACAGTGAAATAAATCAATACTGCCAGTCCCGTGGGGTAGACTTGTTGGTTGTATCCAAAATGCGGAGCATAGAGGAAGTATATTCAATTTACCACCAGGGCCAGCGTCAGTTTGCAGAAAACCGAGTGCAGGACCTGTTGTCTAAAAAAGATCAACTGCCTGATGATATACAATGGCACCTTATCGGTACCCTGCAGCGGAACAAAGTAAAATGGGTAGCTCCTTTCATCAGCCTGATCCATTCCATTGATGACTTTAAATTATGGGAAGAGATCCATCGTCAGGCATTAATGAATAAAAGAATAATTCCAGGATTGTTGCAGATCAAAGTAGCTGCTGAAGAATCCAAATTCGGATTCTCCTTTGATCGATTGCTGCAGATCCTGGAGCAGGATCCATGGAATCTGTTATCCGGGGTGCAGATCCGGGGTGTGATGGGTATGTCCAGCCTAACCGATGATCAAAATCAGATCAGAAATGAGTTTAAAACATTAAAAATGTATTTTGAACGTTTGAAAACACAATATTTCAATTACCCGGAATTCTCAACTCTCTCCATGGGAATGTCCGGTGATTATCAAATAGCCATTGAAGAAGGTTCCACGCTGGTCCGGATCGGAAGTAAAATATTTTCCTGAATCAATCAAACGGCTATCAGAAGATATTTGTTCTTTTTTCCATTTTCCACGACCATCCATTGGTCGCGAATAAACTGATTGGAGGTAATGGGGAATTCGTGTTCTGTGATTTTAAATTTATTGATGGAGATGGCCTGATTTTGAATGGCTTTACGGGCTTCGGACCTGGAGCTGCAGATCGGTGCAAGTGCAGTCAATAAATCGGTGACCGTGATATTTTGAAATTGATCCCTATTAATTTTAAAAGTTGGTAGTTCACCCGCGATGTCCTCATATTGTTGGTTGGTCAGCAGGAATAAAAATTCCGTGGTGACTTTAGGATTGAATAAGAGTTCGCTTACTTGCATAGCCGAATTGTAGGCTTCGTCAGAATGGATCCTGCGGGTTAATTCCTCCGCCAAAACGCGTTTGATGGTTTGAGGATTGGACATACTTTCTGACTCCAGTTGTTCGATTTCAGTTTTGTCCTTTAAGGAAAATATTCTTAAAAATTTGGACAGGTCCTGGTCATCTGAGTTGATCCAGAATTGATAAAACTTATACGGACTGGTCAGTTGGGGATCGAGCCATATATTGCCCTCTTCTGATTTGCCAAATTTTTTACCGTCAGATTTGGTAAGTAGGGGAGAGGTAAGGGCATGTACTTCTGCCCCGGTGGTATTCCTCCGGATGTATTCTGTACCGGCAGTAATATTGCCCCATTGGTCGGATCCACCCATCTGCAGAGTGCAACCATATTTATTGTAAAGACAAAAATAATCATAGGCCTGCAGCAGTTGGTAACTGAACTCCGTGAACGAAATGCCGGTTTCAAGCCTTTTCTGAACGGATTCTTTGGACAACATATAATTGACTGTAAGGTGTTTACCCACTTGTCTCAGAAAATCCAAAACATTAAAATCTTTATAAAAATTAAAGTTGTTTTCAAACAAGGCCTGGTTTTTCCCCTGGTCAAAATCGAGGAATTTGGTGAACTGTTGTTGTTGAAACTGCAGATTGCGATCGAGTTCTACTTCTGATTTTAATTCCCTTTCCTTGTCTTTGCCAGAGGGGTCTCCAATCCTCCCGGTTGCTCCACCCATTAAAACGATGGGCTTATGGCCAAAAAGTTGAAAATGTTTGAGCAACATAATCTGGACATAGTTGCCAATGGTCAACGATGGGGCAGTAGGGTCAAATCCAATATATCCTGTAACCATGCCCTTCATTAATGCTTGCGGCAAATCAGGGGTATGGTCAGCCAGCATGCCTCTCCATTGTAAGGTCTCGATAAAATTCATCTATTCTGCTATTGATTGGCGCAAAAGTAGGACATTTGCGCAAGATGAATAGTTGGTCCATCGCGCAAAGGCTGATGAATTATGATAAAGGCAGCTTCGTTCGGTTTATTTTAAAACTTGCCTATATCAGCACTGCCTTATCGTTGGCTGTCATGATTACGGCTACAGCGGTGATTTCTGGGTTTAATAAAGAAATTTCAGATAAAATATTTGGTTTCTGGGGACATATTCAGATCAGCAGTATACACAGTTCCCAACTCAACCTCAGTGCGCCGATTGAGTTGGATTCCGTATTTACCCGACAATTGGATACGATTTCGGGCATTCGTCATTTCCAGGTTTTTGCTTATTTGCCAGCTATAGTCACTGCTGGCGAAGAAATGGAAGGATTGATCCTGAAGGGGGTGAGCAATGATTTTGATTGGTCTTTTTTTAAACAATTCCTGGTTGAAGGGCACATTCCCGGCGCCCAGGACACGGGTAAACGGCAATTGGTCATTTCAAAAAACCTGGCCAGCCGTCTAAAATTAAAATTAAACGATCCATGCCGCCTCCACTTCGTAATAGACGAAGATATCGTGACCCGAAATTTCACTATCACCGGCGTGTATAACACCGGATTGGAGGAATATGACAATAAACTGGCCATAGGTGATCTGTCTGAGATCCGGGCACTTGCCCATTGGACGGATCAGCAGATCGGGGGATATGAATTATTTGTAAACGACCTTAGTCAGATTGAAATAGTCTCTGAACGTATTTATGATCAGTATTTGGGCAATGAGCTTTATCTGGAGACCATTCGCCAAAAATTCCCCAGCATATTCGATTGGCTTAACCTGCAATCCACCAACCAATATGTTATCCAGGCTTTGATGTTACTGGTAGCCATGATCAATCTGATCACTGTTCTTTTAATTCTGATCCTGGAACGGACCCGAATGATTGGTACGTTTAAAGCTATCGGAATGCGGACTTCCGCGCTGAAAAGGATCTTTTTATTTCATGGGTTTCAAATACTCAGTAAGGGATTACTCCTGGGAAATGTAGTTGGTCTCCTGATCTGTCTGGTCCAAAAATATGGCAAGGTGATTAAATTGAATGAAGCCGATTATTACCTCAAAATTGCCCCGATACATCTGAATGCCTGGGTCCTGATACTGATAAATCTGGGTACAATATTGATCACCCTGGCCGTGCTCTGGATACCTTCGGGTTTGGTGAGCCGGATTTCTCCATTAAAAGCCATTGGATATCGATGATAAAAATAGAATCAGCCTGCCCTGGATAACGGAGTTGGAGAAAAGAATTTACCGGGCAATACGGCATCTCCTGATGCCATGGAAAGATCCTTACCTGAAGGCATTGACCCGACGGCCTTGGGGGTGGGCGGTTGCCGGGTTGCACTATCTGTTAGAGTTTCCTATGTTGGTCCTGGATGTTTTTGGGTTTCCCGAAGTGTATGGTTACGTTCAACGCCTGTTAAAGGCTGATTCCAGGCCATTGGATACTGCAGAGTATCAAACCGCTCATTTTCTTTTTAAAAATTATTTGGATTTAAACCGTGTCCGGATAGATGAAAATGCCCTTATAGGCACCCATGGTGGAAAATATGCCTACGTCAGCTATTTTTATATTAATTGTTCCGGACAACTCACATTGCCGGTGCTCATGCACGAATTGGCCCATATCCTCCAATATGTGCAGATTGGATCCCCTTACATTTTCCGCAATCTCATGGCTCATTGGAGCAAAGACAAATATAATTATGGAGGACTGCCCAGATTAATTTATGTTTTGCAATTCCCGGAAACCCTCCATCAACTCAATTATGAACAGCGCGCAGATATCGTTTCGGACTATTACCTGATCGCGTCCGGGTATAATCCAGAATGGGGATCAGCGGACCACCGCGATGCTTCAACTTATTTAAAAGTATTACAAAAGGTCTTTGAAGCCAGACCCTAAGCGATAGACGTTAATCCCAAGTATAGAAAGTGAACCTGTCCACGGGATTACACATCACATATCTGTACACCCTGCGCCAGACTGGCCAATGCATCCGGACGAGCCGGTATAAATTCCTGGGCAACATAACCTTTATATCCAGTCTTTACAATTTCTTTCATAATCGCCGGATAGTTGAGTTCCTGGGTATCGTCTATTTCATTTCTGCCAGGGACACCACCGGTGTGATAATGGGCAAAGTATGGATGATATTTTCTGATGGTGGCAATGACGTCTCCTTCCATGATTTGCATATGATAAATGTCGTACAACAGTTTAAAGCGGTCTGAGCCTAATTTGTCGCACAACGCCACCCCCCAGGCCGTGTGATCACATTGATAATCGGCATGGTTGACCTTACTGTTGAGCAATTCCATGACAATGGTGACTTTATATTTTTCAGCAACAGCCATCAGGGGCTGCAGTCCGATTACAGAATTTTCCAATCCTTCTTCTTCAGAGATGGATTCCCGATTGCCGGAAAAACAAATGACTTTATCATATCCTGCCTCAGCTACTTTTGGGATGATTTCTGAATATTGTTTAAAAAGTTCAGCATGATATTCCTTGTGATTAAAACCTTTGGGTATCCCGAAGGAAGTACCATTGGGCATGGCGCAATGCAAACCGTACTTCTTTAAAACTGGCCAGTCGTTTGGGCCGACCAGTTCAATAGACGTTATGCCCATTTTTTTTGCGGCTTCCGCTAAAGTTTCCAGCGGGATTTTGCCGTAACACCACCGGCATACCGAATGATTGATATTGCCTTTAGGTTGATAATCGAGCTCTATCGGATCAGGTTTTTTTCCTTGTTGCATTGGCGAAAAATTTAACGGGTTTAAGGCCAGCAGGGAAGCTCCCGCACTTAATTTTTTTATCGCCGATCTGCGGTTATTTTCTTTCATGAGTTGAACTATTTATTATGAAAAGTTACAAATTTAAATTGATTTTTTCTGGTTACTTAAGAATTCAAGCAGGTCTGCCATCTGTTGCTCTGTCATATTTTGATAAAGATTTGGAGTCATCAGGGATTGTTTTAACTGAATCCGTTCCTTGATCATTTTTTTATCTACGTTTTCCAGCTGTCCCCCGATGGATTTCAAAAGTATGGCTTCTTTGGTTTCACTTTGTTTAATGCCGACCAGGATCCCTCCGTTTTGTGTAATGATTTGTATGCCCTCATAACCAAAATTGATAGATTTACCGGGATCACTGATCGAAACAAACAAGGCATCCTTGCCATATTTGGATCCGATATCATCGAGGTCTGGTCCAAAAGAAATCCCCTCACTGGCTATCCGGTGACAAGAGCTGCACCAGGTTTGAAATGTCTTTTTCCCTGCTTCGCTATTTCCACTGAGCTTTAAGATTTGATCCAGGGTATACAAGGATGAACTGGCAGAGGCTGCATTGTATTCCTGCGCTTTTTTACGGATAGGTTGCCTCCAGGCATGTATCGGCCCGTCAATGGCTTCCGGTATAAATTCACGTGGTATCTTATCCTGTGCCAATAAATTCAAAACATATTCTTCCCCTGCCCAGCTTTTACCTAAACTGCGGTATGCCCTGGCCCGAATGGATGAATCCTGATTTTTATTCGTAGCCTGGGATTCAAGGACAGCGATGGATTCTTTGGTGCCGATGCCTCCTAAAGCGGTCAGGACCCGTTTTAACTGGGTAGTATCGGCCTGTTTGATTATACTTTCAATCATTGGCCACCCGGTGATCCTGACGATAGCCCTCGCAGCCCGGGTAGCTTCGTTTACCCTGGTCGAATCCGCAATGATCGATTTTAACCGCATAGTCTGATTGGCCGGATAAAATTTTTCAATGAGGTCCAGATAGCCACTTCCTGAATTGCGGTCCAGATGGGTATTCAAGACCGACATCGCCATAGGATTTTTTTTGATTTCAGCGGGGTCTAATGAACGAATGATTAAATCAGTAACCAGGCTATCTTTCTGGGTCTCGAGGATTTCCAATAAAAATTTATTTTTTGTGCTGGAAGGAATAAAATCAAATGCCCTGAAATATCTCAGCCGATCCTTCACTGGGACCTTGGTATCCCCCGCCAATATTTTCAAATAAGGCAATGAAGAGGCCGATCGGGCCCTCCAGATGATATCCCGGTCTGTTTCCTTGCCGGTGGGATCTGACTTATTGGCCAGCCATTTGGGTAATATTTTATCCCAATACCCATCTGCTGCAATGCCCAACGCTTCAAGCATCCACCGGTCCGGATTTTGATATTTTTCAGCCAGTTTGAGCCAGAGCGAAGGAACTTTTGAAGGCTCTGTATTCTTTAAAGCAATAGCACATTCTCTCCATATTTGAAGGGACAGTTGTTCCTGGCTTAGCAGTTTTTCAACGGCTTTGAACGTCATCGTGCTACCTTGCTGACGAGCTAGTCGTAATCCAGTCAGTTTAATGTTTTCATTTTCATCAAACAAGGCAGTGTCTATATAAGCGGGGTCCATGCTGGCCAATATCCATAATGCACGGGCGCGAAATACCGGGTTGGCATCGGTCCATAAAGTTTGTAAAAAGGGAATGGAAGCTTGCCCCAGGGATCGTAAATGCAGCTGGGCCTGACTGCGGGTGCTGAGATTTGGACTTTTTAAATTTTGCACGGAAATGGACGGGGTTGCCAGGTTTTTTTCAGGCAGCAGATAGCGTGAATTTTTAGGTGCCAGGCGGTAAATTCTTCCTTTCATTTGATCACCGGCGTAATGCCCGCCCACTCCGGGATCATACCAATCCGCTATCATCATCGATCCATCGGGTGCTACGGCTACATCAACCGGTCTGAACCATGAATCTTCCTTGTGTTTGACCAGCTCCAGGATTTCACCTGATTTTCCGGCGCCCTGGTTTGATATTTTATAAGCTCTGATCACATGGTGCAATGGTTCAGCATGAATTAGCATTCCCTTAAGCTGTGGAAAAAGATCCCCTTCATATACGGCCAAACCTGCAGGGGAGCCGGACCCTGTTTGTAATAAATTAGGTACAACTCCCGGATCATTGAGGTGCCAATGCCGGAGTGGTATAGAATCTTCCCAATTGGCCCGGAAAGCCGGCCAGCTGGCGCCGGTAAGCTCATCTTTATAGCCGTAATTTCCATATTCCAGGATATAATTTATCCTCGTGCCCCTGTTGCCATCATCATCATTGTCGGATTGCCAGATGTTGCCGTAAGCATCCAGAGCACATTCATAGTTGTTTCTGAAATTTTGTCCCAATACTTCAAAGCCGCTTCCATCCAGATTGCCCCGGAGGATCAGGCCTTGTTTAAAATGGTCTGGATCAATAGTGCTGCCGCCAATGGTTTTTATGGGTTTGTTGTCTTTTCCCATTAGGGTTTTTCCCGAATTACCCATAGTAAAATAATATCGTCCGTCCGGGCCCAGCGTAAGGGCATGCACTCCATGGTCATCCTGGATTCCCTGAATACCCTGAAATAATATGACTTTCAGGTCAGCCCGGTCATCCTGATTGGTGTCTGAAAATTTCCAGATATAAGGGCTCTGAGAGACAATCACGTCAGGGCCTATTACACAAATACCCAGGGGGGCATTAATCTCTGGTCCCTGGTAAAAAACTTTGGCGGAATCCGCTTTACCATCCCCATTGACGTCTTCCAGGATCATTATTCTGTCCCCTTCAAATTTGGTAGAGACCCCGGAGATCTGAGGGCGGTAATTGTATGCTTCACAAACATAAACCCGTCCGCGCGCATCAACATCAATATTGGTTGGGTTTTGGATCATGGGTTCAGCAGCAAACAATTGGATTTGCATACTATCATCCACCTGGAGTCCATCCAGCGCATGAAGGACATGGTGCCTGCTTGCTGAATCCAGTGTTATGGACGGTTTGGTTATCGATTGGGTGTTATCGCCGCAGGAAGGGAGGAGTGCATATAAACTTATACAGAATACAAAATAATTCTTCATTCAGATTGAGTTTAAAAAATGTGCGGATGTTCAATAGTATTCAATAAGGTCATTTCGGTTGGATTGATTTTATCTGCCAGGGAATAATCTTAGGTTAACGTGATGCGGTGAAGTCCGGGATTAAACTGCTCTGTCATCAGCTGTTTTAGTTCATCAAACCGGTCTTTGTTTTCAATAAAATTTATACCGTCAATATCCACCAGCAAGATCGGGAATGTGATCTCGTTCCGGAAATATTCCAGGTACATATTTTGTAAACCCTGAAGATATTCGCTGGTTATATTCTGTTCATAAGGTCTTGCTCTCAGCGCGATCTGGTCCTTGAGGTTACTGACCGGCCGATGTAAAAAAACCAGAAGGTCGGGTTTTGGGATCTGATTTGCAAGCACTTCAAACATGTCGTGAAAAAGTCTGAACTCCTCCGGGGGGAGGTTGTTTTTGGCAAATAAAAGGGTTTTGACAAATGAATAATCCGATAAGATATAATCATTAAACAATTCTCGGTGCAAGATATGGTTTTGAAGTTGTTTAAAGCGTTCGGCCATCAAAAACAATTCCATGGGCAGCGCAAATCGGTGAGGTTCTTTATAAAAATAGGGGAGGAAAGGATTTTCAGCAAATTCTTCCAAAACCAGCTTGCAGGCAATGTCCTCTGCCAATAATTCACAAAAAGTAGTTTTACCGGCGCCGATATTGCCTTCTACACAAATATATTGGTAAGGAATACTTTTGATCATATGGCCCATTTGGCGACCTTAAGTGAATCGTTGCAAGAGCTGGTCAATTCAGCCACCGTTTTTCCAAGAACCGGATGAACCCAATTTGGTGCTATTTCCATCAGTGGAACCAAATTAAACAATCTTTCATGGAGTCTGGGATGCGGAACGATGAGATTTTTATTATTTATAATTTCCTGACCGTAAAATAAAATATCCAGATCAATAATCCGGGGCTCCCAAACACTGAGCCTTTTTCTGCCCATTTGGGTTTCGATACCCATAAGAACATCAAGTACTTTATTCGCCGGGCGGGTGGTTGTCAAGCGGACTACCTGGTTAAAATAGTCGGGTTGTTTTCTCAACCCCCATGCTTCCGTTTGATATATGGAAGAGCAGGACCGGAGGCTGCTGATTTTTTTTGACAACTGAGACCTGGCTTCCTGCAATTGAAAAACAGGGTCATTCATATTGCTCCCCAGGCATATAAATACAGACTTTTTTGATAGCATAAGCTAGACCGTATATTCGGGTTTATATATCGATGGAAACAACGGCAAGGTGCATTAAATTCAGTAAATTCCGCTAAGTCTGTTGCGGTATGCCTTATAAACCCAATACATAATAAATATAAAAAGAGCCAACAAATAAATTTGCGCAAACGTGACATAACCGGAAGCAGGATGAATAACCCGGTTGACCATACCCGGCAGATTGGTGATCAATATCCACCCTAATAAAACCGGTGTAATATATTGAATGATATACCGGAATATAGAGGGGATTTTAATATCCGATCCACGGGTGATTTCAGCCCAGGCTTTTGGCATTCCAAAGAACCAGGTAAATAAAATTATTTCGACAAAGGCAAATATGACCAACGAATAGGTGCCGGCCCAATCGTCATACTCCGAAAATACGCCCTGGTTATAAAATACAACGGTTGGAATTCCCATGATCAGGGTGATCAATCCAAATACCCAGGCACCTCTTGAAAATGGGATTTTAAATTCATCTTTTAGGAAACTTAAAATCGGGGTACCCATTGCCAGTGAAGACGTAACGCCTGCAAAAAACAATAATCCAAACCACATGACACCGGCTAAAATCGATAATATGGGTCCCCATTGTTGGAATAGATATGGCAAAGTCCTGAAGCCTAATCCATAGCCTCCCAGGTTTTTTACTATTTCGGTCATGCCTTCTATGCCGAGATAACCTACTGTAATGGGTATTACAATGGCGCTGCCCAGCACTATTTCAACAAATTCATTCATCCAGCCTGCTGACATGGCATTGAGGGCGGTATCGTCATCCTTGCGCAAGTAAGACGAAAAGCATTGAATGGTCCCCATGCCGACGGCGAGCGTAAAAAAGATCTGTCCGGCGGCAGCGATCCAGACGGAAGGTTTCCAGATACTGGTAAAATCCGGGGTCCATAAATATTTTAAACCTTCCATACCCGCAAAGGTAGCGCCATGTTGCCCGGGCTTTAAAGACAGTGCTTGGATTGCGAGTATTGCTCCAAACATAATTAAAAGGGGCATGCCGATTTTTGCCACTTTTTCAACCCCCTTTTCCAGGCCTTTAGACAAGATATAAACGTTTAAAACAAGACAAAGGATATAGAAAATAATGGCTTCAAATGGCAATCCGGTGGTAGTATAAAAGATATCGGTGTAGTGGTCGAAAAATGTACTCACCTCGGACTGAGACAAGCCTTTGAATGTACCGATCAGCGAGTGATAAACATAGGACATCGTCCAGGACTCGATATAACAATAATAGGCTGCAACGGCAATATTGGTAAATATTCCGAATACGCCTATGTATTTAACCCAACGCCCGGGGTGAAGGCGATGTAGCATAAATGGTATACTATGATCTCCCTGAGGACGACCTGCATATGGGGTGCCCCCGAACCTGCCCATAGACCACTCAACAAATAACAAGGGTACCCCGATCAATAGAAAACAAACCAGGTAGGGTATAATAAATGCGCCTCCGCCATTATTTATAGCCTGAACCGGAAACCTTAAAAAATTACCGAGACCTACTGCATTTCCTGCCATGGCCAACACCAAGCCGACCCGTGTTCCCCAACCCGCGGAGCCTTTACTAAGTTTGCCGGGTGATTTTAAAATTTTATAAAAGAAGTAACAGGTGGCAAAAGTTACAGCAATACCTATGACCGCATAAAAGAAGATCCCGGATTGATTCATAGTAAAAAAGGAGAATTAAAAGGCGAATTTATATAATTGTCACCCCATCCGGTCGAATTCAATAGGAGTTTGTAGAAAAAAAAAGCCGGTAAAAAATACCGGCTCCCCATTGAAATATCTAAAACTAAGATAACACTAAGGTTTAACCTAGTGTAAAACAAAGGTAATACATATTATAAATATTTGTAATGTGTAAATAGTTAAATTTTAAAATAAAATATGTATGTAATTATTGTAATGTTTAAATACATGAATTACAGTATAATATAAATATGCATATAATTATATTGAAATAATGTTGAAAAAAAAGCCTTTACATATTTGAAATTAATATAATATGATATATTTTTGATTTGTGTAAGTTTTGGTTTTAATTGTAAAATTCGTTTTTTTCATGAAAGCCTGTGAAAAGTCATGGGCTTTTTGATTTTAAGGAGGGCTTGTAACCGTAAGGAGATTTAAGTGACTGGAGGTTTAGAATTCTAAGACCCACACCGGAATACAAAACCAATTAACTTATGTGCTATTCCTATTTATGGGAATTCAATTTATCCTGCAGGGTTTTGAGCCGCTTCCATTGACCTCTTGAAGCCAACCTTGCCTGGCTTGACCAGGAGACAGGATCAGCTAACACAAAATTATTTCCAGCTTTTTTAAGCAAGGCTCTTAATGGCCGGAGTTTTGTTTTTGCAAGGGCTGTCCAGGTTAAGATATTTTCTTTTACGAGAATTCTTTCAATTTTAGGGCCAATTCCTTCAATCACTTTCAAGTCATTTAATATTAATTCCCTTCCAAACACTTTACTGGAAGCCGCGAGGTTCAAGCGCACCTGTTTTGGCTTTGGATTAACTTTTCGTTTATTTTTTTTGGGCAAAACAGGGACCGCTTTTTTCACGGGTGGCTGGGCTTTTGCTTTTGTTTTAGGCGAAGCGGGCTTATTCAATTTCAATTTATCCTGAAATTTTTTAAGCCGGGACCATTTGCCTGCGGCAGCAAGTTTAGCCTGCACAGGCCAGGTTTTTGGTTCAGCCAGAGCAAATTTGGTGCCTTCTTTATTCAGGAGGTTTTGGATTTTTTTAACCGGAAGCTGGGATAAGGCTTGCCAGGTTGAAATTTTATTTCGCTTTAAAAAACTTGAAATCTTAGGTCCTATCCCTTCAATGATTTTATGATCATTCTCTTTGACTTTTTTTGACAATATAGTGGATGCCTTTTTGAGGTCCATCACGATAATCGTTTTGGGGGCACCTTTCGGTTTTATAGCTAGTTCAGGACCTTCCTGTGATATTTGGAGTGGGTTTATCTTGGGAGGTTTTTTTAATCGGACAGTTTTAGCTTTAACCATCGACGTCTTCATTTCTGGTCCCTTTTCTTTTTCTAAAGGGCTGACTTGGCTGGATGAGTTTTCCAGATTGGTAACTGGTAATGGTTCAGAGATAATTGGTTGCTCCCGATATTCTTTTGACTGAAGGGTAGCCAATTGATCCTGATAGTCCGCCTCCAGGTCTGCCAGCCTTTTTTGCCATCCTTTGGACTCGGCCTGGTATTTTGCCTGGTAATCTGAGGCTTTTCTCATGTCCGATTCCAGGTGTGACTTTAACCTTTGGGTATCAGCATATTGAAGCTGAACAATGTTAAACCGGTTATACAACTCATCATATTTTTCTTCCCATTCATCAATAAGATGTTGGTGTTCATTTTGAAGGGATTGATACTTCACCAATTGCAGCCGGGTATCTTCCAGGCTGTTTTCCAGATCTGACTGTCGATGCTCCCTGTCCACCTCAACTTCATCCCTTGAATCCTGCAATTGCTGAATTTCGGATAACTGGTGCTGGACATCCAGCAATTCATTTTGTACCAGATGATATTTTTTTTCCCATTCTGCCACCAGCGTCTCCATGGCCTGGTTATTTTTTTCATTTTCAGAAAATTGTTGTTTGTTTACGGCCAGCATCTTTTGGGATTCCGCATACAATTGTTCCCAATTGCCCAACGAGGCAGACTGGTTTTCCTTGAGTTGGTTCATTTCAGTTAAATGAGATTTTGCCAACTGCAATTCGTGGAGTAAATTTTCGTTTTTAGTTTCCCAATCGGCTATCAGATTTTCCTGGAATTTCAATTTTTCAAATGCCCTCCCCAGCTCATCAGTCAGGGAATTCAGAGCGGATTCCATTTTTGGGATCTGAAGTTCAACTTCGTTAAGTTTGTCCAGTTTATTTTCATTGGACGAGACCAGTTCTGAGATGGTTTGCTGGGCTAGTTTTAATTCTTCTTCCTTGGATTTCAGGACGAGATCCCAATCGGCTTCCTTGTGAGCGGGTAGGGCCAAATTGGCGGACTCCGCCAATTTCAACTTACTTACAACCAGGTCTGCTTCTGCATTTTTTAGTTTATATTCCAGTTCCTGAAACATAAACCGCTGCTGGGCTTTGATTTGATCGGCATCTTCTTTTTGTGTTTGCAGGATAGTTAAGTTTTGCAATAAAAAGTCGTGTTTTTTAGCCCAATCCTCCTTACTGGCCAACAGGGCTTTTATATTATCCTGATTTTCACTTAGTTTTTTTGAAGCTTCGTCAACCGCCTGGTAGGCCATGGCCAGCTTGTTTTCATTTTCTGACTGAGTGTTTCCAAGATCTGCTGTAAGACTTTCTATTCTCTGATTCCATTGTTCTTCTTTAGATTCGTAGTCTTTGAAGACGGAATTAAATTGCAGGATATCTGCCTCCAGCTGAGCCAGGTGTTGTTTTTGTCCATCTTTTTCTTTGATCAGGCTGGCATGGGCGACTTTAAATTGTTCTGATTCCTTAGCGGCATCTTTCCACCTTGCTTCCCATTCTTTACTTTTTGCAGCCCAATCCGCTGCATTTTTTTCCAGGACAGCATAATTATTGAGTTTGCCGGTTAAATCCCTGATTTCTCCTTGTGCCTGTATTAATTCATTATTTAATTGTTGATTGAGCATTTGAATTTCCTGAAGCCTTTGAGATTGCATCGGATCTTGTTCAGAATGAATGGATTCCAGATGTTTCAGTTTATGTTGAAGTGAAGTGACCTCTTGCCTGGCATTCGATAAATCTGAGGTAATATTTTCCAGGGAAGATTTATCCGGGAGCGGGGAGAGGTTTAATCGGTTGTTTAACAGGCTGAGCTCTTCCTCTCTCGAATGCAGTTGCTGGATGTATTTATTCTCCAGCTCCATAGATATTTGCCGGGTTTCTTCCAATTTTTTAGTTAGTTCATTGACCGCCAGGGCATCAGAATCATTTTTGCGGAGTAATTCCTGAACCTGCTTTTCTTGCTCCTGGTATTTTAATTCCAGGAATTCGAGGTCCTTTCTAGAATTCTCCAGTTCGGTAAGCGGGACATGTAATCGTAGGGTTTCATCTGCTGTTTTCTGTTGATCTGTCAGTTCCTTGAATTGGTTTTCAAGGTTGGTTAAGGTGGTTTGGGTTTCAAGGAGTCGGGCTTCAGCAATTTGTAATTTGGATTGAGTCTGGCCGAATTCATCTTCCTGAATTTGAAAAGCTATTAGCCTGGCTTCCAGTGATTGCAGGGTTTCTGTGAGGTCGCGATTTTGTTCTGTTAAGGCGGCAATCTGGTCTTGTTTCAATGTAGCCTCATATTCAAGTCTGTCCTGAATACTTTTCTGTGCGGCAGGCGTAAGGTGGTGTTGGTATGAACTATCGATGGTTTCTAACCTGTTTTTTAAGTCGGTATTAGAATCTTTGAGGTCAGTGAATTCTGAACTCCAGGCATCCTGTCTAACCAACCCAGCTTTGATTTCCTGATCCTGAAGTTTTATGCGGTCTCTCAGCGATTTAATTTGATCTTCGTACTCGGCAATTTGCCTCGGGTCAGTTCGTGAACCAAACCATCGATTCCACAGATAACCCAAGATCCATGCACCGGCCAAAGCGAGGAAAATCTCCCCGGCATGTGTTAAGCAGGTTTTCCAAAACATATTCAGTTGGTTTAAAGTTTTTGTATGATTTCGATTTCTATCCTGCGGTTTTTTTGTTGACCTACCGCGGTGGCGTTATTGGCAATGGGGTCTGCTTCACCTTTACTGAAAACATTGATCCGGTCAGCAGGGATCCCTTTCCCGATTAGGTAGTTTTTTATGGTATTAGCCCTCGTTAACCCCATTTTTAGGTTCTGTTTAGGGGTGCCCGTATTGTCCGTAAAACCAGTAATATTAAAAACAGATCGGTCTGCACCGTGCTTAAGGGCCAATTGATCCAGGAAGGATTCCATTTCTTTATCCTGAAGCCTTTGGGAGGAGTTGGATTTAAAATAGATGATTGTTTTATCCCCCGTTTCAATTACGTTTTCAGATCCCGGTCTCAGATAAAAGGCAGAAGCCAGAAAAGGATTCTGGTCCATTCCGGGCCGCTTATCGATTTTCAGTCCGGTGAGATTGATCCTATTAAACAGACTATCCGGGAATAATTTACGGATGGCTGAAGCCCTGGCGAGTCCCAGGTTTTCGAATCCGGTAGTGTTGGATTCTTCATCGAGATATTGGCCTTCGATTTCGAGTCGTTGAAATTGATTCAGCTGATCGATTAAGGAGTCGCGGTATCTGGGCCAGCCATATTGGGTCAGGGCATCGGAATCATTGAGGTTAAATAATATGGCACCTGTTTCTTTGGGCAATGTTTGGGTGATCGGCGCAGCAGCCTGATAACACAGACAAGTTTCGCAAATTTTACAAGTGTACCACCACCACCAAAACAAGACCCATGCAACTGTCGCCAGTACGAGCAATATTTTTCGCATGATCAATCTATATCTGCTTGAATTTATGAAATATTAAACTAAAATGAGGGGAATTTGTTAATATTTTTTATTTATTTATATGAATAGTAACGCTGTAGATTCCGTGTTTTGGTTCAGGAGGGATCTGAGGTTGGAGGATAATCATGGATTGTATATGGCTCTCCGCGAGAACAAGCAGGTTTTGTCCATATTCATTTTTGATATCCATATTCTCCATGATCTTTTGGATCCCGGGGACAAAAGAGTGCAATTCATATACCAGGAGCTCTCCGGATTAAATGAACGGTTAAAAAAATATCACTCGGCTGTTCATTTTTTTTATGGCGATCCTGTCCACATCTTCCGAAAACTCCAGAAAGAATTCGACTTTAAAACAATTTATGCGAATGAAGATTATGAACCCTATGGACAGGAAAGGGACAGGCAAGTAGCGCTGGCCATGCGTACTGAAGGGGTTAAACTTAACCTGTTTAAAGATCATGTAATATGCAGGCCCGGTGAGGTACTAAAAGACAACCAGGCACCGTACACGATTTACACACCGTATATGAAGAAGTGGAAAGAGTTTGTTTTGTCCACCAAGCCAGGCCATTTCCCCAGTGAAGTTATATTGGACCGTTTAGTAATTAATATTCCGAAGCATAACCCTGACCTGGCTGAAATAGGTTTTCAGGATCAACCGTTCCAATATCCATCCAGAAACGTCACCGAAGAAGTCATTAAACACTATTCCGAAACCAGAAATTTTCCGTCCATGGACACCGGAACCAGTCATCTGGGAATTCATCTTCGGTTTGGAACCATCAGTGTCAGGAGTTTATACCATCAGGTGGAAGCATTTGAAACCACTTTCCTGAATGAATTGATCTGGAGAGAGTTTTTTATTCAAATTCTTTTTTTTCATCCTCGGGTAGTCCATTCCAGTTTTAAGCCGGCGTATGACCAAATACAATGGCGCAACGATCCGAAGGAATTTAAAGCCTGGTGTACCGGCCAAACAGGGTATGCCTTGGTAGATGCGGGTATGCGTGAACTCAATGCTACCGGATTCATGCATAACCGGGTGAGGATGGTCACCGCCAGTTTTTTATGTAAACATTTATTGATCGATTGGCGATGGGGTGAGGCCTACTTTGCAGGTAAGTTGTTGGATTATGAATTAGCATCCATTAATGGTAACTGGCAGTGGGCAGCCGGTACAGGATGTGATGCCGCACCCTATTTCCGCATTTTTAATCCTCATGCGCAATTAAAAAAATTTGATCCTCAATTAGAATATGTCTTGAAATGGGCGCCTGAATACGGTGAAATCAATCTACCTCCTTTTCTGGTGGACCATGCCGAAGCCCGGGCAAGAGCCTTAACGACTTATGGGCAGGCATTAAAATCAAACTGAACCGCCTTAAATAACAAAGTGGCCACACTCCTTGAGGTGACCACCTTGCTTGAACCAACTTATGTACCAAAATGCTTCTTAAAATTTCGCCGGTTGTTCGACGAAATGAGGCTTATATTTTATTGGAATCATTTTCTGGAATGGTCAATGCTACCTTCCTTGTTCTTTCAGTGAGTAGATCGTGGATTCCGGTTTTTATCAGGTTGCTCTTTTGCTTGTCCGTCAATTTTACTTCTGTGATATTGATACCATTTAACACCACATTAACGGTGAATATTGCCTGAGGTATATTTTTTTTTAAAAATAGTTATTGACTAGAGGCAGAATTTGAAAAGATCTAACGAGTTTCAATCTAATTATCAGTAAATCAATAGTATATGATCAAAAATTTAATAATAAAAAGTAGTTTATTAGTTTTTTAGCAGACCAAAATCCAGGTTATTTCTGGACTCACACTGAAAATTTAACATTATATCTTCCCATCGGATGACGGTGAAACTTTTTGGCACCCTAGATCAGTTCAATTTTTCACATTCAGGAAGAAGTCGAATAGTGGTAGCGTAAATTGGGACGGTACTTTGGTCGTTACATGCTGAAGCAAATTCCTGTTTTATCTCCGTAATGCAAATAGCAACTGAAACAACAAATGGCCTTTCACCTTGTTCATTTCGATATCATCAGTTTTTTGCTCTCCATAGTTTGGCCGAAGGTTAGTGTGACCACGTATAAACCAGGTAATAACTCCCTTATATTGTATCCAGATCCGGAATTTATAGATAGGACATTTGATGTATACACTTTTTGTCCAAAGGAGTTATAAACGTTTACCTCCCCGGATAATAATTCTGGTGAAGAGGTAGAGATTCTAAAGGAATTTTGCGCTGGGTTTGGAAACAAATTCCAAGAATCAATTTTAGCTTGTGTTTGATGCATTGGATAAACGGAGTTTACTGAGTTTACACAAGTTGCGTTATCACAGGGCCCAATATAATCTCCATGACTGAGGTGTACCGCGACAGCGTTTGGACTGACACAAAGGGTTTGCCTGGAATTCGGATTCCCGGGCGGAATATGGCAAATCATTACTTTATCCTTTTTGTTCCCACATCTCCAGGAAGGACTTACCTGATTGATATTAATAAAGTATGCGCAATCCGGTTTTCCATCCTGATTAAAGTCCACTTGATCATTGCCTCCGGGACATTGATCACAAGGATCGCCGACACCGTCACAATCAGCATCCAACTGTAGTGGGTTTGGCAATTTGCAATTATCCACGTCATCGCATATTCCATCGTTATCCAGATCACCTACCAGGCACGTATTGCAAGGAACCTCTCCACCTGAACAATCTTCATCTACCAGATTGCAGGGAATGTCCATAGCGCCAGGATGGATACCCGCAATACTATCATTACAATCTCCTAATATTCGTAGGGCAGTTGTATAAGAACCACCGGGAGGACTGCAAGCTACCATGGAAGAGGAAGCATAACCATCACCATCCGCATCGAGATACCAGGTTTGGGATGAATTCAACTCCATACCACCCTGGCAGGTCAGGCAGCCCGCAGCGATATACCCATCATCAGCCACACCGTCGCAATTTTCGTCTATACCATTACAGTTCTGATCCAGAGCACCCGGATGAATACCTGGGTCACTATCATTACATTCTCCAAATACTTTTACAGCAGTGGTATATCCGGCACCAGGAGAATCACAGGATACTTTGGAGAAAGCAGTATAACCATCACCATCCGCATCCAGATACCAGGTTTGGGATGAATTCAACTCGATACCATCCTTGCAAGTCAGGCAGCCCGCAGCGATATACCCATCATCAGCCACACCGTCGCAATTTTCGTCTATACCATTACAATTGTTATCTGCTACAGCCGGATGGATCGCCGGATTGTTGTCATCGCAATCATTTCCATTTACAACGTAACCTGAAGGGGCAATGCAGGTATCTTTCGTCAGCATTAAATTGCCATAACCATCGCCATCCTGATCCTTATAATACACATTGATCGCTATCCCCTGGTATTCAAAAGCCCCCATATCAATGGTTTGGCCACCGGGAATAGCATCGGTTTTCCGGGGATTTCCCCCAAAATCTGTCGTCAGGGTATTCGAGGCATCCAGCCCGGCATCGATGGCCGGTGAACATGTCTGCAATTGAAGATTTGATGAGCTGATGACTAGAGGGTTTAAATTAAGATTTCCAATCCCAGGGTAGATTGATGCACCCTGTACGATAGAATTAGAAACGGAATAGGTGACAGTGCCATCTCCTACTATCTCTGTACCATGATCCCAGAGTATAGAATTCTTGATGTTTATAATAGAATAAATATCACTATTGATGCCACCCCCAGCAGTAGTTCCGGTGTTTTGGAACAGAGTACAATTTATGAGAGCTGATTTTGCGTAACTATAATTATATAATGCCCCTCCATATTGAGCACTGTTGTTATTAAAAATGCAATTAATAAAAGTGGCGGGAGTAGGACTGCCATAACTAAAGGCACCGCCGCCTTTTGTTGCCGTATTGGAGGTGAAAATACAGTTGGTAAAAACAGGGGTAGAAGTCCAGGCTGCACCTCCTGTCCATATTCCACCCCCTTCTTCACCAGTATTATTTTTAAAAGTGCAATTTGTTAGGTGAGGCGAACAGGATTCATAATTTTGCAACCCTCCGCCCTGATGGGCCGAATTATTTGAAAATGTACAATTGTTTAAAGTAGGTGAAGATAAATAATAGTTACTCACCCCACCACCTACATGTGCGCCGCTATTAGAGGTAAAAGTACACGTATTCAAAGTTGGAGAAGAATTATGTTCATTGTACATACCGGCTCCTCCACCAGAATTAGTTAAAAAATTCGACACAAAAGTGCAATTTGAACAAACTGGTGAAGAATTATTATTGTACATTCCTCCACCGTACAGTCTGGAAGAATTAGAGGTAAATAAACAATTCGTCAGGTTCGGCGCTGAAGAAGATACATTGCTCATCCCTCCCCCGAAACGGAAACCAAAGTTTGAGC
>Ga0163144_10008947_pt1 | contig 21581 bp, 12 predicted proteins | sample OliLak19BULKMAT1_FD_123175 | JGI IMG/M metagenome (GOLD analysis project Ga0163144, IMG submission 123175) | Freshwater microbial mat bacterial communities from Lake Vanda, McMurdo Dry Valleys, Antarctica - Oligotrophic Lake LV.19.BULKMAT1 | ecosystem: Environmental > Aquatic > Freshwater >... | reverse complement strand
GTTGACGCCTCGGTAAAAGTAGTTGCGAAATCCCCTGAAGTCCCCCTCCCCACTGCGGGTGGTTTTTCAGGACTTCAGTGGGGGCTGAGCTTTCGTTAGAGTGGGTTTGAAAGAGATGCTATTTAAAGGTGGCACCGCTGACAAAGATCATGGACTCCTTTGAAACGGCTTTCCCAAGGTACATGCCCCATCTGAAGTTGGTGTGACCGCTTGGCCGTGGCCAACTGCCAGTGCCGACTTTTTCGCCGTTGAAATAGACTTCGTAATCGTGACCGTTGTCCCTGACTTTCAAATCAAAACTTTTACCGGTCATGTTGGTGGCCAGGGGCACATCCTGGCCCCGGCGGTGATTGAGGGTGATCGTCCCGCTGCTACTCATGTTGATTTGGACGGACCAGTCGTTTTTGTTATTTTTGGATTGGAAAATCGCGGCGCCTTGGGGTTTGACGATGGTGTAGCGCCCCTGCCATTCATGCCAGGGGCCTTTTTCGAAGGCCAAGGCGCTGAAGGCTTCGACTCTCGCGGCGTTGGCGCGGGCGTTCCGGGTATTCGTCTCGCCGTCAAACAAGCGGAAGATCTGGGTTTTCCCGTCTTCCTGATACCAGCGCGTCCATTTCCCGAAATCCTGGCGTCCCACCGCCGAGTTCGGGATGACATGGATTTTGATGTTCTTGTCGAACGACTTGTCGCCGACGGGTCCGACTTCGACCAGGGCGTGATCCACTCTGATTTTCGATCCCTGGACCGGGCCTTTGAATGTTTCCTCTTGAGGGAGCTTGAGCTCGGAGAATGGAGGATTCTTGACACTGCTCTCGGTAAACAACGGGGCGGCATTCAAGGGCGGCAGCAAGGAGAGTCCCAGTGCAAGAAATAGACCTGAACGAACCGTATGCGGTGGTTTGAGCGAAAAGGGGTGGCGGCGGGCTGTAGCCTTCATGGTGGGGATCTGTTGGATTGAGTTCGAGTTTCAATTTGGAAGTCACTTCAACTACCAGCACCTTCGGGAGTTGACAGGGAAGTCACCAAGTTACGATGGGTGATTGGCAATTCATTCAATGATCATCCAGACTGCCACCTCTTGTCATGTCACGTCTTCACGCGACAACCTGCCGGGGCATTGGCCTAACAGCGCATTGATCAGAAAACGTCCGGCATTCGTTCAAGGAGCGGCGGACTCCGTATCCGCCGAAGCCCATGAACCGCCCATGAGTGAGTGCGAAGCGCTTTTCATGGTCCTCCCATGGACATGGGCGAATCGGAGTATCGCACCTCCTTGGGTGAAGCGGCGCACAGCCTGCAAACCTGCGCCGCCGCCTGGATCGGCATGAAACTTGGCCGCAAGCTCGAGTGGGACCTTGCCACGCAATCCTTCAAAGGTGACGAGGAGGCGAACGCCTTGCGCGGACACAAGCCGCGCGCGAGCTTCGATTTCAACGAGGTAATGACGAAGGCGGGGGTATGATAGAACCCGTGGACATGTCGCGTAAGACCGTGATGCGTCAACCCGTGATTCCATCGCATTTCTCCAACAGAAAATGAACCGGACTCTAGTAATTATTAGCGCCCTGTGCGCCTCGCTGTGTTCCGCCCCTGCGGCGAAAACGCATCTTGTGGATGAGAAGCCCGTGCAGGTCACCCACCCCGCCCCAGGAGTCATTTTGGTGGACTTCGGGCGGGTATCCTTCGGCAATCTGCGCCTTACTCCGCCGGAAGGAGCGGAGGGCCGCATCACCGTGCATTTCGGCGAGGCATTCTCCAACGGCGAAATCGACCGCAAGCCGCCTGGCAGCGTCCGCTACTGGCGTGTGGAAGCGGAATTGAAAGGCAATCCAACGCTCGTCGTCGCACCGCCAGCGGACAAGCGCAACACCGAGGGGCAGACTGATAAACATCCGCCCGCGATATTGACGCCTAACGAATGGGGCGTGGTGACTCCGTTCCGTTGGGTCGAGATCGAAGGCTGGCCGGGAGAGCTTGCTCCGGGGCAGATCATCCGTCAGTCCGCATTTTCCGCCACCTGGGACGACGATGCGGCGGGTTTCAAATCCTCTGACGAAATGTTAGACAGGGTCTGGGATCTATGCCGCTACTCGATCAAGGCCACGACCTTTGCCGGCATTTATGTGGACGGCGATCGCGAACGCATCCCCTACGAGGCCGATTCCTATCTGAACCAGTTGAGTCATTATGCCACGGACAACGACACGCAAATGGCGCGAGATACGATTGATCACCTGATGAAACACGGCACATGGCCCACCGAGTGGGCATCGCACATGGTCTTCATGGCACATGCCGACTGGATGCGGACCGGCGATACGGCATGGCTGGCGACCCGCTACGATTCCCTCAAGGCAAAGTTACTGATGGACCGCGTGGGCCCGGACGGCCTGGTGCGAAGCGAGAAAAAGCACGTGACCAAGGAAGACATCGTGGACTGGCCGAAGGGCGAGCGCGACGATTACGTTTTCACTCCGCTGAATACCGTGGTGAATGCCTTCCATCTGCGCTCCCTCACCTTCATGGCGGAAATGGGCAAGGCCCTGAAGCGCGACGCCGATGCGGCGGAATTCGCGGCCCGTGAAGCGAAGTCCCGCGCGGTGTTTCAGGAAAAATTCTTCGATGCCCGGCGCGGCCTCTATCGGGACGGTGCTGACACGGATCACATTTCACTGCACGCGAATTTGTTTCCGTTGGCATTCGGTCTCGCGCCGGAAGCGGCACGGCCCAAGATCGCCGGGTGGCTGGCGGAGCGCGGCATGAAATGCTCGGTCTATCCGGCGCAGTATCTGCTGGAAGGATTGTTTGAAAACGGCCAGGGCGCGGCGGCCATTGCGCTGATGCTCGCGCCGGGTGACCGGAGTTGGCGACACATGGTGGAGAGTGGCACGACCATCACCTGGGAGGCATGGGATCAGAAATACAAACCGAACCAGGATTGGAATCACGCATGGGGCGCTGCTCCCGCGAATCTTCTACCGCGCTACGTGCTCGGTGCGCAAGCGATCACCCCCGGTTGGTCACGCGCCTTGATCCGGCCACATCCCGGCAATCTGAAATCTGCGGAAGGGAAAATCCCCACGCCGCGCGGGCCGGTTCTGGTGAACTGGCAGAACAGCGGCGGTTTCAAAATAAAACTGGAGCTGCCACAAGGCATGACCGCCAAGGTTGAACTCCCAGCCGCTGAAAAATCGAGCGGCGTTTTCTCGGGAAATACGGCGGTCCCAGCGCATCGCGAAGGTGCCCGGTGGGTGCTCGATCAGGATCTATCCGGTCAGGTATCTCTCGAAGTGAAATGATTTTTCCAACCTCGAAAAATGGGAGCGCGGACTTCACGGCCTTTTCGTCCTGCTAGATGGTGGCCGACCTGTGCCGCTGGTTTCGGAACATCTGAACTCATCAGCGGAGCGCCGGGTTTTCCTGTGACGGAATTTGCCACTTTCGAAACGACTTTCGACATGCTAGCGTTTCCCTGCGGTGAGTCAGCCGAAATCGTCTCTGGCTGACCTACAAACCCTTGGCGTGAATACTTTTTATTACCGAGTCTGCTTGCTGCTGTTGCTGGCCGTGCCCGGTGCGCGGGCGGAGGACTTGAAATCGTCGGCGTGGGTTCATCGGGCTTGGCAAACCGAAAACGGCCTGCCGGACAACGGAGTTTCCGGCGTGACCCAGACGCCGGACGGCTATCTCTGGGTGGCGACCAAGGGCGGGCTGCAGCGCTTCAACGGCAAGGAGTTCGAGACCGTGCCGCTGGGCCGCTACCCCGGGCTGAAAAGCCGTGCGGTGCGGGCCATGTGTCTCGACCGCAGCGGCAAGCTCTGGGTGAGCATGGAGAGAGGCCCGGTCCTCTACCTCAGCGCCCGAGATGGCAAGATCTCTTCAATCGAAAGCGGAGTCCCCAATATTCAGGTGCGGCGGATCCTTGAAGACGGCAAAGGTGCGATCTGGATGATCGCGCCGAATAACATCATCAGTATATCGGGCGACAGACTCACAACCATGGAATGGGAAAAAGGTGAACCCGAGATCTTCGATCCATCGGCCGCGTCCGACGGACAGGGAAACATCTGGTTAGCCGGAAGAGAGCGGATCGGCATGATCCGCAACGGGCGCTTCGAATCCCGACCGCTGCCGGGCGGTGAAAACCTGCTGCTGGGTGATTCGCGTGCCGGCGGCCCATGGTTGGTGGCGGGAAGCCGTCTCATGAAGCTGCAAGCTGAGATCTCCGGGGAACCGGAAGAAGTCCGCCAGCTCCCGGACGGGCTGCTGGCAGAGATTCTTTTCGAGGATCATGAGGGGGTGCTTTGGATCGGCACCAAGCACTCGGGCCTCTGGCGCTTGGCCAAGGGGGTGATGGAAAAGATCCCCACCTCCGATCTGTCAATCGAGTCGCTGTGCGAGGACCGGGAAGGAAATCTGTGGGTGGGAACTTCCGGTGGCGGTCTGAATCTGGTGCGCCGCCGCATCGCGGAAATGCTCACTCCCCCGGTGAGGCTACCATTTGCTGCGGTGACCTCCGTGTGCCAGGACAGTGACGGACATCTGTGGGTGGTCGGTTCCAATGGAGAAGTCGCCAGGGAAAAGTCCGGCAGCTGGGAAACCATGACCAACTTCCATGCCCAGGCGACTTGTGTGACCGCTGGCCCTGGGGGAGAAGTGTGGGTCGGCACCGAATCCCAAGGCGTCTGGCAGCCACAAAACGGAGTCTGGCAGAGGCTCAACAAGAAGGGCGATCTGCCGAGTTCGCAGGTCCGCTCGGTGATGCACGGCGCTAACGGCGACGTTTGGATCACCACCGATCGGCCATTCCGTTTGACTCGCCTGCGGGACGGAGTGTTCGTCACCCTTGATGGGCCCATGCTTCTCGGGGCGATCCGGGCACTGGCCGAGACTCCCGACGGTCAAGTGTGGGCCGGCACCGCGAACGGCGAGATTCTGAGGGTGGAAGGAGACCACATGGTCACCGTGGTCGCGTCTAATGCCGCGCGACCGCTGCTCTCGGTGCGCAGTCTTCTTGCCACCGAGGACGGTAGCCTTTGGATCGCCTTCGCGGGCGACGGGATCGGTTGGTTGAAAAACGGGGATTTCCGCCTCATCACCACCGCCCACGGACTGCGGGATAATTACATCTCACAGCTGGTAGCGGACAGGCATGGCGGCATGTGGATCTCCGCAAACCGTGGTCTTTTTCGTGCGGAACTGTGGGAACTCCTGAACGTGGCCCAAGGTAAATCCGAGCGCCTGCGCTGCCGGGAATATGGTCGCAGCGAGGCCCTTCCCAGTCTGCAACCGAGCCGCAACAACTCGCCCTCGACCTGTCTGTTAGACGATGGCAGGGTCTGTTTCGCCATGACTAACGGACTGCTCATGGTGCGACCGGAAAACGCCCGCCATAATCCACTGCCACCGCCAGTGGTGATCGAGGAGGTGGACATCAATGAGCAAACGACCGCCCGCTATGGCGGGGAGGTATTCCAGAAGAACACTGAAGAGCAGGTCCTGCCATCCTCTGTCGGCAAGGATCTCGCGTTTGATGTTCCGCCGACTCATGAACAGTTGTCATTCCGTTTCGCCGCTTTGAGTTACAGTTCGCCGGAGAATGTGCAGTTCCGCTACCGGCTTGAGGGTTTCGAAAACGAATGGAATTGGACGCAGGACGAGGTCCGCGTGAAATACCCGCGCTTACCGGCGGGAGACTACGAATTTCAAGTGAGCGCCAGCAACAGCGACGGTGTCTGGAGCGATCCAGGAGCGCGGGTCCGCCTGCGGGTGTGGCCACATTTCTGGGAAACCTGGTGGTTCAAGATCGGCGGCGGCGTGGCCACCGTCATCGTGACCGCCGGGGTGGTTTTCTTGGCTGGACGCCGCCGCTACCGCCGTAAATTGCGCGAACTGTGGGAACGCCAGGCGGTTGAGCAGGAACGTGCCCGGATCGCCCGCGACATCCACGACGACCTCGGCTCGAGCTTGACCCGCATCAGTCTATTAAGTCGCCCGGGTGGAGATTTCTCCAACGAGGAGCCACCCGAGCAGGAGAAGCTTGGCCGCATCTTTGAGATTTCCCAACAACTCATGCGTGCGATGGGAGAGGTGATCTGGGCGGTCACCCCTCGCAATGACTCGCTGGACGCGCTGGCGAACTACCTGAGTGACTACGCCCGGGAGTTCCTCGCCTTGGCCGGAATCCGTTGTCGTCTTGATGTGCCGCTTGAACTACCCGATCGCCAACTCTCCGCCAAGGTCCGGCACAGTGTGTTCCTGGCATTCAAGGAAAGCCTCAACAACGTGATCAAACATTCCGGAGCCCATGAAGTGAGGATCCGGTTCACCCCCCGGCCCGATGGATTCGAGTTGTGGGTTGAGGACGACGGCCGTGGGATCCCCGAGTCCTCCGCCAGCGGCCACGGACTCGGTAACATGCAAGATCGGATGGACGAAATCGGTGGCACCTGCGAGGTTTCCCAAGGACCTGAAGGCGGCGGCCGGATTATTTTCAAAGCCCCCCTGCAGCCAATGCCGCATTCCGCAGCAGCCGTTCACAAAATACCCCGCCCGCGCGGACATTCTTAAATCCGCATTCAATCATCCATCCATGAATTCCGCTCCTGAAATTCCCGAACCACCCACCCGCCCCATCTCCGTGGCGATCGTCGAAGACGACGATGCGCTCAGGGCGATCTACGTTGCTTGGATTAGTGCCGCTGAGGGCTTTTGCCTCATCGGCGACCATGCCGACGGCCAGACCGCGTTCGAGCTGCTTCCGCAGCAGCGTCCGGATGTTGTGCTGATCGACATCAACCTACCACGGCTTAACGGCGTCGAGTGCGTGCGCCTCCTCAAGCCGGACATGCCCTCAACCCAGTTTGTGATGATCACGGTGTACACCGATTCCGACCGGATATTCGACGCCTTGGCGGCTGGAGCATCAGGCTACCTGCTCAAGCAAACGCCGCGTGAGGAATTACTCGGTGCCTTGTTGGAGGTGTGGCATGGGGGATCGCCAATGAGCAGCGGCATCGCCCGCAAGGTGGTCCAGTGTTTTCAGAAGCCTGTGGCAACTGAAAGCAAGGACGAGCTTCAAGACTTGTCTTCCCGCGAACTCGAAGTGTTGAACCTGCTCTCGCATGGCTACCTATGTAAGGAAATTGCCAAGGAACTCCTCATCAGCAGCCACACGGTGGACACCTACTTGAGGCGGATCTACGAAAAACTTCACGTCCATTCCCGCTCCCAGGCGGCAGCCCTTTACACCCGCGCCAGCAAGCGACGGTTGATTGACCGGCCCGATCTCTGACATACGCCTGCCATCTGATACCTGCCCTCGAGTCTTCACCTCCCACTTCGCCGGGGCTACGAAGGTCAAGATGACTTCTACCGGCAGGCCGGTCCGGTGCAACGGTTGTTTCAGGAGCCTCCCGCCAAAGGCAAATTCCTCGCAGTTGAAATCAGATGAAAAATTCACCGTTTTTCACTCGTATAGGCACGGAATTGCCATGCCCCGAAACTGTCCAGCCGCACTCGTTCTTGCGTCATCATGCCTCGCCCTGCCGCTCTGCGGGGTGGATTTCGTCCATGAGGTCTCCCCCGTTTTGAAAAAACACTGCGCGGAGTGCCACATGGGGGAAAAGCATAAGGGTGGTCTCTCGATGAATACCCGAGAGGATTTGATGAAGGAAAATGACGACGGATTCGTGCTGGAACCCGGGAACAGCAAGAAAAGCCTCATGATGCATCTGATCATGTCGGAAGATGAGGACGAACGCATGCCGCCGAAGGGCGACGCCCTACGCGACGAGGAAGTCGCCCTGCTCGCCGCATGGATCGACGCGGGCGCTCCTTGGGAACCGGGTTTCACGTTCAAAAAACAATCCTACGAACCACCGCTCAAGCTGCGTCGCCCGGCATTGCCGCAAGCAATGGCTGGCCGCAATCATCCGCTCGACCGCATTCTTGATGCGCACATGTTGAAACAGAAATCGCAACGCCCCGAGCCAATCGATGATGCCGGATTCGCACGCCGCGTCTATCTCGACATCACCGGCATGCTTCCGCCGCCGCAGGCTCTGAAATCTTTTCTCGCCGACCCGGCCCCTTACAAGCGCTCGAAGCTCAGTGCCGCATTGCTGGATGACAAGCAGGCCTACGCCACCCATTGGCTGAGCTTCTGGAACGATCTGTTGCGAAATGATTACGCCGGCACTGGCTACATCGATGGCGGACGCAAACCGATCAGCCAATGGCTTTACCGCGCCTTGTATGACAACATTCCCTACAACCGGTTCGCCTCGGAATTGATCGCGCCTTCTGCGGAAAGCAATGGGTTCGCCAATGGCATCAAGTGGCGGGGCGAGGTAAGTGCCGGGCAGAAGGTTCCGCTCCAATATGCCCAATCCGTGGGGCAGACCTTCCTCGGCATCAATCTGAAGTGCGCCTCCTGCCACGATTCGTTTACCGATAACTGGAAACTCACCGACTCTTACGGTCTCGCAGCAGCCTTCTCACTTGAAAAGCTCGAGATTGCCCGCTGCGACAAGCCAACCGGCAAAATCGCCGTGCCCTACTGGCTCTATCCAGAACTCGGAAAAATCGACCCGGCTCTCCCCCCGGAGGGACGTCTGAAACAGGTCGCGGAACTGACCACCACACCCGCCAACGGGCGCTTCAGCCGGACCATCGTCAATCGGATCTGGCACCGGCTCATGGGCCGGGGCATCGTGCATCCTGTGGACGCCATGAGTTCGGAGCCTTGGAACGAGGACCTGCTCGACTATCTTGCCACCTATCTGATCGATCATTCCTACGACCTGAAAAAAGTAATCGCTCATATCTGTCAATCCAAGGCCTATCAGTCCAAAGCGCAGTCACTTGTCAGCGATGACGAATCCAAATGGACCTATAACGGTCCGCGCGCCAAGCGCATGACGGCCGAGCAGTTTGTCGATGCGATCTGGCAAATCACCGGAACCACTCCGGCCAAATCGGATTTCGCACCGCCGCTCGCCGAGGGATCACGCTTGCAGGTAAGGGCTGCTTTGATGAAAAGCGACCTGCTGATGCGCGCGCTCGGGCGTCCGAACCGCGAGCAGATCGTTAGTTCGAGGCCCAATGACCTGACCACTCTGGAGGCGATGGATCTCAACAATGCCAACACCCTTTCCCAGTTGCTCGAACAGGGTGCCAAAAGCATGATTGGCCGCCATGGAAACCATGCCTCCGCCATGATCGATGACCTCTATTTTCAAGCCCTGTCGCGCTCGCCGACCGGCGAGGAGAAGCAGACCATCATGGCCGCACTAACAGACAAGCCCGATGCGGCGGCCGTTCAGGATGTGCTCTGGAGCGTGATGCTGCTTCCTGAATTTCAACTGATCCGCTGATACCAACCGGAACCTCCGCTCTTATGAACAATCGCCGTGAATTTCTCAAAGCCCTTTCCGCCAGCACCGCCGCCGCCTGGATGGCCCGGGCACCCCGCCTGATGGCGGACGAGGCCAGGCATCCCTCTGCTAAAGCTGATAGCTGCATCCTCCTTTGGATGGCAGGTGGCATGGCCGCACCGGAAACCTTTGATCCGAAGCGTTACCAACCCTTCGAAAAAGGTGCGCCGATGTCCAATATCCTGAGTACATTTCCGGCGATCCGCACCTCGGTGCATCATATCAATATCTGCCAGGGACTGGAAAACATCGCTTCAGTCATGGATCGTGGCACGCTGATCCGCTCCGCGATCCAACCGGATCTGGGATCCATTCTCCATTCACGCCACCAATATCATTGGCACACCGGATATGTGCCTCCCCAGACCGTGGCGGCACCGCACATCGGAGCGTGGATGGCAAAGGTGTTAGGCCCCAAGAATCCAGTCATGCCCGCCTTCATCAACATCGGCCAGCGCCTGGAGGGCGTCGGGGAAAGCGAGGAACTCAAATCCTTCACCACCGGCGGATTTTTCGGTTCCGAATTTGGTCCGATGAACCTGCCCTACCCGGATCAGGCCGCTGCCGCAGTGCGTCCTCCGTCCGGCATGACTCCCGGCCGCTTCCAAAGCCGCCGCGCCCTGCTCCGGAAATTGTTAGATCAATCGCCCCATCGTGAATACCTCTCTGATTACCAGCAGGAATCCATGTTGCGCTCGCTCGACAACGCCCATCGCCTGCTATCCTCGAAGGAGCGCGACGCGTTCGATATCACCCTCGAACCCAAGGAAAGCTACGACGCCTACAATACGGGCCGCTTCGGCCAAGGCTGCCTGCTCGCCCGCCGTCTGGTGGAGAACGGGGCCAGATTCGTGGAAGTCACCACCGAATACGTTCCCTTTTTCCAATGGGACACTCACAAGGACGGCCATTCGGTGGTTGAGAAGATGCACCAGGAAATCGACATGCCCATCGCCCGGCTGATCAAGGATCTCGAAGCGAAAGGATTGCTGGATCGCACGCTGGTGATCGTCGCCAGCGAGTTTTCCCGCGATGCGATGATGGAGGGCGGTCCGGGTTCCAAGGCCAAGGACCAAGCAACGGTCAAGGGTGACACCATGGAAAGCCCCTCCCACTACGGCCTGCACCGGCATTTCACCCAGGGATCCAGCGTTGTGATGTTCGGTGGGGGAGTGAAAAAAGGGCATCTCCATGGAGCCACTGCGGACGAGCGGCCTTTGATCGCCATCAAGGATCCAGTTTCGATTCCAGACCTCCACGCCACCATTTTCACTGCCATGGGTATCAGTCCGAAAACCGAGTTCGATATCGAGCAGCGTCCATTCTACGCCACACTTGATGGCAAGGGTGTGGCTGTGGATTCCATCTTCGCTTGAATACCGGGACGTTCGGACATCACGACAGATTTGAATTCAGTTCAGCAACCCAAGGGCGCTTGTGGTGATGATGGATTGTTTCACGTTGGTCTGTAGTTTTGTGTTTTGATCTGAGTAAGTGTGGCGTTCCCTTCACCCGAAAACTACGGGGTTCCTCTGATGCGCTGTGCCTATTTTGCGATTTACGAACGGATTTGATTCTCCCATCCGAAATTCTCAGGGATTGCAATTTTTCCAAAAGGCCCATAGTTTGCTCCTGCCTTCAAAGATTGATTGAATCTTACTGCTCTAGGTTTCGATGCGCCCGACTCACTCTCAATTGCTAAAACTCCGGTTCACGCGCCTGTTTGAGTCGCTGGGTATCTTGTGGATTTTGCTGCAAGCCTCATCCGTGTTGGCAGCGCCAATCCCACTCTGGCAAATTGGCGATGATGAGGATCCATACGCTTCCGGCTATAATGCCACCGATGAGTTCTCGCAAGAATCCGGTAGCAGCAATGCACCACCCGGCCTGGTGACTCGCATCCCGGGAGATCCACTCTACCTTTCAGGCTCCAACCCGGCACGCGACGATCATTTCTATCAAGCTGGAATCTACCCATCAGGATTCAATGGACTCACCACACCATTGGACGTCCCCTATCCTGAGCCAACAAGCGCTTTCGAGCGTGCGCTTTCCAATTCCGATCCCAGCAACTTCATCCATTTCCGACTGACCTCCAACCAGGCGAATTCCCAATCCCGCCTGCGCCTTACCTTCGAATTGATGGGCGGATCGGTCCCCAACGATGAAAACTTCGGCACCCATGACATCACCGTCCGCTTTCGCACCGCCAACTCCAACATGCTCATTCTTCAACGCCAGGGAATCGACCGTGACACCCGTTTCACCATCGATATCCCAGCCTTCAGCGTGCAAGCGGTTGCAGGAGCTAACACCATCGAAATCACCCGCGCCGGCCCAGCCGTTGCACCCGGCAACGGCTCGTGGATTCAGTTCGACTTCGTGAAAATGGAGGTCGATACAGACGCTCTGGCTGACGGCGATAACGATGGGCTCCCGCGCTGGTGGGAAAACGACAATCATCTCAGCGACAGCAACCCCAACGATGCCAATGTCGATCAAGACGGCGACACGCTCACCGCCCTCCAGGAATACAACGGCGGCATACGGATGAGCGATCCCCACAATCAGGACACCGACGCCGATCGCGCAAGCGATTCTCTGGAACGCAGCGCAGGCAGCAACCCGAATCTCCCTGATACCGACAACGACGGCCTAACCGACGCTGACGAGATCCTCATCGCCCCGACCTCTTCTCCACTGCTCGTCGATTCTGATGGTGACACCGCTCCAGATGCATGGGAAAAACGAGTGGGTTCGAATCCCAACTCCGCAGCCAGCGTTCCATCATCATTTGCAGGTGCCATCGGTTTCAATTTTGTGAGCCGCCAATCTCCAAGCGGCCGGGTCGAGTGGCTTACCCCTGCCGGAATCGTCCCCCAGCTCTATTGGAACAACACCATCCCCCTCCGCGATTACAACCGCAATTCAGGAAACACCTCAGACATCGGGTCGCCTTCCCTCGGTGCGGTCACGCGCAGTGATGGACAAGTGGTTCCCAGCCTCACTGTCAACTGGACCTCGGAAGACCCGTCCACCACGAACAACACTGGCAGCGCTGACCAAAAGCTCATGAACGGCTTCCTGAGGGCCTCGGATTCGCAAGCGGCATCTCTAACAATCAGTAATATTCCTTTTAGCAACTACCACGTCTTCGCCTACGTAGGCGGTGGCTACGATGGCCAGGAAGTCTCCGTAACGCTCAACAACGAACCCGCCACCAACCGAGTGTGCTATACCTACACGGCACCTCCCCGGGGCGAGTGGGTCGAAATCAAGCCAGCCACCCCAGCCGTTCCCATTCCCTTTGCCAACGTCGCTCGTTACGCAAGCCGAACCGACAACTCGCTCACGATCCACACCCGAATCCGCAATGGCTACTGGGCAGGATTACATGCCATACAAATCATCGACGCCACCTTGGACGCCGATGGTTCAGGAATTCCAGATTGGTATGAAATGCAATATGCCATGCAACCCGCCAGCCCTGCAACTGCGAATGCCGATCCAGACGGAGATTCCCTCACCAATCTTCAAGAGTTCCAACGCGGCTCGAATCCAAGGAACTCCGACACCGACGGCGATAGCCTGACTGATTCTAGCGAATCGGCGGCCAATGCCCTGTCCATAGACAGCGATGGCGACGGACTCGGCGACTATGCCGAGACCACCGGTCCGCTTCCCAGCAATCCGAACCTCGCTGATAGCGACAACGACGGCATCTCCGACAAACGCGAGGCCCAACTCGGCACCGATCCAAATCTGAATCCACCTGCCAGCTTGGTCCCCACCTACACGGCGTCTCCCACCCAGTGGGAATGGAAGCTTGAAAATGTCCAACTCGTCTGGGACCACAGCGCCGGGGCCGTCGGCGGTAACGATGGCTACGATCAGACGCTCCTGGCTTTTTACACCGGCAACCAGTCAGTCGATTCGCGTCGGAGCATCGACATGCGACTGCGCTATGTCAACGGAGCGCTCACCTATCAATTTGAGTCATTCGCGAACGAAGCCTTCAGCAACTCAAATCAACCCACCAGCAACATTTACCTTATAGACAATAACAATCCTCCAGTCGATTTGAAAGCCGCCCTCGGATTCAGCGGCTATGGCAAAGTGGACATATCCGACCAGCTGCGATTCCAGATGCTGGCCACCCGGGGAGCAGGAAATGTGTGGGCCGTGACCTTTGAAATCTTCAATCTCACCCGCAACACTTCCGCAATCTCGCGGCTGGTGAGTCAATCCACCGCTGCCGCAGGTCTCGAGGCTGGCACGGCCAACTGGCAAGACAGGGAACGAACGCCTGACTTCTCCACCTTGGAGGCGCGCACAGGCACCCGCCTTTTCATCACCCCCACCCTACTCGAGACATCATCGGCATTTTCCGCCCATGCGGACACTGACAACGATGGAATGCCGAACGTTTGGGAAGATATCTATCAATTTAACAAAACCACGGCAGCCGACGCTACCCAGGACGCTGATGGAGATGGACTCAACAATCGTGAAGAATACCTGGCGAACACCCACCCGCGTCTGGCTGATACTGATGGGGACGGCGTGGACGACCGTATCGAGCGACTCGAAGGCTCCAATCCCCTGCTCAACAGCATCCGACCCGCATTTGCAAACGGGGTCGGCAGCAGCGGCACGGATTTCAATCAAAACGGATTACCGGACGCTTGGGAAGCTCGCTTCAAGACCCTGGGAATCCCTGCTTCCGGCGATGCTGATGGTGATGGCGCAAGCAATGCCACCGAAGCTGCTTGGGGTACGGATCCCTTCGACGCAGATTCGCAGATCGAGCTTGTCATGAACCGGGACGGAAACGACGCGCTCCTCGCATGGACCCGCAGCCAGTGGAAGCGCCAGCGTATCTATCGGTCGGGTAACCTTTCATCCTGGCAGTGGCTATCCACTCCGTTTTCCACTCAAGGTGAAAACAACACCGCACGACTGAGCAATCAATTCACCTCTGCCCCTCGTGCCTTCTTCTCGGTAGAAACCAAAGATCGGGATTCAGATGGCGATGGTGTCGCGGACTGGGATGAAGTCTCCATCGACAGTGATCCCTACCAAAGGGACAGCACCCGCAGCAGTTCTCTGACTTTGGATCCAGAGGGCAATGTCGGTGGCAGCGTTTCCGGCGACTATGCCAACTTCGCAGGCCGCATGAAAAATGCGCTGCTAGGTGGTCCAGGTGGCCAAGTGACACGTGAGCAAGCCGCTCGCTTTCTTCAGCAAGCCTCCTTCGGACCCACCTTCTCTGATATCGAGCAACTGCAGATTCTCGGCTTCGCAGGGTGGATTGACGACCAAATCGCCAACAAACCGCTCACCCTGCAACGTCCGGTCATCGAAGCAATGATCCAAGATGTGCGTGGTCCTCGCCTAGACCTGACCTACAACTACAACAACCTCGATATTGGTGGGATCAATGGTCCCACGGCATTCGCCCGGGGAGCCATCGCGGGACAGGACCAACTCCGCCAGCGGGTCGCCTTCGCCCTCAGTCAAATTCTCGTTGCCTCGCGCCGCGACCCGAATCTATCCGACCGTCCCGCAGCCATGGCGGATTTCTATGATATCTTCATTCGCCATGCTTTTGGTAACTATCGCGACGTCCTCCAAGAGGTCTCGCTGCATCCGGTGATGGGTCGCTACCTCAGCCACATTGGCAACCAAAAGGCACGACCTGAAATCAACCAATTCCCCGACGAAAACTACGCACGGGAACTCATGCAGCTATTCACCATCGGCCTCTGGGAACTCAATCCGGATGGCTCGCGAAAACTCGATAATACTGGAAAAATCATCCCCACTTATGATAACGGCGACATCACCGAAATGGCACGCATTTTCACCGGATTCTGGTTTGGTGGCCAAACTTGGAACAATGCTGGAAATTACGACAACCAACTCACCATTCCCATGAGCATGTGGGCTGAGAAGCATGATTTCGGTGCCAAGTCATTGCTCGGTGGACTTTCCATTCCAGCCCGTCCTGCAAGTGTCACAAACGGTCTGCGAGATGTGGATGATGCGCTCGATTTCCTCTTCGAGCACCCGAATACCGGCCCATTTGTAGGTCGGCAGTTGATTCAATTCCTCGTCACCGGCAACCCCAGCCCTACCTACATCAGTCGAGTCGCCGCCATCTTCGCCAACAATGGCAGCGGCAAACGCGGTGACCTAGCAGCCGTGACTCGTTCAATTTTGTTAGATCCGGAGGCCCGGGATGTCACTTGGTCGCACGGTTCCGCCACCTTCGGGCGGCTCAAAGAACCCGTTCACCGGGCCATGAACCTCGCCCGTGCCGGTCGTCTCGCCCGCTACCCTGCCGTCAGTTGGTGGGATTACGGGGATTTTTATGATAGCGCGCTCCAATCCCCCGGCTACTCGCCAAGCGTGTTCAATTTCTACCGTCCGGACTACCGCGCACCCGGACTGCTCACGGAAAATCAATTGGCGGGCCCTGCGTTCCAGATCACCAACAGTTATTCCAGCATTTCCTTTGTCAACCGCCTTTGGAGAAACACCGTCGGGGGGATAGGCTTGTATGATATCTATAACTTTACCCCAGATTATCAGGATCTCCTCGAAGTGGCCGGGACGCCTTCACTGTTGTTAGATCGTGCTAATTTGCTCTTCTGTGGTGGCATGATGAGCGCCGCCACCCGCGCTACGATCCTCAATGCACTTTCCCAAACTCCCGCTTCCGACCCACTCATGCGAGTCCAGCTCACGGTCTTTATCGCGGCGGCTTGTCCCGAGGGGGCCGTGCAAAGATAAATCAAATTCACGTCATGCCCGCAGATCCCATTTCCCGTCGCAAGTTTCTTCGCCAGTTCAACTGTGCTGCGGTGAGTTCATCGGCGATTCTCAATACCCTGCTGAATCTTAAACTTGCCAACAGCGCTGCGGCAGATGGCCTTGGCGGCAGCGGTGGGGATTGCAAGGCAATGGTATGCCTTTTCCTCAGCGGCGGATGGGACTCGTTTCAAATGTTGGTCCCGTGGGAACAATCCCGCTATAACACCTACGCCGCCACCCGTGGAGCGGACATCAATCAAGGCGGAGTCGCACTCGGTCGGAACTCGCTGCTGAGACTCACCGATACCGCCTCAGATTTTGGTTTCCACCCATCGATGGTCGGCCTTCACCAAATGGCCACGGGAACCGGTGCCTTCGCTGGTAAAAAACGCCTCGCCGCGGTTGCCAACGTCGGAACCTTGGTCGCACCCATCACCAAGACCCAGTATCAAGCGTGGGAAAACGGCCAAAATTCCGCACTGCCCATTCCACGCGCTTTGTTTTCCCACAGTGATCAAATCGAACAATGGCAAACCGCCGTCCCACAAGGCATGTTGGAGCTCAGTGGGTGGGCTGGGCGTGCTGCGGATCTGATCAACTCCAGCTATAACACCAACCTCACTTCCATGAGTATCTCGTTGAGTGGGAACAACGTGTTTCAAGTCGGCAACTCCACCACCCAGTTCGTCATCACTCCCAACGGATCCCTCAGCTTCGAAAACTACAGCACTCCCCATCAGCTGAAAAACCAAGCACTGCGCAGCACCTTGGAACAAACATATTCCAACATCGTCTCCCGAAGCTTCGCCAATCTCACCAAAGACAGCGATGGCGCCCAGCTCCTGTTCCAGGAAAAATTTGATTCCACCGCCGCAGACCTGGGTGCCGCAGATGCCTTTTTCCCCCAGAACAACTACCTCGCCACCACCTTGAATGCGGTTCTCCGCGCGATCAAGATCCGCTCTGACCTCGGCCTCCGTCGCCAAACCTTTTTTGTCAATTGGGGGGGCTGGGACATGCATGGCGATTTGCTAGGCCCCCAAGCGGGACTTCTCTCCGGAGTCGATGCCGCGCTGACCGCCTTCCAACAAGGCTTGGAGACCCTTGGCCTCACCAATGATGTCGTCACCTTCACGGCCTCGGATTTCGGACGGACCCTTCGCTCGAATGGCCGCGGCACCGATCACGCCTGGGGCGGAAATGCCTTCGTAATGGGTGGCCCTGTCGATGGTGGGAAAATCTTCGGAACCTTCCCGGACCTCACGCTTGATGGCCCGGACGATGTCGGCTACGGTGGTCGCTTGTTGCCCAGCACCGCCGCTGACCTCTATTTTGCGGAAATGCTGCGCTGGTTCGGAGTCCCTGCCACCCAGATGGCTGCCGTGCTGCCTAACATCGCCAACTTCTGGAACCCGCTTTCAGGTACAGCTCCGTTAGGGTTCATCAAGCCCGCATGAGTTCCCTCAGGTGGAAATTTGTGTTAGGGGTGTTGTTACTTGTAACGGTAGCCATGATCACTTGGAATCCCGCAGTTTCCACACCCACGCGGCCACTTGCTCCGGCCATGCCAGCAGAAGTCATCCCGCCTGGAATCGTCGTCACGGAAACAAGCACCATCATCCCTCCTCCGGCACCCTCCACGGATGGCTCACCGGGCGACCGGGCGCTCATGGAATACGCGAGCGCCGGGCTCACCCCTCAAAACGACCTCCAACTTCTTTCCAACACACTCACCAATTTTCTAACCGTCTCAAAACAAGCCGACACCCGTCCGCTCTCGGCCAATGAAGAATGGAGCGCCGCATTGCGTGGCAAGCGGCCAGGTGCAGAAGTATGGATTTCAGACCACCACCGCATTCTGGATTCCCAAAAACGTCTGATCGACCGCTGGGGCAGTCCTCTCCATTTCCACGCTCTCGGTGCCCATAAATGGGAAATCCGCTCGGCAGGCCCTGATCGAAAAATTTGGACCGAGGATGATCTGCTGGAAGCCCTACCTCGCTCTTCAAGCACTCACCCCGCTGCGGAATAGCCATTAGATGCCAGGACGAGTCCCGCTACTTCCGCCTGTATTTAGAAAACGATAATAGACTTCCAACATCAACGTGCACAAGCAAGTCCGGTAGAGCTTGTCATTCTGCCACGTCGCCGCCGTTGCTCTTGGTTTCCTACCTCCGCCGGGAGTTTTCCATGAACCATCCGCGTCCTGATTGTTGATCAACTGGTCTTTGAATATTTCATGGTATTGTGCCCATTCCTTTCCTCCACGCTGCATCATTGCCTGTGATTCATAATAGTGGCCGTAGAGATCACAAAACTCGGTATTGTAGTCGAACCGGCTTTCTTTCAAAATATACCGGGCTCCTTTCCGAACCTCGGAACGGGATCCCTTGTCCCACATCTGATTACATAGCATCCCGACGCCAGTGAGCGAAAAATAGCCGGATTCTCCCACCTTCGGACTGGTATAGCCAAAACCACCATTTTCATTCTGGCAGCGATTGATGTAGTCGAGACCCTTAATGATGCACGCATTCATTCCCTGATACTTGAGCTTTGTATGACTGCAAGCTTTGAGCGCCTGGATCTGCCAACCGGAAATTGATACATCGGTGTGTCCACCTTCCACTGCGTAAAGATAGGCCCATCCACCGTTCTTGTTCTGATTGTCGATGATGAACTGCCCGGATTTCCGGGTTACTTCCGAAAGGTACGGGACATCGCCCTCCCTGCAAAATGTGCTCGCTTCTCCCAATGCATAAGTCGCGATGGCGTGTTCGTAGCTCCAGTGGTTCGAAGTAAAGTTGGTTGCCAGTTTTCCTTCGTTTTTCATGCCGATGTTCACGAGATAGACGATTCCTTTCATGCATGAGTCACCGAACTCTTGCGACTGCGGTGTTTCACAATGTCCGAGGTAAGCGAGCAATACCAAGCCGGTCATCGCAACCCGGGTTTCCTTGCCCCACGAACCGTCTGGATTCTGTTGGGACTTCAGCCAGCGCAGGGCATTGACCACCGCATCATCACAAGCAGGAGTTCCACCATTTTCCTTGAGACGGGCCAGACGGTCTTGTTTGGAGCAACGCTTTACAACATCTCCTGGCAAGAGATCCATAAACGATTTACCACCTCCACCATCCTTGAGACCCGTGCCAGCCCAAGGACTCCTTCCAAAGTTACCACCACCTCCAAAGTCACCCAGCCCTTTCAATCCTCCACCGCCGTTGATTGCCGCCAACGGCGACATTTCTCCAACCTCTCCAATATCCGGCAATACGACTCCACCTGCCCCCGGGACTGAAACTCTCCGAACGTTGTTGGCCAGCATCAGTTGCGCCCGTTGCTTCTTTACGCTCGACTTTGAAGCCTCAGGGCCGCCACCACCACCTCTCTGGATCCAAGTGACGTCTTTTTCCGGGACTGGTATCACTTGAAAAACCCAGATCACTCCCGCTGCAAGCAGCAGCGCATGAACGATCAACGAGATCGACAATGAACCAACGCCCATTTTCTCCCATATCGAGCGACATGGCGTGACGGGACTCGGGGTAACTTCTGCTTTTGAATGGAATGGGATTTTCATGGCTTTGAGCGTGGTCTTCATGAACACGACTCCCGCCGAACCATTTCCTTAGAAAGAATTCTCACTTCCCCTGCGATGCGGTTTCAAATACTCGCATCCTAAAATGCCTGAAACCGATGTCGCGGGTTGCGTCGATGGATCTCACAAGTATGGTTGTCCTGCGGGTGCATGGACACCCTGTCCTCCTCTTTTCACGCATGATCGGTCTTGCTCTCAAAATGCTCTTCGGCGACACGGCCAAATACCTGATGTTGGTGGCAGGTCTTTTTTTCGCCACTTTCCTCATCGTCCAACAAGCATCAGTCTTCTGCGGCCTGATGCGTTGGACCACCGCCACCCTCAAAAACGTCGCTGCGCCGATTTTTGTCGTCGAGGAACGCGTGGAACAGGTCAATGAAACCAACCCCATGCGCGACACCGACGTCGCCCGTGTCCGCTCCGTCTCCGCCGTGCGCTGGGCAATGCCGCTGTTTTCGGGAATCCAGCGGGTTCGCCTCGCCGATGGCAGCTTCAAAACCGTGCAACTCATCGGCATCGACGCGGCATCCCTCGCCGGCGCCCCCGGACGGATGATCGAGGGAAATCTCCAAGACCTCCGGCTGCCTAACACCGTGGTCATCGACGAACTCGCCACCCAGCGCCTTTCTTCCAATCCCGACGATCCCTCGAAAAAAATTAAAATCGGTGACCAGTTCGAGATCAATGATGTCGAAGCCCGCGTCGTCGGCATTTGCAAAGCGATGCGCTCGTTCACCGGTGGCCCCTACATCTGGACCACCTACGAGCGCGCCCTCCAATACACACCCCAATCCCGGAAAATGCTCACCGCCGTGATCGCCGCCCCCTTGGAAGGAATGACATCCGAGGAGGCCGCCGCCGAAATCGAACGAACGACCGGCCTACGCGCTTATGTGAATCAGGACTTCGGCAGCAACCCACGAGATACCATCACTGCAAAAGGCAAAAAATACGGAGATTTCAACACCTCCACGGTCTGGTGGTATGTGAAAAACACCGGCATCCCCATTTCTTTCGGAACCACCGTGGTGATCGGATTCATCGTCGGCGTGGCGATCGCCTGCCAAACGTTCTACGCTTTCGTATTGGACAACCTCAAGCACCTCGGCGCTCTCAAGGCGATGGGGATGTCAAATTTCCGCCTCAGCATCATGCTCATCGTGCAGGCGCTCACGGTCGGGATCATCGGCTTCGGTCTAGGGTTGTTAGCCACGTCCGGCTTCGCGTTAGGCGCCATCGAAAATGGCCAACCCCCCTTCTACATGCCGTGGCAAATCCCCGTCGCCGCCTTCGTGGCCGTGCAGATCATCTGCATGCTCGCCGCACTGATGGGAATCATCCGCCTGAGTCTCTACGAACCCGCCATGGTCTTCCGTGCCTGATCCCCTAACATCCACCTCACTTCATCCACAAACAGCCGATGGACATCCTGCGTCACAGCCACTATCCACCCGCCATGATTTGCCCGGCATGAGTGAAACGAATGGCCAACTGGTGGTGGATGTCCGCCGCGTTGAAAAAAATTTCGGCGATGGGCCGGATAAAATCCACGTCCTCAAGCAAGTGAGCCTGCAAGCGCGCACCGGTGAGATCATGATGCTCGTCGGCCCGTCCGGCTGTGGAAAAACCACCCTGCTCAGCGCCATCGCCGGGACGCTCAAAGTCGAAAGCGGCGAGATCATCGTTTTCGGCAATGCGCTGCAATCCATGTCAGGCGGCGCGCTCAC
>Ga0163144_10008946_pt1 | contig 21582 bp, 17 predicted proteins | sample OliLak19BULKMAT1_FD_123175 | JGI IMG/M metagenome (GOLD analysis project Ga0163144, IMG submission 123175) | Freshwater microbial mat bacterial communities from Lake Vanda, McMurdo Dry Valleys, Antarctica - Oligotrophic Lake LV.19.BULKMAT1 | ecosystem: Environmental > Aquatic > Freshwater >... | reverse complement strand
TGAAAGAGATTTCGGGCGGCAAAGGGATGATCCGTGGAGAGTTGGCGGCACTGGGCCGAATGAACCTTGGTGAATGGGTGGTACTGCTGGTCTTTCTGCTCACCGTCGCGCTCTGGGTGTTCCGGCCGGCGATCATCGAGTTGGCGCTGGCGCACGGGGTTCCGGGCGTGCGCTCGCTCAACGACGCATCGATCGTGCTCTTCTCGTGCCTGCTGCTTTTCGCCATCCCGATCAAGCCGCGAGAGCGGGTCTTTGCGATGGACTGGCAGACGGCCACGCGTTTGCCCTGGGGCACCCTCATCCTGTTCGGCGGCGGGCTCAGCCTCGCGGCGGCGATCTCGGCGAACGGGCTGGATGTCTATATCGGGCAGTTCTTCACCGGCTTGGCCGGGTTGCCGACATGGCTGGTCGTTCTGGTGCTGGTGGCGGTCGTGATCTTCGCCTCCGAACTCGCGAGCAATACGGCCATCGCCACTGCGATCTTGCCGATTCTGGCGGCCGCGGCCCCGTCCATGGGCATCGATCCGTTTCGTCTGCTCATCCCGGCGACCATTGCGGCGAGCATGGCGTTCATGCTTCCCGTGGGCACGCCTCCCAACGCCATCGTGTACGCGACCGGGCACGTCACGATGAGCCAGATGCTCCGAGCAGGGTTCGGGCTCAATATGTTGGCGGTCGTCGCGATCACCGTGGCGACAGAACTCCTTGGCCAATGGGTGGTGCAGAAGTGAGCGGACGTGCCCCAACGCCATCGAAAGCAACCTCGGGCAAGTATCCCGCAGAAGCCTACGGTTTTGCTCGCCCGGCTTACCGCGACCGATTGCGAGCATCCTCCCAACTAAGAGATGAAGCGGCGTCCGTCTGGGAGCCACCGATTCATAATCGCACGCATGCGATCCATCGCGCTCCAGAGCGCCATTGGCGGAATGGCGCTCAGCGTGATCGGCATGGCGCTCGCGAGCGGCGGGCTCCTTTCACCCGTGGCTGGCGCGGTCAGTCAGGAGATCATCGACGTCCTTGCGATCTTCAACGCGCTACGAGCGGCCTTCCGCCCGAAAACGCTCACCGATTTTGGGCCGCGCGCGCCCAACGCCGTCATCCGCAGACTTGGACGATTAACAGGTTGAACCGCGGGGGTGCCGATCGCGTCAAGACTTGGAACCATTAACGCCGACCCGATCAGCATCCATGACAGCGTTGCCGGGGGCCCCATCCGACTGCGGTGTCGGCCACCCCGAGCCGCCCCCGCTCCCGCCCGAACGTGAGCAGCGTGTCGATCCCCAGCCCCACGTCACTGAGCCACTCGAACCCCGTCGCCGCCGCAATCAAAAAAACGATCAGCCCGGCGATGCCCGCGCTGCGCCGGCGACCGACGGCGACAAGGACACCCCCAAGCCCGTTAACGCCGCGCACACCGCGTCATTGCGCAGGATCGAGATAAGGTCATTGTCCCAGTCCGTCAGGCGTCGAACGTCGAACACCACCCCGGCATAGATTCCAAGCGCAGCGCACGCCATGCGCAGCCCGCGACCCACACGATCCGGGGCGGACCGCCGGTATCGATGCCCCCTCCGCCCTCCTCCAAATTCCCCTTGCATCTTCGCGGCAGCCAAGTACACTACCCAAACAAAACCCTCTTTGCCATCTTCAAAGTCGAGTTTCCAGAGCCATCCGCAGCGTCCTAGGCCGCGCATTCCTAGCAGTCTTCAGGTCCAAATAACACTCCAAGAACCGCACAACAAGGGTGCGCACACTTTCCCAGACATCTGCGCACCTTGCCATTTCCAAAGCAGAAAACACTCCAAAACCAAGGTGCGCAAAGGTTTCCCCGGAGTTGCGCACCTTGCCCCTCCTGCGCACCTTGCCGCCCGACTGCCTAGGGCTTCAGGCCTTCAGGCCTTTCCGACTGAGGACTAAGGACTGAGGACGGAGGGCTATCTCTTGTCCCCGCCCGCAAGGTGGTAAAGGGCGATGGCCGCCGCGACGCCGACGTTGAGCGAATCGACCCCGCCGATCATCGGAATGATGATGGTCCGGGTGACGGCGTTGAGCGCAGTCGGGCTAAGGCCGAAGCCTTCGGAACCCAAAACGAGCGCGCAGCGGGGGGGTGGGGTGAACGAACGGAGGGCAACGGCGCTGGGTGCGAGAGCCAAGCCGAGCACTTCAAAGCCGTGGGCGGCGAGGTCCCTCAGGGACGCGGGCCAGTGCGGATCGCGGCTGAACGGAACCGAAAAGACATGGCCCATCGACACGCGAATGGCTTTTCGATAAAGCGGATCGCAGCAACCCGGGCCGATGATGATGGAGGCATGGTCCGAGCCCACGAGGCCCGCGACCGATCGGAAAATGCCTCCAACATTGTCGGGGTTTGAGACGTTCTCGAGGGCGATGACGATGCGCGAGGATTCGATCGGTCTCCGCGGCACCGGAGTTCGTTCACCGCTGATGAGGACTCCCCGGTGAAAATCAAAGCCAGCGATCGCCTCCATGAGTGCCTGAGGCGCGATGAAGACGGCTGTGGCCTCGGGAAGGCGGGCAAGGGTGGTCTGGATGAGTTCCAGACGTTGGGGCGTGATGAGGACCGCGCGGACAGGGAAGGCCGACCCGATCAGTCGGTCGAGCACCCACTCGCCCTCCGCGATGAAGTGCGGGGCAGCGCCGGACGCATCCGCCGTCCGGACTTCGTGGTCGGTGAGACGGGTGAAGTCGCCAAGGCGGGGGTCGGAGGTATCGGTGATCGGGATCAGTTGGGGCACATGGAAAGGTAGATGGGGTGCCTGTGGCGCTGGAAACTGCAGGCGTCCCTGAACTTTTCAACGCTTCCGGCGTCGAACCCCTCGGCACCCCGATCGGCGTGATGCCCGCTATCGTTGGAGCGAGGCCCGTTCGCCGGGGTTCCCGGGGCGGCTCAAATCGTGGGTTTTACCGGCCGTGGTGGGGCAGTGTCGGACCCCCCGGGCTTTGTTCGCGAGGGAGTTTTCATGCCGTTGCATACCGCCGAATCTTGCCAATTGCTTTCCCAGTCGCGTTCCCCATGGCGTTCACTCCGTTTGCTACTGGCGGCCGGAGCCGCGCTGGCATGCGGGTCGATGTCGCTCGGCCAGTCCACCGTGCAACGCGAGGGTGAGGGCACCCGCCGGGCCGAACTCAACGCGATGGAACTTCAGGCGTTCCCCGCCGATCTCTTGACCAAACTCTCGGACTGGCAGAATGGCGCCGCACCGACCCCGGCCGATTGGGTTGGCAAGCCCGTCCTGATTTTCACGTGGAGTGATTGGTACGCGCCCGCCAAACGGGCCATGACTTCGGCCCAAAAACTTTCCGAGAAGTATTCCAAGGACGGTCTGATCGTGATTGGCGTTCACAACCCCGAGGGCTGGGCCGACTCGGCGAAGCCCGCCGCGGGCGCTGGGTCGCTGCTCTTGGCGCACGATGCTTCAGGCGACTTCCGCAAAGGGCTGAAGGTCGATCAGGATCCGGATTTCTACCTCATCGATCGGGCCGGACAGTTGCGTTACGCGGACATCAAGAACGAATCGCTGGATGCCGCGATCACGGAGGTATTGGCCGAGAAGACGGACGATGCCGCGGCGATCAAGGACCGTCTGGCGAGCGACGCCAAGGCCAAGGACGCCGCGGCCAGACGGACTGAATCGTTGCACGCGGATGCCAGGTTCACGCAGATCCCTGAGCAGGAGTTCACGCCGCCCACGGCGGAGGATTTCAAGACAGTGAAGTGGCCGGCGTTGCCGAAAGACCCCAACAACCCGTTTGCCCCCGTCCCGACCGCCAAGGTCGCGCAGATCCCGGCGGGCGAGTGGTTCCCATCCAAGCCCGAGCTCAAGGGCCGCATGGTGATCGTCTACTTCTGGTCGCCAGTCTTCAACGAGACGTTTTATGAACCGATGCCGTTCGCGGACCAGATGCAGACGCAGTACGGACGCGATGCGGTGATCATCGGCGTGATGTCGACGTTCGACAATGTGAACGGGGTGACTCTGAAGGACGAGGACAAGGACCCGGCGAAACTGTTGAAACGCATGAAGGCGATCGCGGAATCGCGGAACCTGAAGCACTACCTCGTGGCCGATACGGGCAACGCGATGCTGAACTCGATCGCGGATACCACGACGGGCCAGACGATCTTTCCGTTCTGGGCGATTCTGAGTTCCGACAGGACCGCGCGCTGGTGGAGCAGCCCGGGCAGCACGAGCCCGTGGGGCGCGATGCAGAACGTGATGGAAAACGACCCCGGCATCAAGGCCCGTCGGGCCGCCGAGGCCGAGTGGCTGCGGAAGAACAACTAAAACAAGCCTGCCTTTGGCGGCGCAACGGGGGATCATGGTCCCCCGTTTCGCTTTGACGGAACGGACCCTTTCCGCCCCACCTCATGCCCGACCCGCTCTTCCACATCGTCCTGCACGAGCCGGAGATTCCCAACAACACGGGCAACATCGGCCGTACGTGTGTCGCCACGGCCTGCGCCCTTCACTTGGTGCATCCGCTCGGGTTCAACATCACGGAGAAGGCCTGCCGCCGGGCCGGCCTCGACTATTGGCCAAGGCTCGACTTGCACGAGCACCCATCGTGGGAAGCGTGCGAGGGCGAGCTACAGGGCCGCACGTTGTGGGTCTTCTCGACCAAGGCCACGCGGAGCGTTTTCTCCGCCACCCTCAAGAAGGGTGATGCACTCGTGTTCGGACGCGAATCCTGCGGGCTGCCGTCGTCGATCCTCGACCGTTACGCGGCGTCCATGGTCGGTTTCCCCATGATGCCGGGAGAGCGATCCCTCAACTTGGCCACGGCGGTCTGCAACGCGGCGTACGAGGGCATTCGGCAGTTGCTGGAGCAACGGGAGATCGGCCTCGATGCTTCCGGAAAACTGGTTCGAAACCCCTGATTGAGGGCATTCTCGGGCCGTCCGAAGGCAGATGACGAACTTTTCAACCAGCGAAACCGTATAAAATATGGAAGTCGAGGCTTGCACGGCCGAGGATTTCCGAATCTCCTCTCTCTTGCAGTGTGCCGTCTCCCACTGGGAGCGGTACACTGCTTTTTGATGACCCCCATTTTCCGAACGTTGACTGTCTGCCCTGCTCGCCCGTCCCGTGCTGCGGTGACTCTGCGGGCCGTCGCTGGGCTCGTGTTCGTGCTCGCGGCTTTCACGGGCTGTCAGGAACCGCTCTTCTCAGCGGATGAACCCCGCAGCCAGTACGACCGATTTGACGTCGTGCGCGAGACGCGGGCTCCGGGATATGTGATGGACGAGTTTGGCCGCAAGCGGCCGAACGTCCGAAGTCGGTTGCTGATCGTCGAATAGACGAACAAACCGCGTACACGTTCACTTATTGGGAGCCTGTCCGCACTTTTGTCCGAATAGACGCTACGATTTAACAGTCTTCCTCAATAATCGGCGGGGAAGCAGTCGATTATTTTGTACCCTAGGTGAGGTGAACGGATTTCGCCTTTCAAGACGGCAGCATGCCAAACTTAACCACTCGTCCAACTTCTCGCTCCCGGAGTTCCGCCAATGGGCGGCGTCGTGGCGGCAACGCGGGACTGGCCGTATCCGCCCGCTCCAAGGCGGTCTGGTGTTCATTGCTCGCGGCGATGACGGGTGTGGGCGGATTGCTCTTTGCGCTCAGTGGTGGTACCCCCGGCCCCACCGCGGACGGCCTTTCGCTGCCTCCGTTGTTGGCCACGCGGGGCCCGCGCACGCTTGAATCGATTTTCCAGACCCCGGCCGCGCTGACGGCCGGTCGGTGGTCTGCCATTGTCATTCACGACAGCGGAACGGGTGCGGGCAGCACGGCGTCTCTCGAACAACAAGCCAAAGCTATGAACCTGAAGGGGCTTGGGTATCACTTCGTGGTGGGCAACGGCAAAGGTATGGACGACGGCGAATTGCACGTCGGTCGTCGTTGGCTTGACCAACTCCCGGGTGCGCATGCCGCGGGTTCGAAGGCAGACTGGTTTAATCAGAATGCGATCGGCATTTGTCTGGTCGGCGATGGCGACCGTCGCGGGTTCACGGCTGAGCAAATGACCCGCCTGACGGAACTTGTGGCTGCACTGCAGTCGGAACTCGGCATCCCGGCCAATCGCGTGTACCTGCACCGCGACATTGCTCCGACGCCTAGCCCGGGTAGATATTTCCCCGCCGCGGCCTTTCAGCAATCGCTTCCGGGCCAATAGGGCCGGGGGATGCCGGACCGACTTCTCAAAACGCAACCGCACCCACCGGATTTCCGACCAACTGATAGGACGATCTCGGTGACTCATTTTCGCCCATGAACGCCGACCATTTCGTCCTGTGGCGGAGTGGCGGGCGGAAGATGGGCGAGCGTCGTCCTACCGTCTGGTCTGCCGGCGGGTCCGTTCTGGGCCTTGTCGGGACACCGCTTTGTTGGCGCCGCAGATTGTTCAGTGCCAGTCAGCCGCGAGTCCCGCCGGGTTAACGATTGATCCGACGCCGGATCGGCGAGAGAACCACCGTTCGAGGGACCCCCATCCCCGAACTGCAACGCTCACGAGATGGATTTTCCGATGATGGATCCGGTGGCATTCTTCAAGGCGGGCGACACAGTCGAGGGATACCGCGTCCTCAGTGAACTTGGGAAGGGTGCGGCCTCAGTGATTTACCTGGTGCAAGACCCCCGGAACAAGCACATCTGGGCCCTCAAGCACGTTCATAGGGCCACCGAAAAGGACGAGCGGTTCCTTGAGCAAACGATCGCCGAGGCGGAGGTCGGGCAGAAGCTCGACCATCCACACGTGCGGAAAATCCACAAACTCATCAAAAAGACGAAGGGGTTTTTCAAGGTCTGCGACGTATTCCTGGTGATGGAGTACCTCGACGGTCCGAGCATGGACCGAAGCCGCCCGCAGAGTTTCGATGAAGCCATCACCGTGTTCCAGCAAACGGCCGCGGCGTTGCGGCACATGCACGAGCGTGGCTTCGTGCACGCCGACATGAAGCCGAACAACATCGTGCTGATGCCCGGGCCGCATTGCAAGGTCATCGATCTCGGGCAGTCGTGCAAGATCGGCACCGTGAAGCCGCGGATTCAGGGGACGCCCGATTACATCGCCCCGGAGCAGGTGCACCGCCGGGAGATCACCCCCAAGACCGACATCTACAACCTCGGCGCCACAATGTACTGGACGCTGACGAAGAAGACGATTCCGACGGCCCTTGCCAAGGCCGATGCGCTCGTCAGCCGGATCGATGACGACCTCCTCCAGAAGCCGACGCCGGCAATTGACCTGAATGGTCGCATCCACCCGCGGCTCAATGAACTTATCATGCACTGCGTCGAGGTCAACCCCGACAACCGGCCAGATTCCATGAGTTTCGTGGCCGACCGCCTGCAACTGATTTTGGGCATGTTGCGGGCCAAGGCCGACGGACGGGCCGCCGAGGCCCAGAGTGCGAATAGCGCAACGGGAATGATTGATCTTTCCGGTTCTTCGACGGGGATTAAACTCGAAGAGCCTCGGAAGGCCAGCAGCGACACCGACGACCTCGACCCCTGATGGGGCCGCTTTCTGAAGTGGCCGCGTAACGCCTTCGGCGTGTCAATAATCTCGCCGACGGCCTTGAGAGCCCCGATTCCGGGGCTTCACTTGATTCCCTCCGCCCTTGCTTTCCACTCTTCCATCCCGCTTTGACCACTCCAACGCCGAGAACGTGGCCTCGTGGCTGCGCGCGGGGACCGCGGCTCAGAGGGGTGCGGGTTGCCGCCGGCAGTCGATCGATGTCATTGCCGCGCCGGGAACGCTCATCGCGACGGGGGACCTGCATGACAACCCCGGTCACTTCGCCGCCCTGATGCGTGCGGCGGGGTTAAGCGCCGGCGACCCGCCGCCGAATGACCCTCCGGGAGCCCCCGGGCACAAGCACCTGCTGCTCCACGAACTGATTCACGGCGACCGCCTGATGGGCGGAATGGACTTTTCTTATCGGACGTTGGCGCGGGTCGCCCAACTGAAGGCGATTTTTCCCGAGCGGGTCCACGTGATCCTCGGTAACCACGAACTCGCGCAGATTGTCGGAGCGGGCATTGTCAAGGACGGCGTCCGGGTCGTCGAGGTCTTCAACGCGGGTGTTGAGTATGTCTTTGGTGGCGATGCCGTTCTGGTTCACGAGGCCATCGCCGAGTTTGTGCGGGCCATGCCCATTGCGCTCGCGGCCGACACGCCGCGAGGCCGGATTCTGTGCTCGCACAGCCTCCCGAGCGCGATGATGATGGCGAAGTTTGACCCTTCGTTGCTCTCGCGGGACCTCGTGAACGACGACTATGAGCCCCGCACAGGGGCCGCCCACCTGATGGTGTGGGGGCGCGGCTACGACGCGGAGTTGCTGGAGGACTTGGTCGAGCGGTGGGGCGTGAGCATGTTCATCTTGGGGCACGACAAGATCGAGGAAGGAGCGCGGTTTGTCCCTCCCAACGCGCTCGTGCTGAACAGCGACCACGTCAACGGGGTTTATGTGCCGATTGATCTCTCGAACCCTGCCAGCGCCGACCAGTTGGCGCGATGTGCCATCAGGCTCGCCACATGCTGAAACACACCGTGTTCGTTTCTTTCGTCATGTTCCTTCACGGGGCATTTGCCGCGGCTGCTGGGCCCGCTGTTGAAGGTGCAGCGGTCACGCTCCGCGTCGCCACGTTCAACGTTCAGGATCTGAGGACGACGGATCTTCACCCCGTGCCGTCGGCGCGAGCAAAGGCGATCGTTTCGATCATTCGTGAGGTGCGTCCCAACATCATTCTCCTCAACGAAGTGGCCTACGACGCGGCGGGTGCACCCGGCGTTATGGAAGGTGACGCGAGCGGCCAGAATGGGGCAAGGATCGCGGAAATGCTGGCGGCCGCGGGGAGTGACATCCGCTATGCCGCGTTCTCAGCGCCCAGCAACACCGGCGTTCCGAGCGGGTTTGATCTTGACAACAACGGGAGCATCGTGAAGGCGTTCCCCGCGCCCGCGCCCGCCGACGAAGCGACCGGCCAGTACCCCGCTCCCGGCCCGGACGCGGTTTCGTACGCGAATGACTGCTGGGGATTCGGTACGTTTCCTGGTCAGTACGGCATGGTGCTTCTGGTGGACACGCGGCTCACAATCGACGCTGCGCACGTTCGTACGTTTCAGCGCCTTCCTTGGGACTATGTCTCGGGGGCCTTTCTGCCAACAAACCCGGACGGCACGGCGTGGTTCAGCGAGGAAGAGCGGGCGGTGATGCGGCTGAGTTCAAAGAGCCACTGGGATGTTCCGGTCATGCTTCCCAATGGCCGCACGCTTCACGTCTTGTGCAGCCATCCCACACCGCCCGTCTTCGATGGACCGGAGCAGCGGAACAAGAAGCGGAACTATGACGAGATCCGCCTGATCGCCGACTACATCGATGGTCAGCCGTACGTGGTGGACGACAACGATCAACCCGGCGGCCTGCCGCAGGATGCATCATTCGTGATCGTGGGAGACCTGAACGCCGACCCGGATGAGGGGGACAGTTTCAAGAACCCCATCAAGAACGTGCTGTTCTCGAATCGGCGTCTGCATGCCGACGTGGCGCCGATCTCGACCTCGGCGATTGCCGGGCTCGATCCGGACGATACCGCGATGTTCAAACTGCGGGTCGACTATTGCCTCCCATCAAAAAATCTTGAGATCGTGCGTTCGGGCGTGGTGCGGTCCAAGGTCGTGGGGCAGCCCGACCCTTCTGACCACTTTCCCGTCTGGATTGACGTGACGGTTCCGTGAGGATCGGTGGCAGAAACCGCCACAGAAACCACTCGGCCGATCCCGCCTAAACTTCTTGCCAGACCGCACAAATTCCCGCCCAGCCGCAAAAAGGCACTCCCATTGACCCCGATCGCCACTCAAACCCTGCCACTCGCTCCCACGGCCGACCCTCTTTCGGGACCAACGGCGGTGTCTCGGCGCGGCGTGTTGGCGGCCCTCGTTGAAACCACGAAGCCGGGCATTACCCGCCTCGTGACGATCACTTCGATGGTTGGGTTTGCGGCCGCGGCACTCCCGCACCGTTGGCAAGTTGCGGACGTTGCGCTCATGGCCCTGGCGGCGACGGTGGGCACGGCCTTGTCGGCGGCAGGGGCCAATTCCATCAATCAGTGGATGGAGCGGCGTCGTGATGGGCTTATGAAGCGCACGGCCAATCGCCCGCTTCCTTCTGGCCGCGTTGCGCCGCAAACCGTGTTGACGCTCGGTGTGGTGCTGGGCGGGCTGGGTTTCGCCACGCTGGCGGCTTTCACCGGGCTGGCGTCGGCGGTGCTCGCGCTCACGTGCCTTGTGGTCTATGTGTTTTTCTACACGCCGATGAAGGTTCACAGCACGCTAGCGACCTTCGTGGGCGCGATCCCCGGTGCTCTGCCGCCGCTCATCGGTTGGGCCGCGGCGTCGTCACACACGGGGGGGAACGGTTGGGCGTCGCTGCTTGAGCCGGGCGGCTGGTCGTTGTTCATACTGATGTTTGTCTGGCAGATCCCGCACTTTCTCGCGATAGCGTGGATGTACAAGGACGACTATGCCGCGGGCGGCTATTGCGTGCTGACGACGGTGCCCGATGGCGACCGCAAGACCGCCGAGATGATTTCGCTTTGGACGCTGCTGCTGTTGCCGGCCACGGTCGCGCCGGCGTGGTTGCTGCCGGTGCGGCTGGGTGCGCCGTACATCATCATCGCGACACTGGCGTGCGGGGCCTTCACATGGCTCGCTTTCCGGCTCGTCAAGAGCAAGACGCGTGCGGACGCCCGCAAGGTGTTCTTCGCATCGATCATGCACCTGCCGCTGATTCTGGCAGCGCTGGTCGTTGAGTCGGCAATCCGTATCTGGATGGCATGAACGCCGGCGGTGTCGCCGTGGGCCAAGCCCGGAACCTTCGTGTCGCGGCCGCGCCGTCAATAAAAAACGCGAGCCGAGGGGCTCGCGTTCTCAATCCGTGTGGTTTCTGACCGGCCCGGCGTGAAGCGCCGGGGGCCTTTACACCGTGGTTTCGATGTCGTCGGGTCCGTCGTCGTCGTCCACCTGGGACTCCAGTTCCTTCTCGAGTTCCTCGATGGACTTCTCGGCTTCGACCTTCTCGCCGCGGGCGATCTTGTCCGCCTTCTCCTTCTCGATTTTGCGCTTGATGGCGTCGATCTTGGTCTTGTCGGGGGCGAGAATGATGCTGGCCTGCTTGCCCATCCAGCGGGGCATCTGTTCGAGTTTGGCGATGTCCGCGAGTTGCGTGGCGACTTCCTTGAGGTTGTCGATGCCGATTTCCTTGTGGGCGATCTCGCGGCCTTTGAAGCGTTGCGTCACCATCACCTTGTGGCCGTGCATAAGGAAGCGGCGGGATTGATCGATGCGGACCTGGACGTCGTGCGGATCGATCTTCATGCTGCGTCCGAGCCGGATTTCCTTCATCTCGGTCGACTTGCTCGCGGCCCGGTTCTTGCGTTCCTTCTGACTCAGTTCGTACTTGAACTTGCCATAGTCCATGATCTTGCAGACGGGCGGCCGGGCATCGGGAGAGATCTCCACGAGGTCGAGCCCGAGTTCGATGGCGCGGCGGATCGCATCCGGCGTCTCCACCACCCCGATCTGCTCGTTGTCGGGCCCGATGACCCGAACCGGCGTGGACTTCATCATGTGATTGACCCGCGTGCGGTTCACGGGGCCGGCGTCTCTGCTTCATCTTCGGAGGGCGATGAGTTACTCTCCTGCAAGGGCGGAACAAGACCCCGGGCGCTCAACGGGGCGTCCGGGAAGGTAGGGGATTATTCGCCGAGTAACCACCCGGGGGAAGAGGCGGGGGATCGACGACCTCGGATTCGCGGAAAACCGTTCGCCGGGGGCTGCAGGGGGGCAAACCCCGAGGAAGAGCGGCGGGAAAGGCCACACAGGAAGGGTGTTTGGCCGCCGTGCTCACTCATCGGGCGACGGCGCACCGTATGAATGGTGCCGAGGTGGCACAGGCCGGGGCTTTGAAAACGGGCTTATCTTTCCGGGGCGAAGGCCGGTGGCCGCTTCGCGGATGTCGGCATCTTCCGCGACTAGGAGCGATGCGGCGTGGGCAAGAGGCGTCCACCACTTGTCGTCGAGCGCAACAACGGGCGGGCTGTTGGCCCGCCACACCAGGCGTGGTGTGCGAACGTAGTTGAAGGCGTTGAGGAGGTGAAGCACGACGACTTCGCCGCGGGTCTCGAAGCGCTCGAGATTCCAGAGTGTGCCGCCGAGGGAGAAGTGTTCGCGTCCGGGGGCTTCCATCAGGAGAGGCACCTGGGCAGCGCGGTCGGCGTTGACTTTGGCCCGCTGCGTCTGGAGCGAGAAGGTCTGCCCGCGTTCATTGGTGAATGTGGCGAGGGTTGGTGTGTTGCTGGCGGGGCCCAGCGCAAGGTCTTCGATGCGCTCGATATCCAAGACATCGACGAGCTTCACATCACCATCGGCCCCGGTCACGCTCAGGAGGCGCGGCATCGGGCCCGCTTCGATGCACTCGGGCGAGACCAGATCGATCGAAACCATGGAGCCCAGGTGAAGCCGCATCGGGACAAAGGGGCGGCGCGAGACGAGCGCATGGAGTTCGTGAAGTGTCACTTAAGCGTGGCCTCAACCTTCCAAATAGGTGTATCCCTCGAGACCTTCATCGTAAAACTTGAGGAGGCTCTTGCCTTCGATGAGCGTCAGCCGACCCTGCTTGCACGCCGCCTCGACGTCTTGGCGCATGGCGCGCTTGAGGTCTTCGGGGTCGTATTGAACGAACGCGAGCACTTCTTCGACGGTATCGCCGTCGATAATTTCGTCGATCTCCCATTGACCGTTGGCGTCGTGGGAAATATGGACGGCATGAGTGTCGCCGAGAAGGTTGTGCAGGTCGCCCAAGATCTCTTGGTATGCACCCAAGAGGAAGACCGCGAGGTAGTAGGGTTCGACGCCCGCGCCCTCACCGGGGAGGTCTTTGACTTCGTGCAGTTCAAGGATTTTCTTGTCGATGCGCTTGTCGACGAAATGGTCGATCTTGCCGTCGGAATCGCACGTGATGTCGGCCAGGATACCGCGCCGGGTGGGCTCTTCGTTCAGGCGATGGATGGGGCAAATGGGGAAGAGTTGATCGATCGCCCAACTGTCGGGCATGGATTGAAAGAGCGAGAAGTTGCAGAAGTAGATGTCGGAAAGGAATTCCGGGAGCGACTCAAACTCCTCGGGGAGTTCGCCCTTTTTGCTGGCGCGTTCCAGCAGTTTGTGACCGATGGCCCAGAAAAGGCGTTCGGCGGCGGCCCGCATGGGGAGGTTCATGTAGCCGAGGCTGAAGAGGCTCATGGCTTCATCGCGGCCTTGGGTGGCGTCGTGGAAGGCCTCGCGCAGGTTGCGGTCGGAGATGTTGCGGTAGACGTCAACCAAGTCAAGCAGCGGTTGCGGGGGTTCGGTTTCACCCTTCAGCAAAGCATCGACGGCCTCGATATCAGGGTCCGACGCGAACTTGCTTGTTCCCAGAACGTCCATCACAAGAACACTGGAATAAGCGACCATCGCGCGCCCGGATTCGCTGAGGATCTTGGGGTGCGGCACCGAGGCGGCGTCACAGACGCTCTTGATGCGGTAGACCACGTCCGCGGCGTATTCCGCGATCGTGTAGTTGATGCTGCTGCTCCAGGCGGACTGGGAGCCGTCGTAATCGACGCCCATGCCACCGCCGATATCGAGCATGGTGAGCCCCGCGCCCATTTTGTGGAGTTCGCAGTAGATGTGGGCGAGCTCGTTGACGGCGTTCTTGAAGACGCGGATGTCGTACAACTGGCTTCCGACATGGCAATGAACCAGGTTCAGACAATCGAGCATGTCGTGCTTTTTGAGGTACTCTACGGCCTGGAGGACCTCGGAGACAAACAGCCCGAACTTGCTGCGGACGCCCGCGCTGCTCTCCCAACGCCCCGCGCCGCGGCTGGAAAGTTTAACGCGAAGCCCGATCTTCGGACGGACGTTGTACTGCTTGGCGTGCTTGACGACCAGTTCAAGCTCGGTCCACTTTTCGACCACGGGGATGATGTTGCGGCCGAGTTTGGTGGCGAGGGTGACGGTCTCGATGAACTCGTCGTCCTTGAATCCGTTGCAGATGATCGGCATGCCGTTGACGCCGGGACCGCCCGCGCTGGCGGAAAGGCCGAGGACGGCGAGAAGTTCGGGCTTGCTGCCGGCCTCGAGGCCGAAGTTGAGTTCGACCGCGAGGTTGGCGATCTGTTCACAGACGTGCCGCTGCTGGTTGACCTTGATGGGGTAGACGCAGGAGTAGCCGCCGCCGCCCGCTGCGCCGTACTGCTGTTCGGCCATAGCGTCGTCGAAGGCATTACGGATTTCGCGCAGGCGGTGGACGAGGATGTCGTTGAAGCGGAGGAGAACGGGGGTGTGGACGCCCCGGGCCTTAAGGCCCTCGATGACCTCGTGGAGATCGATGGATTTGGCCGGATCTTTGGTGGGGATGACGGTGAGGTGGCCCTCGGGCGAGACACCGACATACCCCTTGCCCCAATCGGGGATGCCGTACAACTGGGAGGAGTCGGCGGCCGTCCATTGGCCGTGGATGAACGTCGAGCGGGTTGAGATCGTGGCCATCGGGAGCGAGCGGTCCTTGCTCCACCACTGGAGCGGTACGAAGCGCGTGGGAGGATGTCTGAAACGCCCGCCACCGGCCGCGGGGAACACCTCCGTCGAGAAAACAATATGCGGGGGGATGATGGCAGAACGGCGGATCGGACACGCTCTATCTATCCGATCAGGTCATCTGTTTGTCTGTTTCGCGCTCTCCCTGAGGCTGGCCGCCGCGGCAGTCAGTTGCTCAAAGCCAAAGGGCTTGGCCAAGCGGCGAAGGGCGGGGTCGCGGGCGGCGACGTCAGGGGCCAAAAAGGCGAAGCCGCCACTGATCGCGATGATGGGTGCGTCGGAGCGGATCCGTCGGACCGCGCGGATAACCGCATCGCCGGTGGAGGACGGAAGTTCGTGGTCGATCACCAACAAATCAAACGAAGCGGGGTCGGCCTCAAACTCGGCGAGGAAGATCGGTGCATCGGCGGTGACGGTGATGCGCCAGGCCAATTGCGCGAACCACTTCTCGAGGAGCGACCGGATTCGGGGATCGTCTTCGACGATCAGAACGCGGTTGAAGGAGTGGGCCGTCGCGGTGGCCCGCCCGGTGACGCCTGCGAGGGTCGGATGCTCGTCGGCAACGTCGGCGGGGACGACCGGTGCGACAAGTTCGGGCACCGCCGGGCACACTGCTTGCGCGGTTGGCAGGTCGATCGAGAAGGTTGTGCCCTCGCCGGGGATGGAGTTGACCTGGATAACGCCGCCGTGGTCGTTGATGATTCGGCGTGTGATGGCGAGCCCAAGCCCGGTTCCAACTCCTTCGGCCTTCGTGGTAAAGAACGGTTCAAAGACATGCCTGAGGTTCTCGGCCGAAATTCCGTCGCCCGTATCACGGATTCGGATACGGATGTTGGCGGGCGGGGCGGGGGTATCGGCTTTGGGTGGAGGGAACGCGACCGGGGCCTTGATCTCGGTGATCTCGAAACTGAGTGTCCCGCCCCTTGGCATGGCGTCTCGGGCGTTGGACGCGATGTTGAGGAGCGCCTGCTTCAATTGAACGGCATCACCCATGAGCACCGACGGCAGGGTGCGGGGAAGTTCGAGCCTGGTTTCGACATTGGCGGGCAACATGCCGCGGGCCAGCCGGACGGCCTCGTCGACGAGCGAAGTGACGTCGATGGGTGTGCGTTTGGGGGGATCTTTGCGGGCGAGGGTGAGCATCGAGCGGAGGACACTGGCGGCTTGCTCACCGGCGGCTTCCAGTTCGGCGAGGTGAGCGTTGGCGGGGTGGCCGGGCGGAAGGGTGCGGGCGGCGAGTTTGCTGTAACCAAGAATCGAGGTGATGAGGTTGTTGAAGTCGTGGGCGACTCCGGCGGCCATCTGCCCGACGATCTCCTGCTTCTGGGCGTGCCGGAGTTGCGATTCGAGGCGGTTGCGCTCGGTGACATCGAGCGCGCACAAAAGGATCGCACTCTTGCGACCGACATTGGTGGCGCTGATGCCCAGATCGACCTCGATCTCGTCTCCCCCGCGGGTGATGAGCGTCATAGGAGACGCGGCGAGGAGGTTGGCGCGTGAGGCTGAGGTTGAAAGCAGTTCCTCTAACTGGGCCTGACGGGCCGGCGCAGCGAGGGCCAGCACGGGCCGGCCGACGAGTGAGCCGGGCGTGCCGTCGCCGAACAGTTCGGCGGCACCCGCGTTGACCTGCTCGATCAGACCGGTGCTGACGACGAAGAGTGCGACCGGGACTTCATCGGCGAGGCGGCGGAAACGGGCCTCGCTGGCGGCGAGATCGGCGTTGAGCGCGAGGGTGGTGCGGGAGAACCTTGTGACGAGGATGTAAAGAAGCGTGGTCGTGGCGCAGATGTAGAAGATGCCCTTCAGCGTTTGGAAGAGTCGCGTCTGATGGTCTTCGGTTACAAAAAGATTGACGGCGGCATCAGAGAAGAAGATCCAGAGGGTGCCGACAACAAAGTAGATGAGAGCGATGCGGAGCGGTGCGCTCCGGAGCGGGAGACCGACGGGCGGGTGCGTCGCGGGAGGCATTGGGGCTCCTCGCAGTCCTGCGTGTCTGCGGCGGCCGACCCAGGGGGAGTTCCTGAATCGACCCTCCGTGTTCAATCCGTCGCCGAACAGATCTCCTACGAGAGGTACAGCCGCGGAGAGCCGTCCAAGAATGATTATCCCCGATCTGCCTCGACTGTGCAAGTCGAAATTGGATCGGAACGGCGAGTTGGCGCGAATCTCAGCCACGCGGCGGAAAGGGCGGCCGAAGCGAGGTTGACGACCATTTCGCTGGCGCTGGCGACCAGAGCGACGACGGCGAAGGACTCGTTGGCGACGTCGGGGAGTTGAAGCACCGTGCCCGCGAGCAGTGTGGTGCCGCCTTCTCTCGCCCCCAAGGCCCCTGCGGGGGTCACCACGCCGATCAGGAAGTAGGTGCAGGCCGCGATGAGGGCGGTTCCGGGCGTGATTGGGGTTCCGCAGGCGTGGGCGGCCAGCCAGAAGCGGGCGGCCACGCAGGCGATGTCGAGGGTGCGGAGGGCAAAGGCGGCGGTCACCGCCTTGGGATCGGCGAGCATTTCCAAGCCCGGCGTCAAAGGCTTGATGGGTTTGAGCGCGAGGAAACGGCCGACCAGCGACTTGGCTGCCGCCCGTTGGCATACCCGGGCGAGCACAATCACCATGGCGCACGCGGCAGCGAGGCCGACGCCGGTGACGGCCACCCACGGAATGTCCAACCGCGCCCGCCAGATCGTGGCCACAATGGGCGGGAAAATCGCCCCCAAAATCACCACGCCCGCAGCCCCCAGCCACGCGAGGATGAGTGTGAGCGGCAACCCATCGCGCCGGTTATGGATCACAAACCGAGAAACCACGCTGAGTTTGAAAGGGAGGTAGTTGAGCGAGGTCGCTACGGCGTTGACGGCGAAAACGCCGACCCACGAGATGCATCGGACAGGGCGCATGAGGACCCAGAAGAGTGAGCCGTTGAGGAGCAGGCTGAGGATCGCGCAGACCAGCAGTGACGCGAACACCCAGACGGGTGCCTGCATGAGGCGTTCCAACGATTCGCGGTTCTGCGGACGCAGCGCGAGTGCAACGCACCAACCGAAGAGCGCCAGGCCGACGGCGAACCCGGCAACCTGCACGGCGACCTTGAGCGGTGACCAGCGTTGGGTGGGGCCAGCGGGCGTGGGGGGCATGGGGGTGATGCGGGTCATGGAGGCGCAGCCCGCGGCGGCGGTGGTGCAAGACGAACGAGCACACGGTTGGGCCAAGAACGGATGGGAGTCGTCTGAGTGGAGGCCCATGACGCGACGGCTTGAGGGGTGAGACGGGCGTCGGCGTAGCGCGAGGAGTGGTAGCGTTCGAGTTCGGACAGGTTGATGAGCGCGAGACTGAACCCGTCGTTGGCGAGTGACTCGGTCCACGAGTGGGGTTCGCCCGGGCGGCTTTGCATCGCCGAAGCGAGCGGGGATTGGTCCCACACGGTTATGGATGTGGCGTTCGCGAGGTACAGGGGTGCCGCGTCACCGATCAGGAGGACACGTTCGTGCCCACCATCGCGGCGGAGGGATGGATCGAGGTTTAGGACCAGTTCTGCGGGAGATTCTGACAGAAATCGGGCGCGATCGGCTGCTGGCATGTCGGCCAGTTCGGGCGCGAAGGCTTCACCAGTAAAGAGGCCGGGCCCGGCCACAAGCAATTGGTTTGGCTTGCCGCCGTGCTCGTTGGCAAGGACATTGAAGAGGAACGCCGCTTGAGCGGCGATGAGAAAGCCTCCAAGCACCAACGCCAGGCGCCGGGGCATGGCTGCGAGCGCACCCGCAAGCAGAACGATTGCGGGAACCAGCAAGGGCATCAGGAAGCGGGATTGCAGGTGCGTGGTGAACAGCCAAGCCGCGAGCATGAGGAGGGCGATGAACGCCATCGGCCTTTGCTGCCGGACTTTGGGGAGCCACGACATGGCCCCGACGATGACTCCGGCTGCGAGGAGGAGGCCGTATTGCGGGTGCAGCATGCCGCGATGGCGCGGCCCTGCGGGATCGGAGGGGTCTGCCAAAAGGAGGAGTCGGAATCGATCAAACATGGAGCCACGGAAGGTGTGGGCTTGAGCGAAACTCGTGTGCTGTTCAACAGACCAGTGCCCAAGCCCGAGCCAGTGCGAGGCGAACGGAAAGACGGCATTGCCGGTGGCGAGGTGATTGCGAATGAGCCACGGGCTGAGTGTTGCGAGGCCGACGGCAAAGCCGACGGCCGCGAAGCGGGGCCATTGACGAAGCGGGAGCGTGGTAGCCGCGAAAAGGGCCGCGGCGGGGGCAAAGAACTGCAGTGCAGTGGGCTTGACGCTGCACGCAGAGCCCACCAGAAACGCCACGAGGACCGCCCGGCATATGCATGAAACTGCGCGGTCGCGGGCTGCGATGAGGGAGGCCGCACCGAGAAGCAGCATCGGCCATTCGTTGTAGGCAAGTGTGCCGACGATGATGGACCACGGAGTGAGCAAAAGGACGGCCCGAACCAGAGCGACGATGGTGACGGTCGTTCGTGCTGGCAGGTCTGCGGGCAGGAAGGCGCGGGCCATGCGACCGATGACCCAAGCCGCGGCAAGCAATGTTCCGGCGTGCAGCAACTGACACGCGATCAAGCCGCGGCCGTCGTGCGACGTCAGCCAATGTTCTCCGGCAAGGCCGGGCGCGCCGGAGCCGAGGATCGCGCCCAGGTGCATGAACGCGGCTTCGAAATACGAAGGCAGGAATGAGTAGACGTTGGTAGTAAGTGGCTGGAGACGGCCGGCGGTCAGCCACTCTTGGGGAAGAGAAAGGTGATAGGAAAGAGCATCGAACCCGCCGAACTCACTGGCCCAGAGCCATCCGGGCGGGCTGCAGGCGAGCGCGAGGGGCACGGCCCCGAGTGTGAATGGGAGCGCAGCGAGCAGGTGGTCGGTGGATGGGAGCCGGGAGCGGAGCCCGCGGAATAGGAAAACGAGTTCGGCCGCGGCGGGAAGAGCCAGCGTGAGGAGTGGGAGTGCCGGCCTCCCACCGAGGGCTCCGGCCAGCCCAAGGCCGTGCGATATTGCGAGAAGTGTGCCCAGCCCGAGCGCGAAACGAAGCGGAGCGGCATCGGTCGCGGCACGAAGAAGGGGCGTCCAGAGACGGCCGCAGCCCGCGGCTGCAACGAGATACACGGCCGCCAAAGATCCCGAGAACAACCAGCGGGGAAGAAGGGCAATCGCGGCCTCGATGGGCGATTGCGGACCGCCAAAGGCGGCCACGCCCGCGGCCATGACGAACATGAGGAGCGGCAAGAGTGCGAGGCAGCGCACAGCCCTCGAAGATGGGTGGACGGGCGTGGCAACCGGCGTGGATGTGGTCATCGGGGCGGACGGGGCTTGTGAGAAGCGGTGGGGTGTGGGGTGGGGTGTCGGGTGGCTTGTTGGCGAAACTAGGATACGGAAGTGAAACCCACGCCGAACACATCGACTGAACCGCCCGAGGATGAAGTGTTGACGATCATCGAGCCGTTGTGCGCGGTGTTCCGAAGGGGCCTGAAGGCCGAGGGGCTGAAGTACACGCCGGAGCGGGCGGCGATCCTGGACACCGTAATCCGGATCGAGGGGTTGTTCGCGGCAGATGAGGTGATCGATCGGGTTCGCGGGTCGGGGTTTCGGGTCAGCAAGGCAACGGTCTATCGCACCTTCCGCCTGATGATGGAACTCGGGATCATTCAGCGGGTGACGCTGAGCGACGAGCAGACGCGGTATCAACTGGTGTACGGCCTGTCGTCGCGCGACATGATCGTGCGGATCGACACGCACACGGTGACGCCGATTGAGGTTCCGGAACTTCGGGAGATCTGCGAGCGCATCTGCCGCGAGCGTGGGCTGACGCTCGTGGGGCATCGGCTTCAGGTGTTGGCGAAAGCGCCGGGCGATTGAGGCTGAGGGGCGGTGTTCAGAGCCCGCCATTGCTGGACGTAAACACCTTGCCATCCTTAAAGGTCACACTGATTTCTTTCTGGCCTTCGCGCCAGGTGTAGGTGTCGAGGCTGTTCTGGGTGGCTCCGCCGAGCACGCCCGCCCCCGAGATGCTTGCGCCCGAGTTGACCTGCAGTTCGCCTTTGCCGAGCATGTTCTCGACCTCGGCCTGCGTCATGCCGACCTTGATGGCGTTGTAGTTGTCGAGCGTGACTTTCTTCTCGCAGGCGACGAGGAGCAGGGCGGGAACAAGGAACGCGGCGAGGAAGGAATGACGCATCATGGGTGGGAACTCCAGGGTTTTGCGGGCGTGAGGGAAGTCTGATCGAGCCAGCGTGTTGGGCCGGCGGGCCGGCGGGCTGGCGGGACGGGGTGGCGGGACGGGGACGAATTATTTTTCCGGAGTTTCTCGAAGGAAGAGGTAACCACCTTTTTCGGCGCCCCAGACCTGTTTGCCGCCGGCATCGAAACCGCGGTCCCAACTTTCGAGGCCGGTCGAGGTGATGGTGACTTCGGAGGTCGTGAAGGTGGCTCCGCCGCGTTCGCTCGGGCAGCCGCGGCCGAGCGTGCTGCCGGCAAAGGTGTTGCCGCCACCGGGCACCAGGAGAACCTCGCACCCGGATTTTTGCGAAAGCGATGTGGGGGACAGGGCATCCAAACGGGAGGGGTCCGCCCAGGCGCCAGCGAACGCGAGCGGATCGCCGGGGAGCAGCCACACTTCGCTGCGAAAGACGGTGTGCGCGAGGCCGTCACCGCCGGTGAAGGTCATCGGCGTCACAAAGTAGATGCGTTGGCGGTAGGGCTTGTCGAGCGTATCGGAGCGGGCCTGTTCGACATAAAGCCATGCACCGTTGCGCTCGGAGGGCCAGATACGGGTCATATGCAGGCGGATATCGAAGAAATCGGGGTCGCCGGCGGCTTGGCGCTGGCTGGTGAAGGAACCGGTCATCAGCGTGATGAGGTCGTCGATTGTGGCCGGTTGGCTGGCAGGTGGCGTGGAAGGTGGCGTGGAAGGTGGC
>Ga0163144_10008945_pt1 | contig 21583 bp, 24 predicted proteins | sample OliLak19BULKMAT1_FD_123175 | JGI IMG/M metagenome (GOLD analysis project Ga0163144, IMG submission 123175) | Freshwater microbial mat bacterial communities from Lake Vanda, McMurdo Dry Valleys, Antarctica - Oligotrophic Lake LV.19.BULKMAT1 | ecosystem: Environmental > Aquatic > Freshwater >... | reverse complement strand
TGCCGATCGTCTGCTAGAAATTACCGGCACGATTGATAAACGCCAGATGAAAGCTCAAATTCTCGACAAGATGGATCTGGAGCGCGAAAAGGGAATTACAATCAAGCTTGCTCCTGTGCGAATGCAGTACAAAGGCGTTGAACTCAATCTCATCGATACTCCAGGCCACGTTGACTTCAGCTACGAAGTGTCTCGTAGCCTCGAAGCCTGTGAAGGTGCAATCTTGGTTGTCGATGCCTCACAAGGCATCCAGGCGCAAACACTTGCCAACGTCTATCTTGCACTCGGTGCAGACCTCACGATCGTACCTGTGCTCAACAAAATTGATCTTCCTGCTGCAGATGTCGAACGCGTTAGTGCCGAAGTAGTAAGTCTCCTAGGTTGCAAAAAAGAAGATATCCTCCATATTTCAGCAAAGACCGGCCAGGGCGTAGAAGAGCTTCTCGAGAGAGTTATCGAGCTCGTTCCACCACCAAAACTCGACGGCAAGCCAGAAGCAAGAGCACTTATTTTTGACAGCTACTACGACGACTACCGAGGCGTAATCCTCTACGTTCGTGTATTTGATGGACAAATTACAAAGTCCGACCAAATACATATGATCGGTACTGACAGCAATGGCATAGCTCTTGAAGTAGGTGCCTTGAGTCCCGAAATGTCTCCAAGACCATCACTGACAACTGGTGAGATTGGTTACATCGTGACCAATCTCAAGAGTACCCGCGAAGCTAGAGTCGGTGATACCATCACCCTGCAGAAGTATCCTTCAAATGATCAACTACCAGGCTATAAAGAAGTAAAGCCGTTTGTCTACGCAGGCTTTTTCCCTGAAAGTAACGAAAGTTATCTGCTCCTCAAAGATGCAGTCGACAAACTTGCTCTCAGCGATTCAGCGCTCCAATACGCACCCGAAAATTCACCTGTGCTTGGATTTGGTATTCGTATCGGTTTCTTGGGCCTGCTTCACATGGACATCATCAAAGAACGCCTTGAACGCGAATATAATCTTGAACTAATCGTCACGAATCCCTCGACCGATTATCACGTTCTCCTAAGCAATGGTGAGAAGCTCGACATCAAGAGTGCGGCTGATTTACCGGACGGCTCAGTCGTTGAAGAAATTGCAGAGCCTTGGATCAAGGGCGAAGTTGTTTGTCCAAAAGCATACGTTGGTGCAGTGATCCAGTTAATAGTCAGCAAAAGAGGCATCCAAAATAATCTAAGTTATGTCGATGCGCAACTCGCGCTTATCAGTTTCGATGCACCCCTAGCGAATTTATTAACCGACTTCTATGACCAGCTCAAAAGCGTCACAAGTGGATATGGCTCGTTCAACTATGAGCTTCATAATTACCGAGTTGAAGACCTTGTGAGAGTAGATTTCTATATAGCTGGTGACCGTATAGATGCGCTCAGCGTCATGGCCCATAGAAGTGAAGCAAACACACTCGGGAGAGAAACAGTCGAAAAATTAAAGGAAGTCATCCCTCGCCAAAACTTCCAGGTTGCACTTCAAGCTGCTATCGGCGGCAAATTCATTGCACGCGAAGACCTCTCTGCCTATAGAAAAGATGTCACTACAGGTCTGTACGGAGGTGACGTATCCCGAAAGAAAAAGGTCCTCGCCAAACAAGCCAAGGGCAAAAAGCGTATGAAAAAGTTCGGCAAAGTAGACATCCCAAGTGAAGCATTTACTGTGATGCTCAAACGAGATAACTAAGGTATACTTTTCTCATGAAAAAGAATAAGCATGATCACATACCATTTACAGAAGTAGAAGAAAAGATTTTTCGCAAGCTTAGTGAGCAACGAGATAAAACAGCAGTTAAGTTCCCGTTATTATTTGGGCTCGCTGCAAGTTTTGGTCTTGTCGCAACATTTTTTGGCTTTGAAGGACTAATAAGTAAGGTACCCATACTCCAAAATAATCCCTGGATGGTTTTGGTAGTCGGGGTCATCATACTCGTGGCGACAGGTACAGCCTACCGCAAGCTCAATTAGCCTAGGACAGATCCTTACCTCTTAGAAGCAAATAAGCTATTCGCAGTGCAGCAATATTTTCTCTTACTCCCCGAAATATCGCAGTTTCAGGGACAAATAACTGCCTAGTTCGCTCCCCTTGAGGTGTCTCTCCAAAAATGCATAGTCCTTATTCAGCCTGCATCGCAGTATCTCGTTCATCCGGTCCGGTTCTCCAAGCCCGTATAACACACCGCGGGTACATCTCGGACGCACTGCCCCGTATAGGCAATACATCCACTAGTAACCTGCCGGTATCCGGAATCTTTAAGCCGCTCATGATTTTATATCCCGGTAGTCTTTAAATATCTCTTCGATATGAGTTTTTGGGTTTACCCCTTCGTACTTTTTCACGATTTCTCCTTTTGGGTTTATCAAGTAACTATCACGACTTATGCCCATATACTTGCGTCCCATAAACTTTTTGAGCTTCCATGAACCAAATGCATTGATCGTATCGGTTGATTCGTCGCTCAGTATGGTGAAGTTTAAGCCGTGTTTTTCAGCAAATTTTTTATGTTTATTGACAGAATCTTTCGATACCCCGATAACTCTAATTCCATAACTTTCCAGCATTTCACGACCATCACGGAAGTTGCAAGCCTCTGTTGTACAACCTGGAGTGTCATCCTTTGGGTAAAAATAGACAAGTGTCCATGAACCTATGAGATCCTTATCGCTTACAAATTCACCGTTTTGATCTTGTAGTGAGAATGATGGAATTTTCATCACAACATTGTAGCACTTGCCTTGACCAATATGTAGGGCACACTATACCCTTACTGCATGGTACCAAACAACAAGCTCTTATATTTAAAGGATTTTCAAAAAGCTCTCAAGAATTATGTGCCTAGCATTGACGTCATTGATTTGCTCAATCAAGTTCAGGTCGTATTTCTTGTCGCTCCAGCTGCGTCCGGTCGAAACACGATTATTCGCAATATGATTATGACCGGCAGGTACTACTATCTTATTTCAGACACGACCAGAAAGCCCCGAATAAACAATGGCGTTCCAGAAAGAGACGGCGAAGAGTACTGGTTCAAATCAGAACAAGAATTTATCGGCGGCCTCAAACGTGGTGAATATATTGAGTCGGCAATTATTCATGAGCAACAAGTATCGGGCATCAGTATTTCAGAGCTACGGACCGCTCTCGCAAAAAATCTTATAGCAATGACCGACATAGACATACAGGGCTGTGATTTCTTGCAAGACTACGCAAGGGATGCGCACAATATCTTTGTACTGCCTCCAGACTTTGACGAATGGATGCGTCGTATGGACGGCAGGGGAGCAATGGACCCAGGCGAAAAAAAGCGTCGACTACAAAGTGCGGTGAGCGAGATCTCTAGCGCACTCAAACGCCCATACTTTAAATTCCTTGTGAACTGGGATCTGCGGTCAACTAGCGAGCAGCTACATGAAGAAATACTCCGTGGCGAATTTGACGACGAGCGTCAGACTGAAGCTCGGCATCATGCAGTAGAGCTACTTGCTCGACTTGATTCTGAGCTCTAGTAGAAGCATTTGTGATGGAATAAACTGGCAATCACACCCCCTAGAGTGCCAGTTTTTATGATATACTAAGTTTATATGACAGATAGACAGGCAAAAATCTTGAGTGCGATTATCGAACAATATGCAGAGGTAGCTAGCCCTGTCGGCAGTGTTATGCTCGCAAAACTCTTTGATGTATCGAGCGCTACCATTCGTAATGAAATGGCCGACCTTGAGGCCAACGGATACATAATGCAGCCGCACACGTCTGCTGGGCGCGTACCTACCGATAAGGGTTACAGATTTTACGTTAATCACTTAGGTGAACAAATGGCAACACCAGCCGAACGAGGTGCAGAGCGTGCATTATCTGCTCGAGCAAGTGGCGGTGGTTCAAACGAGCGGGTGATTCGTAATACAGTAGATACGCTCGTTGAGCTTACCCATAATCTGGGCCTTGCAACATTGGGCAACCAGCTGTATCTAAGCGGCCTTTCGAACTTATTTGGGCAACCAGAGTTTATTCAGCCGGGTCAGGTCCAGGAAGTAGCACGCTTGCTAGATAACCTCGAACCATGGCTTAGAGAGGCTGCGCCGAATGAGCCGTTAAACGTGTTCATCGGTAAGGAAAACCCGATTGGTCGAACAAGCGGATGCAGCCTAATTGTCTCAAAGTTCCGTAGCCCATACTCGGATCGAAGCTATATTGGTGTTGTTGGGCCGACACGTCAAAGCTACCGTAATGTTATGCAACTGGTACGTCAGGCTGGTGAGATGCTAGAGAAGAACCTATAATGCCAAAAAAGAAATTAGATTTTGAAGAACTCGCCAATCAGTTAGCCCAAGAACTTTCAGCAGCCAACGAGGCACTACTTCGCGAACGAGCTGACTCTGCCAATGTGCGCCGACGCGCAGACGAAGACCGTGTAAAGCTTAGTAGTTTCTACAAAGCAAATGTCGTCAAAGATCTACTTACTTTTATAGACAATCTAGACCGAGCCATTGCTCACGCCCCAAAAAATCAAGCTCCGGGCGTAAAGTACGAACTCTGGGACAAATGGCTTGAAGGTTTAGTAGGTGTTCGCAAACAACTTGAGCAAGCACTAGAAAAAATTGGTGTAGAGCGCATTAAAACAGTTGGTCAGCATTTTAACCCGAGTCTTCACGAAGCCGTGACAATGGATGAAGGAGAAGGCACAGAAGAAATAGTCAGCGAAGAACTACAAGCAGGTTATAAAGTGGGAGAAGAGGTCATACGTCACGCCATGGTCCGTGTAAAACAACAATAATGCCAGACAATATAGAGCTTTGGCTAGAGTGCAAAGAAATCTGTGCCGACTGTCCTAGGGCTACAGCTAGAACTGCAAAACTCAACTGCGCACATCCGTGGCGGCATTTAATTATCGATTCTATCGACCCAAAAACTGGTGAAGTACCATTCTCAACACCGGAAAAATGTCATAAGCTAGGTGCCACAGTTTCAGAGCATCCACTCGAGGATGGTAGCCGACCATCGCTCCAGCTATTTGGTGTAGAACCGGCTCGTAGACATGGATATGTTGCCGTTCGTATAGCAAACGAGTAGTATTATACGAATAGGAGTATTTATGACAGGGAGAGGTAGAATGCCAGAAGTACGCAGGGTTACAGAAGCCGATCTTAACCTTCGTTTTAATTGCAGAACTTTTAGAGGTATGCTTTTGGGCGTGGGAAGCATTGCAGTAGACGCCGTTAGACTTGATAATCCAGGCGCCCAAGTGTTGTGTGTGCATGAGGCAAATGCTAGTCAGACTCAAGAGGGCGTGCTCATAGATTTACTCAAGGGTGCCGGTGCCATAGGCCTCGGTGTAGTTGGCATGTTACCCGACGGCACAAAAGTTATGATACAAGTAATCGATGAACCAGAAGATGTAACCGGACCATCACAAGGACCAGATATACCGCCGCCCGATCCAGGCTTTTCAGGTGACCGTGAACCAAGGGTACCAATAGCACCGGTATTATCGCCGGGCGAGGAACTTGTCAAAGTATAATTAGCACTCTAAGTGCTTGACTGCTAATTCTGATTACTGCTATACTACTAGCAGTCTATGTTTGACTCTGCTAACAAAAGCAGTTAACATCTGTAATATATAAGTTCGAGCAATGTGCGACCGCTTATCCACCGTAAAGTGTGCGATATAGCGTATGTAGTGCAAGGCGAGCGCCGCGTCGACATTACGAGCCGTACAAAAGTACGGTAAGAGACGGCGATGAGGTGTTCTACGCAGTAATGCGCTGATAAATCGTGCACGCTCGGGAAGGAAACTAAAATGGGTAAGATAATTGGAATCGATCTAGGTACAACAAACAGCGCTATGGCCGTAATGCAATCTGGCAAAGCCGAAATTATCGCCAACAGCGAGGGCGCTCGTACAACACCGAGCGTTGTAGCGATAAACAAAAATGGCGAACGGCTTGTTGGCCAGGTGGCCCGACGTCAGCAAGTTACAAACAGCAAAAACACTATTTATGAAGTTAAGCGACTGATTGGTCGTAACTTTAACGACAAAGAAGTCCAACGTGACATCAAGCTTATGGGCTACGAAATGGTCAAGGCCGGCAATGCAGTTAAAGTAAAAATGGGCGACAAAGATTACAGCGCCGAAGAAATTAGCGCCATGATTCTTGGCAAGCTCAAAACTGATGCCGAGGCTTTCTTAGGCGAGCCAGTTACCGAAGCAGTTATTACCGTACCAGCATATTTTGACGACTCTCAGCGCCAAGCTACCAAAGACGCAGGTAAAATTGCAGGTCTAGAAGTAAAAAGGATTATAAACGAACCAACAGCCGCTGCACTTGCATACGGCCTAGATAAAGACGCTAAAAAAGATGAAAAAATCGTAGTCTATGACCTAGGTGGTGGTACGTTTGACGTATCGGTACTAGAGCTTGGCGACGGCGTATTTGAGGTAAAGTCTACCAATGGCGATACACACCTTGGTGGTGCGGACTTTGACCGCACAATCGTAAACTTCCTCGCAGCCGAGTTCAAAAAAGAACACGGCATAGATGTTACAGAAGACAAAGCCGCTATGCAGCGTCTCCGTGACGAAGCCGAAAAAGCCAAGATTGAGCTTTCGACAACTAACGAAGTAGATATTAACTTACCGTTCCTCACTGCTGATGCCGACGGTCCAAAGCACTTCGAAATGAAGATGAACCGCGCCAAGCTCGAAAGCCTAGTTGGAGAGCTTATTGAGCGAACTGCAGTACCATGCGAAAAAGCTCTCAAAGATGCCGGCCTCAAAGCCAGTGATATCGATGCAGTAGTACTCGTAGGTGGAATGACTCGTATGCCTGCTGTACAGAAAAAAGTAAAAGAAATCTTTGGCAAGGAACCGATGCAGGGTGTAAACCCAGACGAAGTCGTTGCAGTAGGTGCAGCCATTCAGGGTGGCGTACTTGCCGGCGATGTCAAAGATGTACTGCTACTTGACGTCACTCCACTATCTCTCGGTATCGAAACAATGGGCGGCATTGCAACCAAACTTATTGAGCGCAACACAACCATCCCATCCAGCAAGAGCGAAGTATTTTCGACCGCAGCCGACAACCAACCACAGGTAGAAATCCATGTTGTTCAAGGCGAACGAGACATGGTCGCTGACAATAAATCCCTAGGTAGATTTATCCTTGACGGAATCCCATCCGCTCCTCGTGGTGTGCCACAAATTGAAGTAACTTTCAACATAGATGCTAACGGTATTTTAAATGTCACAGCCAAAGACAAAGGTTCTGGCAAAGAACAGAGCATCACTATCCAGGGTAGCTCAGGACTCAGCAAAGAAGAAGTCGAAAAAATGGCCAAAGAAGCTGAAGCCAACGCCGAAGAAGACAAGAAAAAGCGCGAAAAGGCTGAGGCCAAAGTAGGCTTAGACAACGCCATCTATAGTGCCGAGAAAATGAAGTCCGATAATGCCGACAAAATCAGCGAAGAAGACAAAAAAGTTTTAGAAGAAGCCATCGAAGAGGCTAAAAAAGTGGCTAGCAAAGAAGATGCCGACTTCGGCGAACTCGAAGCAGCCGGCAAAGCCCTAACCGACAAAATCATGCCGATAGGTGCCAAGATGTACGAGGCAGCTTCTAAGGAAGCAGAGACCGAGGATCAAGGATCGAAGACCGAAGAGGGTACAGACAAAGAAGACAAAAAAGACAAAAAAGACGAACCCGTAGAAGGTGAAGTCGTCGACGAAAAATAGTATAAGTTAAACAACACCATCGGGCGAGGAGCACTGATAAATGGCAAAACAAGAGGCAACTCCAGAAAGCGAGATAGGCCGTATGGTAACAAACTATTACGACCGTGATCCCTCAGAACTGCCACCGCCTGATGGTGACTAAACAAAAACTCATGTTTTCATAGCAATAGTAGCTGTCGCAAAACAAGCCAGTGTTGTAGCGCCAGAGTTAGAAGTTATGTAGGTGTCGCTTAACTCGCACCACAGCACTACCCTGACCCATAGGGTATGTGGTCGATGGCACGGTAAGTTATAATCTAACTATGCATATCAATGAGTTACAATTTGAGTCCCGTTTTTATGGTGGGCCCGAATGCTATGTCTTATTACCAGGGTCGTCTGGCGGCTTGAATCATCCTCTAATGAAGATGCTCTATAAAGGGCTAAGTTCCAGGCGCAAAAGCACAGTTATGATGGAGTATCCATACCAGACAAGAAATTCTGCACCTCCTGCTAATGACTTGTCCGAGGAACTAACTGCTCTCAAAGTACTGCTTAAAGATCTAAACACAAAAGGATTCGATAGGTTCACATATATAGGCAAGTCAATTGGTGGGTTGGTTGCAACGTGGCTTATGCGAGAAGAAATTTACCGACAAAGCTGTAGCGCAATTCATATTATGGGTTGTGTCCTTAGCCGTGGCGATGAGGAAGGCGTCGATATATTGGCCGCAAATGACAAAATTGGAGTAGTCGTTCAGGGTGAGCTTGACGACTACGGTGACTCTCAGACCGTCCGCGCCTCTTTAGCTTTGAACGGGTGCTCTGCAATGGTAGTTGGTATCCCAAACGCCGACCATAGCTACAGACATCTTGGCAAAAAAGACGCACCTACCCACGAGCGCGAAGCGGTAGAAGAGCTGTTTGGGGCTTTATCGATATGAGTGATATCCCCAGTTTCCATAGCCATGAGCCTGGACCACTATTTGATGATAAAGAATCTGTTGATAGTATGTTAGGAGACTTAACTCATGACTTAGCACATACTGCATATCAGCTAGAATACGCACAGAGAGTGGCTGCTCGTATGATTGAAGAAGGCGAGAGTTTCTCTCTTTGGTTGGCTACTGAATTACCAGACCAGTTTGGTGGCAATAACGCGCTAGACCCTCTAACGGCACATGAAATGTTAAAATTATACCAGTCGAGAGATAACGATACAGGACATGAAGATACTTAAAGCAGATAGCCAGGAGTTGGGTAATGAGTTACGTGCTAGAATCGTATCGCCCGGTTATTTAACCTATTCCTAAAGAAACCATCTATCTAACAATTACTTATCATAGAGAGTATATTGTTAGTATGAACTTACGTTTAGTAGGATCTCTCTTCGCTAGCCACAAAGTAGAATCAGTACTCGAGATGAGTCAGTCAGAAAGATTAGACGCCAGAAGAGAAGATCTCCTCGCTGGGTCTCGAATAAAAACGATGGAGGACCTTCGACCTCCCAGGAAGTACCGCGCAGGAACAATTAGAGATATTGGCTTTACGACCATGGAAGGGTTTTCGTACTCAGCTCTTGTCGGTATACCAAAAGTCATCACGTCCCCAGTGCCACTAGTTGAAACCACAGCTTGGTTTATGGGCCTCGACGGTTACTATCGACACGAAGCGCTAAGTTATATGGGGACAGGTAACCTTGTCGTTATCGTCGGCGCAGAAGGTAGTAATCGTACCTGTGCGGATCACGGCGGTAGATTATCTGGCATTAGTCTTGAGAAATCTGCTGTTGCAGTCTTGAACTTTTCTGGAGAAGTTGTTGATCAGTACGATGAACTAGACAAAGATAGCTGCTTAATAAAAGGTGCATCACGCGGGGCCATGGTGGGTATGGGGATGCAGGCGCTAGCTGGTTTATACGATAAGCGTGTACTCTACGCCGATCTGACAGCTCCGTGTTTTCCAAGGCCCTTTAACCCGCTACATGATACCTACGGATTAATACGTTTTGTCATGAATGAGCCTCAGACGTTAATTAGTCTGGGTTTTAAAATGCCGCTCTCTTTGGCTCGTCGCTATCATGCATCAATCGATCTTCATCCCGCATCACTGCTACATGAATTAGCCATTACATCTCCGTTATTTAGTGGCGAAGCCGGTGATCTAGCACGCTTGATAAATCCAGATACCGACCCTCAGATGCACATTACGACTTTTGGACGAGATCTTTTATCAATGCATGGAGACTGGATGCAAATATTTGCTAACCATCAGGGGGTAAGAGTTACGCCGTTAAAAGGATCCCATCTAGCACTCGCCGATAAACAAACATCAGCATTTCAGCGTGCCCGCAATAGGGCGGCTCAGGAGCAAATCCTTGCAGGCAATGGAGTCAGCTCGCATGTCATATCTGAGGCCGCACATGAACACATCTCCGAGCTTAACCGGATAGCCTAGGGAATAGTCTTTGAGTAACTATAACGACCCACCTCGTAGTGCAAGTGGGTCGTTATGTAGTCTTGGGTTGTTATGGGAGTAGCACTGTGTCTATGACGTGTACGACACCGTTACTTGCATCTACGTCAGCTGACACGACAGTTGACTTACCGCCCTTGGCGTCAACTAGCATCACCTTTCCGCCTGCAATCTCTACAGTTAGGTTCCCACCATTAACTGTTTTAACGACTTGACCATTAGAAAGGTCTTTGCTCATTACTTTCCCTGCGACCACGTGGTAAGTCAAGATTCCAGAAAGTGTTGCTTTGTTTTCGGGCAAAAGAAGTGAATCTAAAGTTCCAGCAGGCAGTGCCGCAAATGCTGCGTTGGTTGGTGCAAATACCGTGAATGGTCCTGCACCGTTAAGTGTACCTACCAGATCAGCAGCAGTTACTGCAGATACAAGTGTTGAAAGATCAGGCGTTGCAACAGCCAGTGTCACAATATTTGATTCTTTCTTCTCCATTGATTCTTCATTTGTGCTAGTCTCAGTCGATGTCGACGCGACAGAAGCAGTTTCCGTGCTGTCGTCACGGGTGAGAGCAAATACTCCAATTCCGCCACCAACAAGAACAAGCCCTGCGATAAGCGCAACCATAATTGATTTATTGTTTTCCATGTGTAGATCTCCTATTTATTGTTACTTACATAGTGTAGTTATCTGACTGTATAGTCAGGGTTGGTACTATGTAAAGCAAACGTTAAGTTGGCAGTGTAACGATGACTTTTACACCTGGCCCATCGTTCGCAAGAATCTTAAACGATCCACCATAAACGCTGAGTATTTTTTTCACAATTGCCAGTCCGAGCCCTGTACCGTCTACAGTTCCTACATTTTGAGCTCTATAGAACCTATTGCCAATATTAGCAAGTTCTGTAGATGGTATACCGATCCCTTCATCGGTGACAACTACCTTAATCAGTCCGCCTTTCATGCTTTGTCTGACGGTGATAATTGATTTGTCTGGTGAGTACTTTATTGCGTTATCTAATAAATTTTTTATGACACGCACATAATCGGTGACCGCAATTGTTTTTATTATGTTTGGCTCAGTCACAATGTCTAGCCTAATCTTCTTTTTATTTGCATAAATAGACACATCTTCCGAAACGTCTAAGATCAAATCAGACAGGTTTACCTTACTTAGCTTCTCCTGACGTTTTCGTTCCAAAAACAACAGGTCTTCATTAATCTGCACAAGTCGGCTCGTCTGACGCCTAAAGGTATCAACTAGCCGTTTGATACTCTTTTGATCATTTTGGTATTGCTGGAGTGCGATAGTTAGGGCAGCAAGAGGGTTTCTAAGCTCATGAGCGGCATCCTGCAGAAATCGTTCCTGTGACGTATATGCCTCTACGACTGGCTTCATGAGCGTCCGTGTGGCGATCATTGCCACTACGCTTCCGACTGCAATTACACCAAGAGCTGTTATTCCTAGTGCGGTACTCAGTCTATCTTGCTCCTCTGCCTTAATTGCAGAAGCAAGTGAGATAAAATGTGCTTCAAATTTCTTCTGACTTGCGATGTAGTCTGTCAGCTCCTTATTATCCGTTGCAACTTGATGAACTTCCGATATGTTTGCAACAGATCCAATATGCCTTACATTTACTATCTGCAATACTCCAGCAATTATGAGTACAGTAAAGCTGATCAACACTAGTAACAGTAGGGTGAAGCGTTTTCTCGTACTGCGCAGTAGGCTATCCATTCTTACCCCCATGGCTGACATTATCGTGAAATATATATCCGACTCCAGGAATTGTGCGAATGATGCTGTAGTCGTTATCCTTAATTTTTTTACGAAGATTAGCGATGTGTATTCGTACCGGTGGCGATGAAATACTTGATTGATTACCCCAAGCGTATTCAATCAAATCATCTACAGTCACTAGAAGGTGGTTGTTACGGATAAGTATTTCAAGTATCCGCATTTCGAGCTGGGTCATCTCGATCTTTACGCCTTTATGTTTAAATTCAAATGAGCTTGGGGTAAGCTCAAAATTATCTGTTTTGTAGACGCCACTATCATCTACTTTTGCATGGGCGCTAATCCTTGCCCGAAGCTCAAGTAAGTCAAAAGGCTTTACTACGTAGTCAGTAAGACCTAGGTCGAAGCCCTTTATTTTATCTACGATACTGTCGCGCGCTGTCATTGCGATTAAAGGGTAAGTATGACCATTCTCGCGGATGTATTCAACCAGACTAAATCCAGATTTACCAGGTAGATTTATATCGATGATTGCTATATCAAACTGTTTTTCATCAACTGCGTCTATCGCATCTTCAGCCGATGCCACCGCATGGACAATAGCACCTTCTTCGTTGAGAAATATTCTCAGTGATTCTCTCATATCCTGGTTATCTTCTACGAGTAGTACTCTTCTTCTCATGTAAGTACACTACCAGATTATGTGTAAAGTATGTGTATAGCAACTTTCATACTAGCACTCAGGGTGGGTAGAGTGCTAAAATATATGTTATGTCAAAACGTGATTATTATGAAATACTTGGAGTCGCAAAGACCGCATCAGATGACGAAATAAAAAAGGCTTTCCGAAGGAAGGCTATTGAACTCCACCCAGATAAAGAGGGTGGTGATGAATCAAAGTTTAAAGAGCTAAACGAAGCTTATGAGGTACTAAAAGAATCCAGTAAACGCCAACGTTATGATCAATTTGGTCATGCCGGTGTTGGCGGTAATTCTGGTGGAGGAGGAAACCCATTTGGTGGTAACGGTAACTCCCAGGAAATGCATTTTGATTTTGGCGATCTCGGTCTGGGTGATATTTTTGGAAACTTCTTTGGCGGTCAACAGCAACAACGGCAACGTACAAGACGTGGACGAGATGTCGAAACAAATATCGAGCTTACCTTTGAGCAAGCCGTTTTCGGTACAGAAGTAGCGCTAAATCTCAATCTCGAAGACACATGTTCCCACTGCAACGGTACAACGAGCGAGCCCGGACATGACCTCAAAACCTGCGAAACCTGCAAAGGTCATGGTCAAGTAACCACCGCTACACGTACAATCTTTGGCAATATTCAGCAGCAGTCTATTTGCCCAACGTGTGAAGGCAGGGGCAAAATCCCTGAAAAAATCTGTACAGTGTGCCATGGCAAGGGAACGGAGCGACGAACTCAGAACGTCACGCTCAAAGTACCCGCCGGCATAGGCGACGGTGCAACCATTCGGCTCAGGGAGCATGGAGAAGCAATCGCCAACGGTCCCAAGGGTGACCTATATGTGAATGTGCGTGTCAAAGCACACAAAACTTTCATGAGAGAAGGCGATATCATACTTTCTTCTCAGCATATCGATATTGCCAGTGCCTCACTGGGTACAGAAATAGATGTTGCAACAGTCGATGGCAATATACGCATGAAGATCCCAGCTGGTACACAGAGTGGTACGGACTTTAAGCTATCAAATCATGGCGTGCGACACCCAAGAGGTGATTCACGGGGTGCTCATATCGTAACCATCATAGTCGATACCCCTCAAAAATTATCCAAACGCCAACAAGAGCTACTTAAAGAGTTCGCAGCGAGTGACAAAAAATCTTTCTTCGGTCTTTAGGCCAGTTTTATTTTAGAGATTCAAAGTAAGCTATACTATCACGATGAAAACCATCGGTATTATTGGATTTGGTAGCTTTGGAGAATTTCTAGCAGACAAGCTTGGGAGCAAAGTCGAGCTACATGTTTATGATCCCCACGCATCTGTTCCAAAAGATATTGTCGCCACCCTAGATGAAATTGCAGGGTGTGACTTTGTTATCTTGTCGATACCGATCAATGCGTATGAGCAAGTACTGACAGACATTGCACCACTTCTCCAAGAATCCACAGTAGTGATAGACATTGCATCTGTAAAGACAACTCCCGTAGAAATCCTAAATCGGCTAATACCTAATCAAAAAAGGGTCATTATGCATCCGCTTTTTGGACCTCAATCAGCGGACAAGTCTTTCTGGGGCCATGTTGTAGTCATGTGCCCAGATGCTTCCGACGTGGTCGCATATAAAGCAGTAAAGAACTTTGTTATTGGTCTTGGTCTTGCAGTAGTTGAAAAAACCCCAGAGGAGCACGACAAGGAAATGGCCTACGCGCAGGGGCTAACCTTCTTTCTTGCAAGGTCTCTGCTCACAATGGGCATCCACGATGTTAGCCTCATCACACCCTCGTTCAAAAAGCTACTCGATCTCGCTGAATTAGAATCTCACCATAGTGAGGAGTTATTTAAAACAATTCAAACAGGCAACCCCTATCTGGCGGAAATCCGTAAAAAATTCGTTACAATAGCAGATAAAATCAATGAAGACCTAGCGGAGTAGCGGGACACTCCCGTCAGTAACCAGTCCGCCCCATTCCACAACAGTAAATCCGCGGCGTGGTGTACTAGTAAGTCTCTGTGGTTGCATTTGTTGGTACGTTTCTAGACCCTCCATATCGAGGAAGACTCGTATGCGCGTATCAGGAGCGGGTGACACGTATAGTGGCGCTAAACGTTCCATATCGTTTGTGCCTAGCCATGTTAGGCGTACATACGGAGTGTTTGGTATCTTCGCAGCCCAAAAGCCCATAAAGTCACTGGTTTCCTTCTCATTTAAACCAAGCTGAGCGAGCTGCATTCTTAAAGTGTCTTCGGCTGAATTTCTTTCTACCACTATACCTTCGTGTATTTCAGGGTATTCTCCATAGCCATAACCTTCCCAAAATAGCGAATCGTACTGTCTTCCGTTATATCCGAGCAAGCCGTTTGGCATTGCTAGCACATTCATCCAGCCACTTTCATACAGCGGATCCGATACAGTAACATCCGCCCCAACAGTTACGTCGATAAGTGTCGGTACGGTTGGATATGCGTAGATAACTGGCTTCGCACAACCGCCCACAACGACTAGATCCTGCCTACTAAATACGAGCATTCTACCGATGCCATCCTCCACCAAATAAAGTGGTCTAAGTGCATTATAGGCATTTATATCAAGCCCGAAGTTCGCTTTTTTATATACAGTTTCTTCTCCGCCAATCCACTGATCAATGTTCTTGGAGTCGTCAATATACTCATCATGATGTTTAATAAGCAGTATATTCGAGGTATCTTTAAATCCGTAGATGATTTGTCCTTTTTCTGACTTGCCAATCTGGACTAGCTGGTCTTTACCAAACTTGGCAATTTCGTTTCTGTTGCCACTTCCGCATCCTCTTCCTGCCGACTGGTAGTCAATACTGTTTTTTGACCCATCATTCCATACAATTGGATCAATCTGTTGATTACTGAGTTCGCCCTTAAGGTAGAGTGTCATATAAAACGGCGGTTTTATGCGTAGTTCAAAGCTAGACACTCGGTAGGACGCGTCGTCCTTTGAGATACTTTCATATATCGTTCCTTCGTTTATTTTTCCAGACTCCTGATAGTTCAAAAATTCTGAGTTCTCAGGCAGTTTGGACATAAACATCATATATGTTGGCTCAGAAGAAGTAGGGTATTTTGTAGAAAATTTCTGTCCTTTGAATGTAATTTCCTCGGGAACGCTCATATCTGGAATTGTAGAGGTTGGATCCACAGTTACACCGCTAAGGAGTTCGGGCCCATGGTAGTCCTTCGGACCACCTTCCACTGTGCTATAAAAGTACGAGCCGCTGTGGTTTTTGATAATTGAGTATTGGTTATCTCGTTTAATGACGACGTTATATGGTCTACCACCTGGTTCGTCTGGACCGGCAACTACATAGATTTCTGATCCATCATTACCACTGCCGATTAAGTAATAATCAGAGCTAGACACTACTTGGAATTCAACATCTGTTTCCGGGTTTCCTTCAGGGTTTTTGAAAAGTGGTAGTTTCTCAACCTGCTTCGGTGTATCAAGCCACGTATATGAGCCTGCAATCTTGCCTGATAGCTCTAGTACGGATTTTGCATCTAGCGCAACAGATGGAATATTTGCGTCACTGACGGCAAGCTGTTCACTGCTATTGCTACTATTGCCGTTACGAGTAATAAAATAAGTTGCAGCTGCCGATCCACTGCCAAATACTAGCGCCGTAACGGCGATAATAAGTACCATCTTCTTATGTTTAAATCTACGTTTTTTCACTTCTACGTCTGCTGGAGCTGACCCAGATTCAACTTGAACGTGCAGCTCTTCTGGCTGCTTGTTCACTCCATTTTCTGCATTATCAGCGTCTGCTTGGTTATTGACTTCCATAAAACCCCCAATATTTAGGCTCAGTATAGTCTTATAAAAACGCTTGTGCAAAGCGCATTTTCGGTGGATACTTATATCATGAAGCAGAAAAATGCCCCCCAAGGGGGATTTATCACGTTGATAGTTATTATCATACTTATTCTAGTCGCCGTTATTGGCTTTGCATTCATGCGCGTATCTGCCGCTAATAACTAACTACTCATTCAGAAGTTTTCGTACTAGCTGTACTGACGATTTGGCGTTGTCGTGCACCATATGAAAGATAATATCACCAGGATTTGCACTTTCAAGTGCCGCAATAAATGCCTCATCTTCTCGATCATATAGACGTGTTCTCTTCCCATTAAGCTCTATGCTTTTTTGAAGTTGCATGGCGGCCTTTGTGCATAAATTCACCCGCGATTGATCGCGTGCCTTGTGTAATACACCGTCATATTTATTGTATATTACTATTTCATCAAGCAGCTCGGCCAGTACAACCGCAGTATTTGCAATGGCAAGATCTGAACGTGGCGAAGTCCTCACCACACCAATTACCCTATCATTTCTAGATAGTTTCCTGCACAGTTTAATGATACTTCCGAGCGACTGGGGCTCGTGGGCGTAATCGAGTAGTACCGATATGTTTTTAGAAGAGCTTTTTATCAGCGTAAGCCGACCGCCGTCTTCTGAAAGTTGTGAGTGTTTTACGGCATCAATCAGCTCGTCTGTAACTGGTCCACAATATCCAATCAATGCACCGCACAAGGCAAGCAGGTTATATATCGACGGTTGGAATAGACCATTAAACGTCCATGGTATGTCGGCTATGTTTACGATATTAGTTTTCGTATCACCGGTTTTAAGTATCACACGACCTTCACTTAGGCACAGTATTTTTTCACACAGATCATCATTGGTGTCTTCTTGTAGGGTGTAGCCTATGAATCTTAAGTCAGGCCTACTTTGACGAGCAATCACCGCCTGAGCCCGAACATGCGGATCATCTAGGTTGATGACAGCCAGGCCATCGGGTGCTATTTTGGTAAGTATAAAGCTCTTTGCTCTGGCGACGTCGTCTATAGTGCGTATACCTCGCTTTGGAGATAGATGCTCTTCAAAAACGTTCGTAAATATCCCAATTTGGTGTATGTCGTAGCCCGTACCTTGTCTCCAACAGCCAATCGATGTTTCAAGCACTGCGACATTAGCAGACTCTGCGATACATAGTAGTTTGCCAGTACAAACAGACAAAGATAGCCCGTAGGTGTCTTTACTTTGTTTCTGCGTCCAATGCTCCTGGATTGTTTCGTTTATGGCAACTTCTTGACCATCGACTCTTAGCGTTTTTTCTCCAAGCAACGTAAGAGCCTGCGAAATGAGACGCGTGACAGTGGTTTTACCCTTTGAGCCGGTTACTGAGATGATGTACATGCTAGCTTGCCTGTGTTTGTATGTATACTTTATCCATGAATATATGTTACATCACAACCACCAAAGTGCTCAATGGTGCGTTTGAAGATAACGACGAAAGTCGTAAAGAATACTTCATGCAAAAACGATTTTCTGGTTTTTTAAAACTTCTCGCAAAAGGCTTTAATGTATACCTCGTCGACGCCGAAAGTTATACTTCAAAAACAAAATCTTTCAATAGATCTTACAAGCTAGTAGCAGACCCGGATTCAAGGTTCGGACTCTCCTCTATGTTATCAATCAATCCGCTAAAACCTGACTTCTGCTGGCAAAGAAAGTATTATCCTGGTTCAGAAAATTGCACCTCACTCAATGACCCGAAATTAATCAAAATATGTTCCGCACAAGTACTTACTTACCAAACATTAAGCGAACTTGGATTCTCAGCAGTTGTCGTATCTGAGGTATTGCCCCAAGGGTCGAATGAAGAGAAGGCCATCAATGCCTTTGATAATGCAGCACAACAGTCACGCACTGGCAAAGTTATGGCAAAAAGGTCTAGGAGCTTCGCAAGTAGGGGAGTAAAAGTTCTCAGTGTAGCCAATAAACTAGAATCGATTCAGCATATTGTCGAACAGCTGAGTACGAGCGACATGCTCGTGCAACCATACCTAGCCACATCCCAGCCAAAAGGTTACACGCATGGCATCGTGAGAGTGGTTGTGGTCGGTAGTAATTCAGGCTCGAAAGTTGTTTCAACGTTCTGGAGACTCGCAAAAGGCCGCGAAATAGTAAATGCCGAACAAGATATATTGGTGTATGAAGATATTTCACCAAGGTATCTACGCCGTGCAGAGGCGGTCGCTGTCGACGCCTGCGCCGTCCTTGCAAAACATTTAAACCTATCATTATACGAACTCGGGGTAGATGTAATCTTTGACGGCAAAAATCCTCTGGTACTAGAAATTAACAGCGGTCCAATCCGACTATCTGTATTAAATAAAAACCCACATGCGGCTCAAATGGCGGCAGTTTGGGACGATGCAGTTGTAGAACTGATAGAAAAACTATCAGAGAAGTATAAATAGAAACATAACCTTGCATCATAAGCATTATCATGCTATAATAACTGTATGTCACAAATTAATATAATTCTTTCGTCTCGTGTAATTGGCGTACAATTAGATGAGTTAAATGAGAAGCAGTTAATCAGTCTTGCTGGTGGGAGCTCAAATGAATGAAATTGGCGTACTATATGGATTTAAGCGTAGTCGATGGATTGGACATAAGACCGATGAACTCATCACCCTTTTAAATAGCGCACTCAATAGGCATGACCATACGGCTGTCAAAGTTGGTCTTATGGACGTTAAGATCAAGATCAAGAATAATAAACTTATCGTAAGAGATGCACTTACAAACTATGACCTCAAAAATCTAAGAGCCCTATACGTCGCGAACTGGCGAGTTAGCCCAGAAATAGCGATGGGCATCGTTACATACTTAACGCGCCACAGAGTGCCGGTAATTAACCCTGAAATCGGACGGTTCTTGCCACTTACAAAATTGGGGGAATTTATCTTGCTTAGTGACTCAGGTATTCCTTTACCGGATTCAGTATTCATGAGACATAAACATATTCAAGGAGCGCTCAGACGTGGAAAAATGCCATTCCAGTATCCCTTTATAGCAAAGTCTACCAATGGTTCAATGGGGAGCAGTAATTGGCTCATCAAGAACGAGTCAGACTTGTATTCTGCAATGGCCGAAGACCCTGAAAGTCTCTTTGTATTACAGGAATTTATACCAAATACTTTTGACTATCGAGTCCTTATATTTGGTGGCAAGCCCAAGTTGGTCATCAAACGTAGCCGGAAGAGCGATGACACCCACCTCAACAATACCAGTAAAGGCGGGGATGGGTTGCTTGTCCCACTTGAAATGATAGATACATCTCTGCTCGAGCTCGCCGAGAAGGCAGCAAAGCTCGTTGGTCGCTCAGAACTGGCTGGTGTTGATATCGTCATCAACAGCTTAACTGGCAAACCGTATATCCTAGAAGTAAACAAAAGCCCGCAAATCGAAACAGGATCAAATGTCCAGGCGAAGCTCGATGCCTTTAGCGATTATATTATGGAGTCAATAAATGGCTAGTCGAGCAAACAGTAAGCCTATCGTATACGTTGTATTTCGAATCAACTATGGCAAAAACTCGACACGTTTCGAGGGTTTTATTAACCGTATGAAAAATGGTAATTTCTTACCCGACGCAGAATATCGTTGCATCGCACTCTCCGATCTTATATACAGTATTGATAAAAATGGTATCGCCGCAATCTATAACGCAGATGGTAGTGAAGTGTTGCATGATGCTAGCTTTGTGTACTTTAAATCATGGGAAAAAATGCCCGAAAAAGCCTCAGCGGTAGCTATCTATCTCCAGGCAAAAGGAATTCCTTTTGAAGATCATCATATAGTATATGCTGGGCACACAAAACTTCCGCAGATGTTTCGCTTGTGGGCCGATAATATCAGGGTTATTCCGACAATTACATCCAAACAATTGCCGAGCGATGGTCTAATTGTAGAAAAGATTGGGCCAGCACCGTATATTGTAAAGACTGCTAGTGGCGAAAAGGGGAATGACAATTATTTATGTCATAGTTACGAAGATATCCAAAAAATAGAAAGTTTTGAAGATAAACAATGGCTTATTCAGCCCTATATAAAAAATAATGGTGATTACCGAATTTGGGTATACGGATACGAAGTTTATGGCGGAATTTATCGGCAAGCATCCGGTGACTCTCACCTAAACAATACTTCAAAAGGTGGAACTAGTACTTTCAACGCCACCGAAGATCTTGACGAGGATATTATTCGTATTGCTCGAAGAGCTGCAAAAGCAGTAGAAAACTCAGTAGCAGGAGTAGATATTTTGCCGGCAAATGACGGGGGGTACTATGTGTTAGAGGTAAATCAGGGCTCTCAGATTGTCACGGGTCATGAGCGCGACAAAAAGATGGCTGCGTTTGGGCAGTATATAGAGTCACGCCTGCACAGTTCCTATAAAAGGATTAAGCAACCAACCAGACTGGCAATTATAGGCCGCCATGTGAGAGTCAATATCCCTGAATTCAAGGTGCGTGACATTCTCGCAAAAGTTGATACCGGAGCTTACCAGTCTGCGCTACACGCATCAAATATAAAAGAAATTACACTTCCCGACGGATCCAAAGCTTTAGAATTTGTGATGCTAGATGGTCACGAAAGAGCTGACGGCAAATCAAAAAAATGTATTGCTCACGAATACGACATTGTCAACGTCACGAATACTTCCGGCGTACCAGAGGCCCGATATCGTATTAAGACGGCAATTTCGCTTGGTGGGCGTATGATGAAGACACCTATAACCCTCACAGATAGAAGTGATATGATGTCGCCGCTACTGCTTGGCAGGCGTTTTCTGAGAGGTCGGTATTTAGTTAATGTAGAATTAAGTAGAAGCGCATACGAGGAGACATTATGAATATTATAATTTTATCTAGAGGTGGTGCTAACTATAGCACCAAGAGACTCAAAGAAGTCGCACGTAGTCGCGGCCATAAGGTTCGCGTCATTAGCTATACAAAGTGTTATATGGCTCTCGAAAAAGGGCAGCCAGTCGTGTATTACAAGGGTGAGCCGCTTATAGATGTTGACGCAATTATCCCCCGCATAGCTTCTAGCTATACCAAGTA